>Ga0255180_1000007_pt1 | contig 308430 bp, 285 predicted proteins | sample Atl_Colum_RepB_8_FD_189933 | JGI IMG/M metagenome (GOLD analysis project Ga0255180, IMG submission 189933) | Freshwater microbial communities from Altamaha River, Georgia, United States - Atl_Colum_RepB_8d | ecosystem: Environmental > Aquatic > Freshwater > River | place: USA: Georgia... | reverse complement strand
AGATAAATTTAAAGTTAGCGTTTACCCAAAAACTGCGTAATAACTAACTTCACAAAAAATGTGAATAAAAGGGAGCCCTAAAAGGCTCCTTTTTTATTGGTTCTTATCATAAAAAACAATCATTGTTTTTTATGTAAAAGCCTAATTAAAGCAAAAATAGTGTAGAAATCTAGAGAGTCCTATGAAATTTGTTGATGAAGTTAAAATTACCGTTTCTTCTGGTCGCGGCGGCCCGGGAGCCGCCACTTTTCGTCGAGAATCATATGCTCCGCGCGGTGGACCCGATGGTGGAGATGGTGGTAAGGGCGGAGACGTCATTTTCAAAACATCAAAACATATTAACTCTTTGGTTGATTACAAAACCTACAAAAAATATCAAGCAGAAAACGGTCAACCCGGGGCTGCTTCGAACTGCTCTGGTCACCATGGCGCTGATTTAATTCTTGTTGTGCCAGAAGGAACAGTTATCCGCGATGCTGAGACGAATGAAGTTATACAAGATTTAACAGGACTGGAAGAGTATAGTTTCTTAAAAGGTGGACGCGGAGGTAAAGGTAACGCCTTCTTTAAAACAAGTGTTAATCAAGCTCCGGAATACTCTCAACCTGGTGAAGACAATGAAACAAAAGAGATTGTGCTCGAACTTAAACTTATTGCTGACGTTGGTATAATTGGTTTTCCAAACGCAGGTAAGTCGACTCTTATATCGCGTATTTCGGCGGCTAAACCTAAAATTGCAGATTATCCTTTTACGACTTTAACTCCTCAACTGGGTGTAGTTAAAGTTGGTGATTACAGTAGCTTCGTTGTTGCGGATATTCCCGGTCTTATTAAAGGTGCGCACTTGGGTGTAGGGCTTGGAATTCAATTTTTAAAACATATTGAACGCACAAGCTTGTTTGTTCATATAGTGGATGTGTCTGGAATGTCAGGTCGTGATCCAGTTGAAGACTATCTTGATATTAACTTAGAAATTGAAAAATATGATGAAATGAACCAAGACAAAGATGGTTTTTTTCCACTTTCAAATCGCGAACAAGTCGTCGTTTTTAATAAAATAGACTTATTATCGCAGGAACAAATAGACAAACTAAAGCAAACTTTTAAAAAACGATTCAAAGTTGAGCCATATGCTATTTCTGGCGTAACAGGTAAAAATATAAATGAGTTACTAAGAGTAATTGCGGAAAAAGTTTTAGCTGCAAAAAACAATACAGAAGAATTACATAAATTATAGGTGAGATATGAAAATCGGAATATTCGGGGGGAGTTTTAACCCTCCACACAATGGACATGTTAACAGTTTAACGACAGTACAAAAAAAGATGGGTTTTGATAAAATCCACATTATCCCTAATAGTCAAAATCCATTAAAAGTTCCCACAGAGGCCCCTGCAGACGAGCATCGATTAAAAATGTCTCAATTGGCTTTTCAGTCTTACGGACCTGCATTTTATGTTGATGATATCGAGCTAAAGCGCGGCGGGAAAAGCTACACAATTGACACAATTAAAGAACTACGCAAACAGTACGATTCAAAAAATCTTTATTTGATTATTGGTGCAGATAATTTCGAAACGTTTTCGGAGTGGAAAGATTATAAAAAGATACTTGAAGAAGTAAACTTGGTTGTAACAACTCGACCAGGCTACCATATTCCTGAGTCTGCTGAAGAATTTCCTGACTATTTAACTGGGTTAATTGCCGAGAGTGATTTTGGCGCTGTCGAACTAACAACAGGGCGTTCTATTGAATTTTTGACTTTACAAGATTTAGATATTTCTTCTTCTGAATTGCGCAAAAAATTGCGGATTGGTCGTCCGGTAGAAAAATATTTACCACTTGCTGTTGAAAGCTATTTAAAAGAACAAGGCCTATACAAGTCTAACAACAAAAAAATCACCGATTATGAAAAATTCGCGATGTTTTGTGCGCAAGTGTTATTTGATAAAAAAGCCATCGCTGTTCGTGGATTTGATATTCGTGAAATTTCCACAACGACTGATTTTACTTTGATTGCTTCTGGTACGAGTACGCGACATGCGGCTTCTATCGCTGAAAATCTGATTATGGCTGTTAAAGAGGAGTTTAATGTCTATCCACTTGGGTTAGAGGGTGTTGATGAAGGTCGCTGGGTTGTTGTCGATTACGGACCTTTAATTATTCACTTATTTTATGATTTCGTTCGTCAAGAATACAAAATGGAAGAACTTTGGAAAGAGGGTAAAGAGTTTGCCCTTAAAGATAAAGACGCAAAATAATTTTTTAGCCAAAAACATTATATGAAAGCTGTTTTGTTTGATTTTAAAACTGCAAAAGAAGAATGGTTTGATTTAGCTGTTCAAACGTATGTTAAAAAAATTAGACCTTTCGTTGACTTTGAAGTCATTTCTTTAAAATCAAACAAAACCGATCGTGAAGAGTCTGAACTCAAAAAAAACTTTGAATACAAAGAGTTGCAAAAAAAGCTAACAAGTGATGATTTTATCATTTTATTTGATGAGCGCGGTAAAGAGCTTGATTCGATACAATTTTCTCAGCAACTCGAAAAAGCTCAATCCTCGGGAAAAAAAAGAATTGTATTCATTATTGGCGGTGCTTTTGGCGTTCACGATGAACTTAAGTCGCAAGCGCATTTAAAAGTTTCACTCTCCAAAATGGTTATGAATCATCTTGTCGCCGAAACAGTTGTTTTAGAGCAAATTTACCGAGCTTATACAATTCAAAAACGAATTCCGTATCATAATATCTAGAAATTAAATGGATTATGTTTGAGAGGGCATGCAAATAGCTAGCTTAAAAGTCATGTCTATATTTAAAAATATAATTGTTCAGTTTGAGTGTTTCTATTGTCACAGTCTGTTTGTGTATAGACTTGGACTTTGTGAAATTTGTCATAACAAATTAATTCATGAATATTGGCAACCACAAGAGCTTTTGGTAAGCGAAGAAACAATGCAATATACACTGTTTCAATGGCCGGGACAAAAAAGTCGAATACTCAATGCAATGGTTGTTCGGTTGAAAAGCCCACTTTACGAACCAGTTTGGAGCGAAATTGCGCGGCTATTTCTGGCTAGCTTTAACTTTTTAAAGGATGATAAATCAAAGACTGTTTTTGTTTGTATACCCAGTACAGACAAATTCAGAACGCACTCGGAATACTTTGCAACGTGCTTATCTACACAAACAGGAGTGCCGGTTTACGACTGTTTAAGATGGGCAGAAAAATTTACACCACAGAAGAATCTTAATAAACACGATCGAAAAAAAATTGCTCTTTACTTTAATGAAGAATTTACAAGCTATTTAAATGGCGTCGAGAAAATAATCCTCGTCGACGATGTTGTAACGACAGGATCTACACTTGGGGCTGCTAAACAAGCATTATTAAAAGTGACTCATGCAAGAATAGAATATTGTGCATGTTTTAGAAGGCTAGAGCTAACAGAGTTCAGCTAATTTCAATTGTGGTCAGACTGCCCATCTGCTATACATACTTTAATGAAACAAACACAAAAATTAAATTGTTTTAAAACTGCATTTGGGTTCATGGTTTTTATTGTTTTTTCTAGTTGTATAGCGACTGCTGCGGATACATCAAAAGCAATGGAAATTTTAAATCGTTATACAAAAAATGCAGGTTCGCAGGTCAGTGTTAAAATGACTACTGAAAAGAAGTCTTTGGGGACTAAAACAATTAGCCGCGGGATTGTTTCTGTTGCCAATGGAAAGGTCAACATTTCTCTAGATGGCGAGAAAAAATCTGAAATGATCTACGACGGAAATCGCGTCACCTTGATTTCATATCCAGACTTAGAATTAGATCCAAACGGTAAACGTAAGGTTATACAAATAAAATCTAAAGGTAAAAACCATCTTAATCTAGTATCCTTATTGTTTACTAATCCAAAGAAATTTTTTGGTTCTTTCAAAACAACACAAAAAAACATAGGGTTAGGAGATTTCGCTTTAACATTAACGGACAAAAAATCTGAGTTAAAGCCTATGACTTTAGAGTTTTCGTCTGAAAACGAATCATTAAAAAAAATTTCGTATGCTGATGATGTTGATACAGAAATCATTATTGAATTAGAAAAACCAAAGTTTCCAAAAGCAATGCCTAAAAATTTATTTAAATACGTCAAAAAGAAAAATGACGAGGAAATAGTTGAATGAGCACTCAAAAAAATAACGAAACCACAAAAAAAGTCCATTTTATAAGTTTAGGTTGTCCTAAAAATTTAGTGGATAGCGAAATAATGGCTGGCACACTAATGAAAGATGGCTTTCAAGTTGTCTCTGAAGCTGAAGATGCAGATACGGTAATTGTTAATACTTGTGGATTTATAGAGGATTCTAAAAAAGAGTCTATTCAAAGAATCCTGGATATGTCGGCATTAAAAGAACAAGGGCAAATTAAAAAAATAGTTGTAGCTGGTTGTTTAACTCAACGCTACAAAGATGATTTGGTCGAAGGTCTACCTGAGGCAGATCTATTCATTGGCTCTGGGGAATTTCAAAATATATCAAAAATTCTTAAAAACCACGAAGCTGGTGAAAAGAAAAAAACATTTTTTAATCTGCCAACATACTTACAAGAAGAAAACACTCCTCGAGTTAACTCGCAACCGAAACACAGAGCGTATCTTAAAATTTCAGAAGGCTGTATGAAGCGCTGTGCATTTTGCGCTATTCCTTTAATTCGTGGTAATTTGCAGTCGCGTACAATAGCAAATATTGTTAATGAGGCGAAACTGTTGGCTGCGGGCGGAGTAAAAGAGCTTATTATTATCAGTCATGATTTTACTGATTACGGTTGGGATTTAAGAAGAAAAGACCCTACAGCAAAAGAAAACCCAGTTGAATTACTAAAGGCATTAGCTGAAGTTGATGGCGTTGAATGGATTCGCATGTTGTATTTATATCCAGACGGAATCACGCAAGAGCTTATTGATTTAATGAAATCAAATAAAAAATTTGTAAAATACTTTGATATGCCGTTGCAACACATAAACTCAGATGTTCTTAAAAAAATGAATCGTAAAATGACTCGCGAGGAAATAGTTGAGGCTCTCGATCGTATTCGAACACATATTCCTGATGCTGTAATACGAACACAATTTATTGTTGGATTTCCTGGCGAAACAGCTGATCAGTTTGAAGAGTTGTTGCAGTTTGTTGCTGAACAACAGTTTGACCGAGTTGGATGCTTTCAGTATTCACCGGAAGAAAATACTCCAGGTGGAAAAATGGAAGATCAAATTGATGAAGAAACAAAACAGTATCGCTACGATGCTTTAATGTCGATTCAGCAGGATATTTCTGCTCGAAAACATAAAGCATTTATCGGTAAAACTGTTGAAGTATTAGTCGAGGGCTATAGCGAAGAGACTGATTTGCTTTTACAAGGAAGAACATCTCAACAGGCACCTGAAATTGATGGTGTTGTGTTAATTAACGATGGTCAGGCAAAAATTGGCGACATTGTAAATGTGGAAATTACAGAAAGCATGGAATACGACTTAATTGGCGCGATTGTGCAATAAAGTAGATTTATTTCTGATTGCAGCGTTGAACCTCTGAGTAATATTGTGTCGCAATTTTTATTTTTTGCTCTTCGACTTTTTTATAAGTTTCTTTAAGTGCTGGAAGGCTTGTTTTTTTATCTAAATCACAAGCTATCTTAAAACTTGCAAGTGCACTTTCATATTGCTTGATAACTACATCATTGAGCGCTAAACCCAGAATTGCACGACCAGATCTAGGCTCTAGCTCAAAAGATTTTTTGTAATACTCTGATGCTTTTTTATAATCTTGCTTAAGTGCATAGGTTTCCGCTAGGCATGTTAAGCCGAACTCTGTAGGTTTTAAATTAATCGCCAACGTGAATTGATCAATCGCCTTATCGTAAGAAGTTTCCTCTCGATAATTGATGCCAAGATATATTCTGGGTAATTCGTTTTGAGGTAATAGTTTAGTGGCGAGTTTGCAGATACTTTCAGCTTCGCCATGACTTGAGTCCAGAGTTTCTAATATGCACAATTGTAAAATATATTTACTAGGATCTTTCTTATGTTTTTTAGTAAGGTCTTGATAAATGCTTTTAGCCTCAAACAGATTGCCAATTTCTTTGTAATTATCTGCTAGCAGCAAAAGCAAGTTCTCTTCATCAGGAGTTTCCTCGAGTTGTTTGTTTAAAGCTGTGATGGCTTCACTGTATTTCTTTTTTAAGAACTTAATTTTTGAATCATAATAAGCAATTTCTAATGGTTTTAAAATTTTACTATTGTCTAGAAATAAACTTTTTAGATCGTCATGTTTTTTATTGATGTAGTAAAAATTAAACAGATTTCCAAAATTAACTGTGGAAGGTTCTTTTTTAAAGAGATCATGTAATTCAGTAGCTGTGGTTTGAGAAAAAGCTTCTTTCGGTTCTTGAACAAATGCATATTCATTCCTGCAGATAGATTGATGTTCTGAATATTTACCTTCAGGCGCATCTGATTTCGGCAAGTTAACTGAATTATTTGGATTAGTCGGAGTAATCGTTGGCGTTGTTATATTACTTACGGGTAACGGTGGAGTTAAGATATTTGTATTTTGTTGAGCTAGGGCTATGGTTTGTTTCAATATGAGACACAGTACCAAACCACGGTTAAAAAGTTTGTATTTTTGATACTTGTTCATATTACCTCACTCTAAAATCATCCGATAAGTTGTGGAGTGAAACAAGTACGTCATCTAAAAACAAGACTACATAAGATCGTTAGATCGTCGCAATCGGGTCAAGCTTTGGTTGAGTACGTTCTATTGCTTGTTGTTTCAATTTCAATCATTATAGGTTTAAAAAATGCATTTCAAAGTGCAGGTGAATTTGTCCGAGGATACGTAGGTGCGTACACACAGTGTTTGATGGAGTATGGAGAACTGCCCTCGCTTGGTTTAGATGAGCCCGACATAACAAGACACAAATCTGATGCTGTCGGTTGTAATCACAAGTTTAAAGGCTTTACGCTTGCGGAGGGGCGCCCACCTATTGGTGGCACGGGCGGCGCGACGCAGTCGAAATCAGCTGCGAACTCCAATGAAAAACAAAGTCAAAAATCAAGCTCGGATAACAGACAGTCTAGGAATGCGGCAGATGGTGGAAATTCTTCATCATCTGGCGGAGGCTCATCCCGTAGTAATTCTCCGTACTCGAGTGGTGAAATCAGGCGTAATGGATCAGGCATAGTCGCTGATGGGGCTAAAGCCGTAAGTAAAGTTAAAGAAATTGAAGAGCAGGTTGAGGACGGACCACAACGACGCACGCCGGGAACAGAAACTCGCACAGTTTATCGTGTTCGTGAAAAATATCGAGCACTCACTGGTCAAATGGCTGAGGACTTCGAAAAGAAACAAAACAAAACGGCTAAACGAGAGCCCGGTCGACTCTCGGTTGTAAAAGCTTCTGATGAGGGATATCGCCCTGGGCCGAGAACAGGATTTATAAACCCACCAGAACGAAAAGTTGCTGCGGTAGAAGAAGAAAAAGATTCTGGTTGGGGATTAGGAAATTTAGTTAAATGGATTATGATTATAGGTATTATTATCGCTCTCGTTGTGTTTTTTGGTGGGCAGATCATGAATTACTCAAACTCTGATTAGCCAATAATTTCATCATTATAGAATATACAAATTTGTAATTCATTCTTGAAACTTTAGCTAATCTGTAAAATAAAGAATTCTCTTAAATACTTAAACGAGGGGCTTAAGTTGGCAAACATATTTCAGATAAACCAAGGTCGTTTGTTCACGTTAGATCAAGCAAACGAATTATTGCCATTAGTTTACCGAATTACAGAAGATAGCAGTAAAGAAGTAAAGTATTTAATGTCTTGCATTGATGCCTTGCCAGAAAAAAATTGTGAAACTTCGCATGAGTTACAAAATCGTATTAACAGTATCATTGAAAGATGGCAAAATAAGCTTGAGCGACTAGGAATGAGACCAAAAGGTTTATGGTTAGCTGATTTTGATTACGGTGATGGTTACTTTTGCTGGAAATTTCCCGAAACAAAAGTTCAATACAGGCACGGTTATCAAGATGGCTTTACTGGTCGCACACTCATAGCAGATAATTCTGTGATGAATGAAAAAGCGAAAAGAGACATCAAAAATGAGAGTAGCCCTAGCCCAAATTAATGCAGCACTTGCTGATTTCAATCAAAATTCAGAAAAAATAATTGCGCGAATAAAAACTTTGTCTGAACAAAAGGCTGAGCTCATAGTTTTTCCCGAGGCGAGCTTGTTTGGATATCACCCATTTGACTTACTCGAGAGAGGTCAGTTGGTTGAGGAGCAAAACAAGGCTTTAAAAAAAATTTGTAAATTTATTCCAAAAAATGTTTTCGTTCTTATTGGTGGTTTTGAGAAAAATAAAAATAAAAATGGAAGACCATATTATAATGCCGCTTATTTGTGTACTAAAAATAAAATTATTAGAAGTTTCCATAAAGAGTTGTTGCCAACAGGTGATGTTTTCGATGAGGCACGGTTTATTGAAAAAGGCTCGCTTAAAGAAAACTATTTTAAACTCAACGGTAAGATATTTTTTTTGACAATTTGTGAAGATATTTGGGCCTGGGAAAATGTACAAAAAAGACTGAATAAGCGCTCTGAATACACGTATAATCCTATTAAAAAAGTGAGCAGAAAAAAAGTTGATCTCGTAATCAACATGAGCGCATCTCCATATTTTATAGACAAAATTGAGCAGAGAAAAATGGTCGCGCTCGAAACAGCAAAGTACTTTAAAGCTCCGATTTTGTATGTCAATATGACTGGCGCTCAGGACGAGATTATTTTTGATGGTCAGAGTTTTGTAATGACCCCAAAAAATATAATAATTTACAAAGCATCAGCTTTCGAAGAAGACATGAATGTCTTTGATCTTGTTAAGCTAAATTCATGGAGTCCGACTATGACTAAGCTTGATGAAACAGAAGAACTACGGAAAGCATTAATTTTGGGAATTCGAGACTTTACTTCTAAAATTGGTGTTAAGACGGTTCATCTAGGGCTATCGGGAGGAATCGATTCTGCTTTAGTGGCGGCGCTTGCTGCGGACGCACTAGGATCAAGTCGTGTGAGTCTATTTGCTTTACCAACTCAGTTCAATGAAGAGAAAAGTTTTACATATGCACAACAACTTGCTCAGAATCTTGGAATTAAATTGCAAACAATTTCTATTCAATCCACTTTTGAATTTATTAAAAATATTCTAGATGTTCAGTTTGAGGTTAAAGATTTCTGTTTGATGCATGAAAATCTCCAGTCGCGAATTCGCGGAATGTTTATGATGGCGTACTCTAATTTTACCGGTAGCATGCTTTTAACGACTGGAAATAAAAGCGAATATGCAACCGGATATGCTACGCTTTATGGCGATATGTGCGGTGGGTTAGCGCCAATCGGTGATCTTACAAAAAAGCAAGTTGTAGATCTTTGCAGATTATACAACAAGCAAGTTGAAATTATTCCTGAGTTTATAATCTCTCGCCCACCGAGCGCAGAGTTAAGGCCAAACCAAAAAGACCAAGATAGCTTACCACCATACGATGTATTAGATAAATCTGTTGAAAACATCGTACAAAATAAAAAAGCTGCACGTAGTGAAATTGATAAGTGGTTGTTAAAGCAATTAATGAAAACTGAATTTAAGCGTTGGCAGGCGCCACCGATTTTAAAAGTAACATCACACGCATTTGGGCGCGGCAGAAGATATCCGATTGCTCATAAATCTTCAGTTTAAGGCTACACCCAAAAGATTTTTTAAAACAAAAAACCCATTTGTTTGGGTTTGCGCTCGATTTGCGGAAATTTAAACTCAGGCTTACCAGTTAAAGAAACTAAATTTTCTATTTGTGCTGGTTTATTTCCAACAGAAATCTTTTTATACATTTCCCAAAAAACCATACCACAATAAGTAGCATCCTCTTCAGCTCTGTGAAAATCAGTAGATGGAATTTTGAAGTGTTGAACAAGAGTGCCGAGTTTGTAGTTTGGTAAACCTGGAATGACCTTGCGTGAAATAGGTAGGGTATCAATAACTACACCACGAGGGGCGAGAGTTTCATATTTTTTAATGTCTGAAACTAAAAATTGACAATCAAATGGGGCATTGTGGGCAACCAATACATCATCACCACAAAACTCTGCAAAAGATGGCAACAATGACTCAATCAAAGGTTTGCCGACAAGCATATCATCTGTGATGCCATTGACTGCCGAAGCGCCGGGTGGCATTGGTCTTTGCGGGTTTACAAGAGTTGAAAAAATTGATTCAACTTGGCCATCAATAATTCGAACCGCACCAATTTCCACAATTTGATCAACACCTGGTACAGTTCCTGTCGTTTCTAAGTCAAAAGCTATAAATCTCATAGTTTATTTGATACATATAAACTATGGACGTTTCAACAAAAACACTTTTAATTTTTGAAGATAATTCAACCGAGTCACTACCCGTAAAAACTGTTAAATTTCATGGCACAATCAACGTTCTGGAACTTTTAAATGAACACAAAGTTAGCATTAACCAATCCTGTGGGGGTAATGGATCTTGTACGACGTGCCGTGTAATAGTTCGTGGTGATTTCAGGCAGCTGATGGCTAGAACAGAAATTGAGTCTGATAGAGCGCAAGAGCGAAGATTCTGCGCTAATGAGCGCTTAGCTTGCCAGCTTGAGATCGATCAATCGATAGAAATTATTATTCCGTGATATAAAAATTATTGGTGTAAATCCAAGTGATCCACTTTATGGCGTCCGGCAATGGAAATCGAGGGCTAAGTCTGACTTGCAAGCGATAGACACCGGGAGAATTTATTTTAAATAAACCTTCAAAAGTATTAAGATGATCTAAGCGTGTACCATTTTTAAATAGAACCACTTCGTAAAATGCAGTCGGCTCACTCGGCAGTTTGTAATAAATTGTGGTTTTTGAATCGAACTTAAGGTCATCACCAAAAAAGTATTTTTTATTTTTTTGAATTGCATAAGCAATAAAACCATTCGAATTTCCTAGCGCATCAAAGGCAACGTAACTTTGTTGGTTTTTTAATGCCTGATAAATCTTGAGTTTATCTTGATTGATATCACCAGTTAATTCAGATTCGAGTAAAATATGTTGCGAGGCTATATCAAAACTACTTTCATAGCTTGGAAATTTAACAAACCAATTTGCAAATGGCACTGCACGCGCTGTTGCTTCAGCGCCACAAATAAATGAAATTTTTCTTTTCTGCGACAATCTGTCAAATAATTCGAGTTCTTCGATTGGTTCACGATATAAACGCATCAAAGCTAAGCGTGGATTAAATGGGTAATACAACAAACTCCAAATAGTTGAAAGTTTTGAGTTTTTCCATGATTTTTGAATAACACTTTTAAAATTGATGACCTCAAGACCATCAATCTTACGTCTATTGATTTCAGATTCGTCAAAGTTTTTTGATAGTGGATGATTTGCGATAATTAAATAGTCATCAGAATTGTTTAGCACAGAACCCGTGGCTGAGCTTATATTTTTAATATTTGGCGAATACACTATGTAATTATAGTTGTTTTCTTCAAGCTTAAAAGCACGCAAAACTCCAACATTATATAAATAGCGATCAGGCTCGACTGACTCAGCGAGATCATTATCAGAAAGCATAATAAAGTTGAGTCGCGCTCTGTTTGCTTCTTGAGCTATAGTCGTTGGATTGCCCGATCCACTTGAAATGTTTGTATATATATTTAACGAAAGTTTGTAATCATAAAACAACGGAATAGTTTGGGGATCATTTTTTTTATTTGGAATTAAAGAAAATTCGAACTGTGAGATGTAGAACCCATAAACAACAAACGAGATAAGTGTACATGCAAGTAATAAAAATAATCTATTCATTGATTATCTCATAAAGCTTCATTTTTAAATCAGGATACTCTTTGATAATTCTAATTTTAAATTTAGTTATATATTGTGGCCATTCAGTTAGATCGTATTTTAAAACATAAAATTTTTCTGCGTTTGGTAGGGATTGATTTACGGTGTCGTAAAAATCAAATCGAGACAAATCTCGAAGCTTATAAACATCTTTGTTCTTCATGAGCTGGATCAAAGAGGATAACTGATAAGTTGGTCCATAAACCGGACTAATATTTTTAATATCATCATAAAATATTTCAATAGCTTTAGACGTCGGCAATGACAGTGATTTTTGACTGAAATGTGAAGACTTAAAATAAAAAACCAATGCAGTATAAAGCACTAAGACATATGCTAATGCGGCGTAGATTGTTTTTTTATTACTATAATTGAGATCAATTAAAGACATCGCATGAGAAGTCACCGGCCAATTAGCTTCGACTTTTGCTTTAAATGAACTATAAAGAAAAAACAACCATTGTGAATATCCGGTTGTGTTGCTGAGTGATAATTTTGTAAAAATCAAATTAACAAATAAAAATGGATTAAATAGGAAAATTTGACCAAGGATATAGGTGTATGTCCACCAAAATTGATATTCATAAATCGAAGTTAGTCCGTGACTGAGTTGGAATTTAAAAGACGCAAAATCATTATTGATATTCCAGATTAAAACAGGGCTAGAAAATATTAACCCGAACAAAAAAGTTATTGAAACATACTTCATCTGAATTAAGCGAATTTTTTTAGTTAATAATAAACCAACGAGCGCTGTTAATGGAAAGAAAACGATGTGATATTTAGAGCAAAAACCAAGACCTAAAAATAGCCCTAGTAGAGCATAGTGTTTTTTGCTTTGAACAATTAAAATATTAATTAAAGACCAAAAGCTTAAAGCCCAAAATAAAAGTAAAGGCACATCGGGTGTAACTATAAACCCACCAACTCCGAGCATCGGGTTTGTAAAAAAGAAAACAGCAAATAAAATCAATGATTTTTGATCTACTTCGTTAGAACGCAAGAGTAGATAATTTTGAATCCAAACAGCAAAAGTAAGCGTACTAATAATTGAAAATATGACTCGCAAGGAAAACCATTTTGGAAAAAATGGAACGTAGTTTGTTAAGCTAGATAACCAAGCGACCATGCCAGGGTGATCGTAGTAACTCAGTTGCAAGTGTTGACCCCAAACCCAATAATACGCCTCATCACCAGCAACTGGTAAAAGTAAGCCGAGCACACACTTTAAGATAAAAGTCGTCGATAATATGAGTAAAACGAGATGAGATCTTTTCACTTAGTACGTTATTTCAATGGGTTTATTTGAAGGCGATAAAAGTCCTTTGTTCATTCCATTAATAGTTATATTTACCGCACTGCCATCTTCAGCTCTAATATGTAAACCACTTGTTGATTTTAAAATTTGATAAGTATTAGCTTTCAAAATGAGTTTTTTAAAATCTGCAGTGTTTCCCTTAGCATATTCTATTGTTGTGTCTTTACGAGCTTCTAATAACATTTCGACAGGCGTGCCTTTTGATTTTTCAACAGGCAGTTTAACTAATACTGCTTCCGTTTTTTTAGAATCTTGTTTGTCCTGTTCTTTCGCTGCCAATTTAGATTCAGCTGTTTCATGACTAGTTGTAGGAGATGATGCTGCTAAAGTTAATGTTGAGCTTGTTGTCGGCACAGATTCTACGGCAGCTTGTACTGGAGCCGATGCCGACGTTGCGATGACATCGTGAGCAAGAGCTGTTGTTTGCGGTTCATTTTTATCTTTAGCCGCCGTTGGAAGGACTTCTTTCTCATAGTGCGAAATGATTTTATTAACTGTAACAATAGCAATGATTAAGCTGAGTACAATTGCAAAAGTAGTAATGTGATTTTTTGTTAACCCACCTTCGTATTTTTTTCCTGAAATTGATTCTGCTTGGCCGCCAAAATCTACTTTTGGACGTTTGTTAGATTGTGTGTCCGAATGCGAATTTGCTTCAACCGTTCCGATAGGTACCGTTTTGTTGACGGGTAGTGTTGACCCCATTTCTTCTTGAAACTGTTTTAGAACAGCTTCAGTGTCGATTTTAAGATAGTCTGCGTAGCTTTTGACAAAACCACGAACAAAAGTTTTAGCCGGAAGCTCCTCTGTCTGACCGTTTTCCAGAGCTTGAATTATTCGCGGACTTAATTTTAAAGCATGCGCAACATCTTGCACAGAGAGGTTTTTATTGATTCTTTCTGATTTTAATAATTCGCCAGTAATTTTCATAAACTTCCTTTATCTACTAAATCAATCATTTTTTTGGCTTGCTCGTGGTATCGGCCGTTAGGGTAAAAAGATCGTAATTCTTTAAATTTTAAAAGAGATTGTTTTTTTTCGCCGGATCTATAAAGAGAAATTGCTAAATAATACAAGCCTTCGTCTTGTTGCGTTTGTTTGCAAATTTCAGCTGCTTTTTCCAGCTGCTGTTGCGCTGTAGAAAGCTGTTTTATTTCCATATAGCTTCGACCTAAATAAGTTTGAACAAGACAATCCTCACGACTTTTTTGTAAAACAAGTTTAAAGTTTTTAATCGCAGCTTTATAATTTTGAGAGTTGAATTCAACCAGACCTAAATTTGCATAAGCTTTATGAGCATAAGGATACGTTAAGTCTGCTAAAACCTCAGAAATCATTTTTCTCGCCAAATCATATTTTTGAATCTCAATATAAACACGAGCGAGGCTGTTTTTAGCATCAGTGTACTTGGGATCAAGTTCGATAGCTCTTTTGTAATGAGATATTGAGTCATTAAACTTTTCTAAAAAATAGTAGACGATACCAAGATAGCTTTGAATGACAGCGTCGTTAGGGTTTAACTCTTCCGCAGCAAGCAATTCTTTTAAAGCTAGTGGATAGTTTTGTTTTTCAAGTTGTGAAACGCCAAGCTGCATTCTAAGTTGTGACTTCTCAGCATCTTTTTTGCTAACAGTGTTACACGCGATTAATAAAAAACTTGCTATAAAAAGTATGGTTTTTAACATACAAATATTAAAGCTTGTAAGAGCATGCAGGGTCAACTAATTAGACCCTTTCTATGAGGCAAACGGTTTCAAAATGATCAGTTTGTGGAAACATGTCAAAAATTTGAAAATAATCAATTTTAAATGTATAGCCCTGTTTTTCTAAATAGCTTAAATCTCGAACGAGAGATACAGGATGACAACTAACATACAAAATACGCTGAGGGGATTTTTGTGCCAACGATCTTAAAAGCAATTGTTCACAGCCCTGTCGCGGAGGATCGAGGAAAATAAGCTCATTTGAGATTTCATTTTGCACAGCAAATAGCTCAGATTTAGTTGTATAAAAACGAATATTTTTTTGTAGTTTTTCGGACAGGACTCTTTTGGTGGCAATATTGGTTAATTCTGCGTTAAGTTCAACAGCATCAATTTTAATTTGCGAACTTATTTTAGCAAGCTCAAAAGTGAAATTGCCGCTTCCTGCATAAAGCTCAGTTATAGTCTGTGGATGATATAAAGAAACAGTTTCAACAACTGATTGTACCAATTTATGATTAATAAATCGGTTAACTTGAGAAAAAGATAGGCCTTTGCTTTTTACACCAATTGGATAAAACTGAATTTTATTGTCATGATCGATTTTCAGCTCATATTTTTTAAGCTTATCCGTTGGTTTTAATTTATTTTTGTTGTTCTTAAACCAATCTCGTAGACTATTCTCTGCGATTAAACAATCTGATATATCAACCAGGTCATGAGACTCAGGTTTAAAATAACCAATTGAATGGCCAATTTGCTTGAGTTGAATTCTGTTTCTATAGCCAAAGTTGTGCTCGTCAAAAATGGTTGGTTTTAATTTATAGTCTTTATGATTTGGCAAAAATTTAGCAATGAGCTCTCGCAAAAGAAGCTCTTTTTGTTGAATCTGAATATCTTCGTTGAGATGTTGCCAAGCACAACCACCACAATCTTGATAGTGAGCACAAGGTGCTAACCTTCGGCCTGGGCCAGGGTTAATAATTTCGAGAATTTCACCTGTAGTATAATTTTTTTCAACAGAATTAATTTTAATTTTAACATGATCGTGGGGTGCTGATTTTGGAACAAAACAGACAATTTTTTGATCTAAAAAAGGTATTCGACATACCCCTGAGCCGCCAATAGCCATTTTTTCAATGGTCGTTTCATGGATAGAATGCAAAAGGGACTCTCGATGAGAGTCCCTTTTTTTATTCTGTGAAAAAATAGGTTTTTTGTGATCCACGAAACTACATGTTCACAAGTTCGTGTTTATCAAAAAAGATTGCTAATTCGCGCTCAGCAGATGCTACTGAATCAGAACCATGAACTGCATTTTCGCCCATAGAATCACCGTGCTTAGCGCGGATTGTTCCAGGATTGGCTTTTTTTGGATCTGTAGCGCCCATGATTTCGCGATTTTTAAGAACCGCGTTTTCACCAACTAAACACATTAACATAACAGGACCAGAAGTCATAAAACTAACAAGCTCACCAAAAAATGGACGCTCTTTATGTTCTGCGTAGAATAATTCACATTTTTCTTTTGATAACATAGATAACTTTGCTGCAGCAATTTTTAATCCACTTGTTTCAAAAGTGTTGATGATATCACCGATAGCATTTTTTTTAACTGCGTTTGGTTTAATTATAGAAAATGTTCTTTCAACTGCCATGACAAACTCCTTAGTTTTTATGCATTTTTTAGAACTAAATGTTTAAACCGAGCACTCGACTGGGTCAAATTATTTCCGATTTAAGCCAGACTAGATTGTAATAAATTAAAAGCGGCCTAGGCATGTTGTTATAAAAAGTCCCGTATAGCCAGCCGCATGTGTATTTCTTTCTGTAGCACCCGCGATGCCCGATGTGCCGTAGTACTCAAACTGCCTAAACACTGCGCGATACCCAAGGATAAATGAAAAATTATAAGGAGCATTAAGGCCAAAACCCATTTCATAGCCCAAGCCAGGATCAGGACTGAGGCTAACATTATTAAGATAGTAGGGTTGCCCCTGAATGGGGATATAAATTCCTCCAATAGTAAAAAAGAGTTTATGTGAGAAAACATTAACGTATCGATCATAAGCTACATGAAAAAACAGATGGCCAAGTTTAAAAACATTATCTTTGTTAGATTGATCGTAGATTTCGCCGAATTTTTCATAACCGACAAAGAACAAACCGCGATTATATACGTTTTGAGCCTTTAAACCGACTGCGAAAGAAACATAACTGTCATTTTTAAATTTAACATTAAAATTATCACTCAAAAAAGTTGTGTTTTTAATCGATGTTGAGAGATAGATAGCAGAGGTTACATTTTGAGTATTCGCCTTATTTTCTTCTGAGGCGTTTTTAGGTAGTGTAGAGCTTTGTATAATATCATTGCTTGACGCAGATAAGGGTAAAAATAAAAGCATAATTATAATATTAATTTTTGAAAATAAGGATCGCATATTGTTATTATGAAATTTCCAAGTTAGTTTTTGCAACTTGAAATAACTAAAAAGACTGTTTAGCCTGAAGCTCGAGGTTTATCATGCGATATTTATTGCAATTCGTGATGCTCACATTTTCTTTTTTGACTTATTCATGTGGCACTCAGCTTAAAAGCGCACCCATCAACAAACAGACCGGTTTAATAACTGATCAAAAAGGAAACTCAAAACTGGCGGCTGTCATTAAATCTGAAAAAATAGAAATACAAAAATATAAAAATATGATTTTTGTTGCTAATGGTGGTGAGTTTGCGGTTCAGCAAACAAAGGAATTAAATTTTTTTGATCTGGTTTTGAATACAGAGCAATTAGAAAAAAGAATTTTAGAAAACAATTTACAAAGCAAAATTTACTCTTTAAAGACGGGACAAGACTTGCATGATTTGTCGAAATACGAAAAGCCTTTTTTAGTATTGTACTTTAAAAAAAATGATTTTGTAAAAAGCTCTCATTTGCATGAGCCATATTTGCAAATGGTTGTCAGTGATCCCTTGACGTTTCAAGACGTCTTTGTTGCTCAAGTTCCATTAAATATCTGGACGGGAAATGTGAACGACCAAAACACAAGATACCCTCTGTTTAATGCGTTTTATGCGTGGATTTATTCGAATAAAAACAACTAAAGCGAGGTCATCATTGTCTGAGTGCCTTCGTAGGTTCCAAATATAGAATAGCTATGTGACTGATAATTTAAAACATCTGTCGACCATACACTAAAACTATCCGCTATTTTTGGTTTATGGTCAGAGGAGGACTGTGGGTTGGACCTGGCTCAGTAGCCACAAAAACTAAGAAGCTATAGAGTGGGGTTTTAAAACTTTAAATAAAAATTGATAAGTTAAATACAAACCTGTTTTTCCTGTGTTAGTAAAAAGTTCAGATCTTCAACTTCATAAGATGCAGAGATATACCAATTGTTCCAAAATCCCCCGAAAGCATTTACACACCTGGGGGCTCCACAAATCAAAGTATCAATAAAAGTCTACGGCTATAATCGTTAATTGCCTGCACAAGTTTTTAAAACTTCGGTAATTTCATCCACGCTATCACAACCCCAAGTCCCCAATCGTTTACAAACCGAATCAAAACAATCAGTTTCGTGGTTGCCAATACAAGCTCTAGCAACAGTAGTTATTTCGTCTAGTGAGTCGCACCCCCACGCACCTAATTTTTGACAAGCTGTTTTTAAGCACAGACCGTTGTGATTTCCACGACAGGCAACACCAACCTTTTTTACTTCATCAAGTGAATCACAACCCCATACTCCTAATTTATCACAAGCAGCATTTACACAAGATGGCAATTGAGAATTATCACAGTCAGATTGGTGTTCTTCAAAGTGAGAGAACAAATTAATTCTAGAGTTTTGGTAAAATTGATCTACTAATTGCTTAACTGTAGTGATTCTGTTTTTAGTTGAAATGCTGCGTATTGATGTTTGTTCAGCTAGTGCAAAGTTATTTAAGAAAACTAACAACATGCAAATTTGAAATAGTTTTTTCATGAGAACTCCTTTAGCGCCTATTCAATGTAACTTGACAGGAAATTGGTGTTAATGTGTCTTTTAACTAAGACAACACAACAACCTAGGCAAAAAAAGAGCCAAGCCATGTTGACACCAAAGCTATGCTTTAGCTTAATAATCAAACAAACATTTTAAAAACAAAAAACCCCCGAGCGTGTTAACGCCCGGGGGCTATCCCTAAAACAAAATGCTCAATAAAAACTATTTAAGCATTGATTTTAACGTAGTACCCATGTCAGCTGGTGATCTTGCGATTTTGCAACCAGCAGCTTCTAGAGCTGCAAACTTGGCTTCAGCAGTACCTTTGCCGCCGCTAATGATCGCGCCAGCATGACCCATGCGTTTTCCCGGAGGAGCCGAAGCACCTGCGATAAATACAGCTACAGGTTTTTTGAATTCTTTTTTGATGTATTCAGCAGCTTCTTCTTCTGCAGAGCCACCAATTTCGCCGATCATGATCACAGCGTCAGTGTCTTTGTCTTCGTTAAATAATTTTAAAACGTCGATAAAATTTGTGCCGTTAACTGGATCGCCGCCGATACCAACGCAAGTTGATTGACCAAGACCTAATGCTGATAACTGGCCAACAGCTTCGTAAGTTAATGTGCCTGATCTCGATAAAACACCGATACGACCTGGTTTGTGAATGTGACCTGGCATGATACCAATTTTACATTCTCCTGGAGTAATAACGCCAGGGCAGTTTGGTCCGATCAAACGAGTGCGTTTACCTTGCATGTATTTTTTAACTTTAACCATGTCTAATACAGGAATACCTTCAGTGATGCAGATGACTAAATCCATATCTGCATCAACAGCTTCCATAATAGAATCGGCCGCAAACGGAGGTGGAACGAAAATCATTGAAACATTACAGCCAGTTGCTTGTTTTGCTTCTTTAACTGTGTTGAAAACAGGAATACCTTCGTGAACAGTGCCACCTTTACCTGGAGTAACACCACCAACCATTTGAGTGCCATAGGCTTTGCATTGTGTTGAGTGAAATGAACCTTGCGATCCAGTTAACCCCTGACAAATAACTTTTGTGTTTTTATTAATTAAAATAGCCATTGTTTAAAATCCTTATTTGATAGCTGCAGTAATTTTTTTAGCTGCATCAGTTAAATCGTTTGCTGGAATAATATTTAAACCACTGTCAGCTAAGATTTTTTTACCAAGTTCAACGTTTGTACCTTCTAAACGAACAACTAAAGGAACTTTTAAGCCAACTTCTTTCGATGCTGCAATAACACCTTCTGCGATAACATCACATTTCATGATGCCGCCGAAAATATTAACTAAAATACCTTTTACATTTGGATCTTTTAGAATGATTTTAAATGCGTTTGTGACTTTTTCTTTGTTGGCACCACCACCAACATCTAAAAAGTTAGCCGGAGATGCTCCGTGTAACTTGATGATATCAAGAGTTGCCATCGCAAGACCTGCGCCATTCACTAAACAACCAATGCTGCCTTCAAGTTTAATGAAAGCAAGATCAAATTTTGAAGCTTCAATTTCTGTTGGTTCTTCTTCAGTTAAATCGCGCATTTCAACAATTGCTGGTTGTCTGTAAAGTGCATTTGAATCAAAATTCATTTTAGCATCTAAACAAAGAACATCACCTTCTTTAGTGACAACTAAGGGATTGATTTCTGCGATAGAACAATCACATTTTACAAATGCTTCATATAAACCCATCATGAATTTGACAGCTTTGTTAACAACATCTGCAGACATGCCGATTGCAAAAGCCAACTCACGAGCTTGCCATGCGCCCAATCCAGTTGTTGGATCGATATCAACTTTTTTGATTGCGTTAGGGTTGTGCTCAGCAACTTCTTCGATGTCCATACCACCTTCAGATGAAGCCATCATTGCAACACGGCCAGTTGCGCGGTCGATAAGACATGCTACGTAGTATTCTTTAGCAATGTTACAACCTTGTTCGATAAAAACGCGGTTAACTTTTTTACCTTCAGGGCCTGTTTGGTGAGTGACTAAAGTCATTCCCAAAATTTTTGTAGCCCAATCTTTAACTTCGTCGAGTGATTTTGCGACTTTTACGCCGCCACCTTTACCGCGACCGCCAGCATGAATTTGAGCCTTAACAACCCAAACCGATCCACCCATTTCTTTAGCTGCAGCCACAGCTTCGTCAGGTGTGCTTGCGATTTTTCCTTTGAGCGTTGCAACGCCAAATTTTCTTAAAACTTCTTTCGCTTGAAACTCATGTATATTCATTGAAAAATTCTTTCTGTTAAATAATTACTGAACTGTTTTCAAAATAGAAACAAGTGAACGAACAGCTTCAACAGATTTGTCGAATTCTGCTTTTTCATCGGCATTGAATTTGTAATCAACGATTTTTTCTAAACCTTTACCGCCGATAACGCACATAACACCAACCATTAATTTGTCGTTTACGCCAAATTCGCCATTTAACTCAACAGCAACTGGTAATACACGTTTTTGGTCTTTCAAAATAGCTTCAGCCATTTCAACAGCACCACGCGATGGCGCATAGTAAGCAGAACCAGTTTTTAAGTGACCACCAATTTCAGCGCCAGCTTGTTTTGTACGGGCAACGATTGCCGCAATTTTTTCAGCAGGGATCAAATCCATTAATGGAACCGAACCAACAGATGCTGTTCTAACAAGTGGAACCATAGCATCGCCGTGATTTCCTAAAACAACACCAGTGACATCTTTAACTGAAACATTTAATTCTTCAGCGATAAATGCGCGGAAACGAGCTGAATCTAAACAACCACCCATTCCAAGAACTCTTTCGCGTGGAAATCCAAGCTGTTGTTTAGCATAAACAGCCATAACATCCATTGGATTGCAAACAACGATAACAGTTGAGTTTGGAGCGTGTTGTTTTACACCTGCACATACGTCTTTTACGATTTTAGCATTGATTCCGACTAACTCGTCACGGCTCATACCAGGTTTACGTGGCATACCAGCAGTGATGATAACAACATCTGCGCCGGCGATATCAGCGTAATTGCTTGTTCCCTTAACTTTTGAATCAAACATTTCGATTGGAGCGGCTTGAAATAAATCTAAAGATTTACCGATTGCTGCACCTTCGTTAACATCTAACAAAACAACGTCACCAAGTTCTTTTTGAGCTGCCCAGTGAGCCGTTGTCGAACCAACAAATCCAGCGCCTATGACTGCGATTTTTTTTCTTGTATGTGCCATAATAGTCTCCTTACTTTTGACATTTAAAAGCATATTTTTGAATGCGTATTTTTTTAAGAAAAAAGATACCTTTCAGGTTTAATACGATAAGCCCTAAAGCTCAAGTCTAGATGCCGATTTCATGTTGCAACTAGCAATGAGTTCGCAGCCAAAATATGATTTAATCAAATGCAAAATAATAAGTTGATTGAAATGATCTGAGTTGAAAGGGTTAAATGGCATCGCAAAATGTAGAAATTGTTAAAAAATACTTCCAAGCATTTAACGAAGGTCGCACTCAAGACATGATTGCCTTACTACACACGGATGTAGAACATGACATTAATCAAGGCAAAACCCAAATAGGCAAAGATGCGTTCATTCAGTTCATGCAACACATGGATACATGCTATAAAGAGCAACTTAAAAATATGACTCTTTTCGCGGCAGAATTTGGGTCCAAAGTATCTGCTGAATTCGATGTTCATGGAACATATTTAAAAACTGATGGCAATTTGCCGCCGGCGCGTGGTCAAAAATATGTGATTCGCGCAGGATCTTTTTTTGAAATTAAAGATGGCCTTATTAAACGAGTTACAACGTATTATAATTTACCCCAGTGGATTGAAATGGTTAAATAATGAGCGTTGTTGTTGCGCGAATAACTCAAACACAGGCTGAGATGAATTTGCGTGAAATCGCAGACATCAGGATTAAAGTTTTCCGTGAGTTTCCATATGTTTATGATGGGTCATTTGATTATGAAGTTAAATATTTGAGTCGCTATTTTAAAGCTAAAAATGCTTGTTTTGTCGTCGCTCAAGACACTGAAAAAAATAATCAAATAGTTGGGGTTGCGACCTGCTTGCCTCTAGCAGAAGAAGATGATTTTGTGCAAAGACCTTTTGCTGAAAATCATCTTCCAATAGAGCAGTTTTTTTATTTTGGAGAAAGTGTTTTATTGCCTGAGTATCGTGGTCTAGGTTTGGGTCATAAATTTTTTGACGAAAGAGAAAAATACGCAAGGTCGTTTGCGAAAATTCAGTATACAACATTTTGTGCTGTTGAACGTGAAAACAATCATCCGCTAAAACCTTTAAATTATCGTTCGCTTCATCAATTTTGGAAATTAAGGGGATACGAGCAGCAAAAACATTTGATAAGCGAATTTGAATGGCTTGATCTAGGTCAAATGCATGAAACAAAAAAACGAATGAATTATTGGATTAAATCATGGAAAACACCAGAAAAATTAAAATAGCGCTAGCTCAATATCCAATAGATTTTTTTTATTCATTTGATGAATGGAAAAATAAAATTAACTTATGGGTTGATGAAGCAATAAACCAAAAATCAAATATTTTAGTTTTTCCTGAGTATGGGGCAATGGAGCTAACTTCGTTGTTCTCTGAGCAAGATCGAACACAACTAAATAAGCAGGCACGGTTACTAAAAGACTTTGTAGACGACTTTATTAAACATTTTAAATCGTTAGCTGTTCAATTTAAAGTTTACATCATTGCACCAAGCATTCCAGTCTATCATTCAGAAAATTATACAACCAATAGAGTTTTCGTTTTTAGCCCGACAGGTCAGGTCGAGTATCAAGATAAATTTTTTATGACCCGTTTTGAAAACGAAGATTGGAATATTCAACCTGGCGAACCGATTATTAAAGTTTTTGATACAGAAAGCTGTCGTTTTAGTCTGTCAACATGTTTTGATATTGAGTTTTCTTTTCCGGCAATGGCAGCGGCTCAAGCTGGAGCAGAACTCATCATTGCTCCAAGCTGTACGGAAACGATCAAAGGTGCTAATCGGGTTCACATCGGAGCTCGAGCGCGTGGTTTAGAAAATCAAGTTTATGTTGTAGTATCGCAAACAATCGGTGAGGCTAAATGGTCGCCGGCTGTGGATGTTAATTACGGATATGCAGCTGTTTATTGTACTCCTGATGTGGGTTTTCCAGATGATGGTATTATACAAAAAGGTGAGCCAAATCACCCTGGTTGGATTTATGCCGAACTGAGAATGAGTCATCTACAAAAGGTACGCGATTTAGGGGCTGTATTTAATTTTAAGTCGCATATGCAAATCAAGTCTTTGTTACCAATTCAAGCAAAAGTGATAAAATTGACTTAAATTACTCAAAAAACAATTAAGCTGAATGCATAATTGCTTGAAATGCTGATCGGAATTAAGTTTGATAGAGCTGAATCGGAGAATTCATATGAAAACAGTGATTAATCAATTTATCGCAACCCTAATGTTATCTACTCTTGCAAGTGCTGCGCAAATGCAAGAAACTAATGAATCGATTTTTTCGCGTAGTCAAAAGTTTGATCGTGAAGGTATTGAGCTTTATGATTCAAACATTGATCTTAAGTCATATAAAAAAATTGGTTTGGGTCTTTCGACTGGCGGATTGACAGGAACGCTAGGTCTAAATCTTGAAATCAACGTAGCTAAATTAGATGCTGTTGGATTTGGAATAGGAACAAGCAAAGCATTTAACTCATTTAATATTAACTGGAAACGCAATTATGAATCAGCTTATCTGTCTCCGTACGTCAAAGGGGCGTATGCAAATTGGTTTAACTCATCATCTAACAGTGGATCAGAGCAATTTGATATATTAGGCGCTGTCTTGAGTGAAAGCGAAAAACAAGAAAATAGATTTTCAAAGCATTTTTTTGCTGCTGGAGCTGGCCTAGAATACAATCAACTTGAGGGTGAATTATCTGGATTAAATTTTTACGGTGAACTACTTATCATGGCCGAAGTTAAATCGGCGAAATACTTACCGACAGCAGGTATTGGACTAACATATTTTTATTAAGTGACGGATAGAAAAGATAAGTAGTGAAATTAAAAAAGGAGCTTATAGCTCCTTTTTTTGTACTTAATTAAAAACTAGACGATTGGTGAGAAGAGAATTTTTTAAGGCCAAAAAAAAAGGGCCAACAAACCTGTTAGCCCTTACGAAAGCTATTGCTTTACAAAAACAACTACTTCTTTTTAGCTTTTTTAGTAGCTTTTTTTGCAGTTTTTTTAGTAGCTTTTTTAGTTACTTTTTTTGCTTTTTTCTTTGCCATGGTTGCTCCTCCCGGGTGATCACATTGCTGTAACCACATTGTTGTTGTTGTGACTTTTCAGTCTCCCTAAATAAATTGTTAACAAAATGATTTGATCCGTCAACAAAAAAATTTACTTGCATTTATTTTGCGTTCTTTTGATTTCAAAAAAGGAGAATTAAGTGATTTTTTTGCTGCTTTCGATCTTCGGATTGTTCATCAACGATCGATTCGTGTCTCGACTTGAGAAATTTAAGTTTGTTACAGACAACAAACGAAAATTATTTATTACATTGAACATTCCGAGCATCTATTTTTTGTTTTTCAAAGACCAAATCATTATATTTTTTATTTATATCGGATTAATTTTGCTAAGCTTAACTTTTTTTAGCATTTATTTTCGTTTTTTCTTAGAAAAAGTATTTTTTAATTCACATATTCGCATTGTTGATACTGTTCTTATGACGATGAAAACAGGAATATCTCCTCTGAGTTCAGTCAAAATAGTTCATCAATCATTGAATAAATTTGAAAAAGTTGTTTTTGAGCCACTGCTTTTTGTTAATTCTGATTTGAAAGTGCCAATTTACGCGTGTAATTCGAACTCGATAGAATATTTTGATGAGTTTGAGAAAATTTTAAACTCAAAATCCAAAATTACTGAACAATTAGATCGATTTAGAAGAGGTTTGCGCATCAAAAAAAGTATTCGACATAAGTCAAGATTAGCATCACTACAAGTTCGCGCACAGGCAATCGTAGCGATTTTGGTTTATGTTTTTCTATTTCTTTTTTCAATTCATGAGTTGAATTTACTCAGCCATCCTGTAGCAATCATAGTTTCAGGGGTTTTGATGATAATTGGGACATATCTAATTTTACTGAAAGGAAATAGAGTTAAATGGACAGTCTAAAACTTCCTCGATCGCTTGATTTGGTTTGGGATATAAAGCGTTCTATTGAAAGCGGAGTGTCGGTTAATGTTGGTTTGCAATCTTTTTTAAGAAAAAGTGCTGACGACGAATTTCATCGCAAAATTCAAATCTGGTTACAAATTCCTAAAATTGAGAAAAATGAATATATGAATTCAAACTTTAATAGTCATCAAATTGCAATTTTGCGAACTATTGATATGGGGCTTAATGGTGCATCTATATATGAACAATTACAGTCTCTGGAAGGCGAAATCATCGAAATGTGTGAATCTGATATTCAAGAGCACGTTGCAAAACTTCCGATCATAATGCAAATACCCCTATTATTTCTAGTGTTTCCAGCTATTTGCATTTTATTAATCATTCCGGCATTGGCGCAGCTGAGCCTTTAAATTTGACTTGTTTTCACTAAGGCGTAAATGATAATTTGAAGGAATGTCGAAAGATCAAAAAAAAGTCATTTTGCAAGAGTTAATGACAGAATTAACGAAAAAGAACTCTCAAACAAAAAATATTCGCCATTTGTGCAATCAACTTGGTATTCCGTTTAACGGAGACATAATAGAGCTTATGACTTATGTATTATGTTCTGATCTCATACAAAAGCCTGATTTAAAAACTCAAACTAAAATCAAAAAGAAAAACCATGAAATCATTTACTAAATCTATAATCGATACAATCGGTGGTACACCGTTAATTAGGCTCAATAGTGTAACACGAAATTCGCCGCATACATTTTTTGCGAAAGTCGAATATTTTAATCCGGGTGGCTCAATTAAAGACAGAATTGCTTTATCAATAATTGAAGCAGCTGAAAAGCGTGGTGAAATCAAACCGGGTGGCACAATTGTAGAGGCAACCTCTGGCAATACGGGTATTGGTTTAGCGCTTGTGGCTGCTGTTAAGGGATATAAATGTATTTTTGTAATGCCAGAAAAAATGAGTGAAGAGAAAAGAGCTCTGCTAAGAGCTTACGGTGCTAAAGTAGTCATTTCACCAAACGGTCTAGAGCCAGAACATCCATTAAGTCACTATTCTGTTGCTAAAAAGATTGCCGATACAACTGAAAATAGCTTTTATACAAATCAATATCACAATATGGATAACTTTGACGTTCATTACAATGTTACGGGTCCAGAAATTTGGTCACAAACAAATGGAGAAGTTGATTTATACGCTGCTGGAGTTGGTACGGGCGGTACATTATCTGGAGTGGCAAAATTTCTAAAAGAAAAAAATCCACAAGTAAAAATACTCTGTGTCGACCCAGTTGGAAGCATCATTTATGACTTGTTTTACCACGGAAAGGTGGTTGAACCTCCTGGACCATATAAAGTTGAAGGTGTTGGTGAGGATATGTTACCAGACAACTGTAAACTAAATCTATATGATGATGTCATAAAAGTAACAGATCATGCTGCTTTTGAATTAACACGCAAACTTGTTTTAGAGGAAGGCTTGCTCGTTGGGCCATCAAGCGGGTTGATTTTATCAGGAGCAATGGAATATTCCAAAAAACTAAATAAACCGTCTAACATTGTAGTGGTTTTTCCAGACTCAGGAAAATCATACTTAAGCAAAGCCTTTAACGATAAATGGATGGTTGATAACGGTTTACTCACGGCTGACAAAATAAAAAAATCATTCAACATCGAAATCAAAGCAGAAGACGAACTTCAGAATAGATAACGAGATCAAAGAAATAGAAAAGAGAGTTTTTACATGAAAACGACAAAGCCAAATTTAAAATTTAATACAAGAGCTATTCATGCTGGACAATCACCAGATCCATCAACTGGCGCGATTATGACTCCGGTTTACTTAACATCGACTTATGTACAAGAATCTCCTGGTGTTCATAAGGGTTGGGAGTATTCACGTACACACAATCCAACGCGTAAAGCTTACGAGGATTGCATCGCAAGTTTAGAAAATGGCAAGTATGGGTTTGCTTTTGCTAGTGGCTGTGCAGCTACGACAACAGTTATGCATTTATTAAATTCGGGCGATCATGTGATCGCGATGGACGATATGTACGGCGGGACATTTCGTCTGTTTGATAAAGTTTTAAAACACCATGGTTTGTCATTTTCTTTTGTTGATTTAACGGATGTAAATAATATCGAAAAATCAATTCAAGCAACTACTAAAATGATTTGGGTAGAAACACCGACTAATCCAACACTTAAATTAGCAGATATTAAAAAAATCTCTGAGATAGCTGCCAGAAAAAATATTTTAGTTGTTGTTGATAACACATTTATGTCTCCGTATTTTCAGCGTCCACTCGATTTAGGCGCAAACATTGTAGTTCATTCAGCGACTAAATATATAGGTGGTCATAGTGATGTTGTCGGCGGAGTAGCTGTAACATCTGATCAAAAAATTGCAGAAAGACTAGCGTTTTTGAGCAACTCAATGGGTGGAGTTCAGGGTGCTTTTGATTCATTTTTAGCATTAAGAAGTTTAAAAACACTGCCTTTGCGTATGAAAGCCCATGCTGAAAATGCTCAAAAAATTGCAGAGTATTTAGAAAAACATCCACTTGTTGAAAAAATTATTTATCCAGGTTTGAAATCACATCCGCAACACGAGTTAGCCAAGCAGCAAATGTCTGGATTTGGCGGAATGATTACTTTTTTTATCAAAGGCGGAATGAATGCCGCACGTAAATTTTTAGAATCGGTTGAGATTTTTGCTTTGGCAGAATCTTTGGGTGGGGTTGAGTCTTTGATTGAACATCCGGCCATTATGACACACGCATCTGTGCCACCAGAACAAAGAAGAGCTCTCGGAATTGATGATTCTTTAATCAGACTATCTGTTGGGGTTGAGGATCTTACTGATTTGTTAGCAGATTTAGACCAAGCCTTTAATAAAGTGAACTCATAGAGGGTCAAATCTTGGATATTTTTAATTAAAGTATCCAAGATTTGTTGACTTAAATCGCGCAAATCGCTAATTTTCAATTTCACTTTTTATTTCTATTGATGGCCAGGTAGCTCAGTCGGTAGAGCAGAGGACTGAAAATCCTTGTGTCGGCGGTTCAATTCCGTCTCTGGCCACCATTTCAAAACCACCGAGATCTTAAATCTTTTCTCATTTGCCGGTTTTCATGGGTTTATCATTCTTACGATGAAAGATGTCGCACAAAAAGTATATTTAACGATTTTATATTTCTTACCGTTTGCTAAAGACCGATTTATTAAATTAAAAGAACTCAGTTAATCTGAATTCGTCTAAAAAAAAGAACAGTTTGATATTCTTACTGAGCAAGTGACCAGTTCTTTAAGTTAATTTATAACCTATTCATGAAGAATAAATTGAATTTAAAGGTTTCTGAAATAAACGACCTTCTTCCAGTTATTAAAAAGTATCCTTTTGCTACAGCCATATCAGTGTTAGGTGAACAGATCGAGATAAGCTCATTACCTATTATTGCTAGAGATTTACCAGATGGTTCTTTGCAATTATTAGGACATCTATCGACAGGAAATCCACAATGGTTACATCTGAAAAATAAAGCTAGCTTAACTCTGATTTTTAATGGACCAAACACTTATATAAATTCAAGTTGGTATGCTGTTAATGATGTATCTACCTGGAATTACATCACGGTTCGAGCACAAGGGACTCCTATTATTCATGAAGACTACAAGACTCTCATCGAAATTTTAAAGTGTACAACAGATCACGTTAATAATATCTATGAAGATAAGTGGGATTTTTACATTCCTGAAGATCTAAAGTTAGAGTCAGAACTGACTTCTGCAATTGGTGGTTTTTCTATAGTCCCAGAGAAATTTTTAGGTTTATTTAAACTGAGTCAGTCAAAGTCTATAAGCGACCAAATAAATATTATTAATAAGTTAAATCAAAGAAACGATGAAAATAGTCGCTTGATTGCAGAATATATGCGAAACAATGTTGAATAAGAACCTTTATCTATGAAGCTGTTTGAATAAATGTCACTGCTGAAGCAGCACTGAGTTGATGAACGAAAAAATTTTTCTAAGTTTTTCTATAAGTCAGTTTACCATATTTAAATTCAAAAACGTAAACTCAGTTTTAGCATTGTTTTGGCGTGTTAATTTATCCTTTAAACAAAGAAATCTTACCATCCCTTGTTATTCAAATATGTGACAACAAGAGCTGACTAGATTGTTGCTGCGCCCTCTAATTGATTGAGTGAGACTACAGATCGACTACAAAGATTCTCGGTCAAGTGTATCGTGAGTGATTTGGCAAAATATATTCTTAGGTGTTTCTATTTAACTGTGCTACAGATCAAATTAGTTATTAGCTAGTTAGAGTTTTTTGTTCATTCTGTTCAACTCCTCCGATGTAGCACTCAAGCCTGTAGGAGGTAAAAAATGAGTAATAAACTATATGTTGGCAATCTGCCATATTCTGCAACTGATCAATCACTTGGTGATAAATTTTCTGAGTGTGGAACCGTGATGTCTTCAAGAGTAATTATGGATCGTGACTCTGGGCGCAGTAAAGGTTTTGCTTTTGTTGAAATGTCTTCTGCGGCCGAAGCACTAAACACAATAAGCCGCTTTAACGGAACAGATCTAGATGGTCGCTCTATTAATGTGTCTGAAGCTAAGCCAATGGCACCGCGTTCAGATCGCCGCTCATACTAATTTTTTATAAAATTTGTGTTCATAAGCCGATCTTAAAGATCGGCTTTTTTATTTTGGCAACTAGGAGTTACTTTGAAACCGCAAATAATTACATTTAACTGTCTTTTAAAAAATAGAGTCGGTAAACTCATTAGCTCAACATATAATCGTGATGTTTTGACAGCGTTAAACTGTAATGATGTTCACTTGTTAGGTCTTTCAAGAGGATTACAAAATTTAAAAAAAGGTGAAAAAAGAAATATTAGCCTTTCAGCTGTCGATGCTTATGGATTTTATGATCCCAAAAAAATTATACTTTACCCTGTACAAAAACTCTTAAAAGATATTCGGCTTGGGCAATCAATTAATATTATAGGAAAAAGTGGTTCTTCGAGAACATATACTGTGCTGCAGTTTCATAATGATTTGGTTAGTTTAGATGGAAATCATCCTTTGGCTGGGCAAGATCTCATTTTTGAGATTGAAGTATTAGATGCTCGAGATGCTACTGAAGAAGAAGTTACATGCGCAAGCAATGGCATCGCTATTCAGACTTTGCACTAATTTAAATTATCATTATAAAATCCTACCTAGGATCGAAACAAACAAAAGTTGCCGTGTTCGAACACTTGGGGTTTAGACCAGATACCTTTAGCTGACGAATTCATAAAGTGATCTTTGGCGTTTCCTTTGGTGATGATAGTAACCTTTTTATTTTTGGCAATCAGACTTAATTGACTGATTACGTGAGCATAAGTTTCTTCGTTAAAAGGATCGTACAAATAATATATATCAGCCTCAGGGATAGAAAAATCTTTTGCAGATAGATCTTGTGATTGAAAATGAACATGTGAACTCATGTTGAGCGCTTGGCTGGCGTGGTCAGCAGTTTCGACTCGTTTTTGAACGAATTCATATCCAGTAAATTGAATATCAGGACGCAGTAGTCCTAATACTAGGCCTACGCGACCAAATCCTGACCCTAAATCTATAAACCGTGATCCTTTGTTCATTTTTAAATAACGTAAGGCTAATAAAATTGTTGTGTAACTCGATTGAACGGCTGAACCACTGCCTTGATACAAACGTTCCTGGTTAGGATTAGTTTTTTCAATATCGTCTTCGGTAGAATATTCAAAATTAAAAAAGCTATCTATAATATCAAAAGCTCTATAAAGTGAGTAACCAAGCGACAACCCTTTTTCGTTTTTAGATAAAGTGAGCTGGTATTCAAACTCAAATAATTCAGACATGAGTTTCATAGTTTGCTCTGCAAAAATTTTATTATCTGGAAATTTGAAGGTTTTCGCAAAATCTAGAACTGATTTTTGAATATTTTCTGCAATACTTTTGTAAGAATCCATCTTATCTATAGATGTTTCGGAAAGTGACGCATGGAAAAACAAAACTGGACTAAGTTCTTCTTTAAAAAATTTTTTGACGAATTCTGAAAAAATAACGTCTGATGCTTTCTTACTTTTTTCTATCCAGTGTTGCTCTTGAATAAATTTAAAAACACTGATGAGAAATGTTACATCCGCAAATAAATGAGCTAATTCTTGAGGTTTATATTGCGAAAAAACTACTGAAAGATCAGCTTCTTTGTAAGAGGGAGTTTCCGTGATTAATTGAATGAGTTTTTGCTGATGTATACGCACTTAATGATACGTTACAGGCACTTGGACAATTAACCTAGAAAATAATGATATTAGGACGTTTTATGTGCCACAACGATCAAAAGTTACCGTGGTTGTATCATTACCTTCTGTGTACTTAGCTGATCCACAGCCTGTAATTTCAAGAGTGATGGAGCCTGTGCTTGTGCATGATCCAGTCCAAGAACCCTGTGTTGGGCAATTGCACGTCGAAGATGTCCAAGTGACATTGTTAGGCGAAAACGTACACACGTTTGAAGTTAGGTTATTAACAACTCTAAGGGTGCCACCATTCAATACGCGATTTAGTCGCAAAGATGATGTGATGGTTAGAGGGGTTGTCGTTGATGTTGTTTGGTCAAATAGTGAAGTTGAATTTAAAACAAACTTGCGATTAATGCCGCCGTTTGCATAGCTATATGTTCGAGTAGCACTAGCAGAGCCGCTTATCCAGGTTAACACTTGTCCTGTTGAGCTTGGTGGCTTTGTTACATAAAGAGTCGCATTTCGACGTCCCGTCATTGTAAAGTTAGGTGTTCTAGTGATCGTATCCCCTTGTGACCCCATCGAGCAGTTAGAAGAAGCGCCTCCCCAGAGGAGTGTGACTGTTCCATTGAACGTAGCGGAACCTACGCTACAGCCGCTAAATGTTCGTGTAATTGTATTACCGCCAGTGCAACTTGAAAATGTACCCGTGTTGCAAGAGGCGGCTACCAAGTTAGGGCTTAAATAATCGAAAATTTTTTCATATTTGTTTGAGGGAATGTATTGAGCATACATGCGATCAAAATCTTTTTGATAGCTTGCTAAATTTCCAGAAGAGCCACCAACCTCATCTATAGAAGCCATAACATCACCGACCTGTTGAGCTGTATCCTCAATTGTAGATGAGCTTGTGGTCGCATTATCGAGAATCGGTGTGCAACCGCTTAAAAGAAAAAAGAAGAATATTGTTGATAATACATTTTGTCTCATTATGGATCTCTTTCTAATAGAAAAATATATAACTCAATAATGAGTTTAACTGAAACTTTTGGCCAAAACCACTAAAATCATGATTGCCAATCGTTCAAGATTACGTTTAATTGTATGCATTTATGACACGTCAGCAAAATTTGGAAAACAGATCTTGGAAGCAAACATTTAATTTAAGTGTGTTTCATGTTGATCACCGGGGATTAGCAAATTTTTATTCTTATTTCAATTTGATGCAAGAAGCAGCTATGCAACATGCCCATCATAATCAATTTGGGTTAGATAAAATGCGATCAGAAAATAAAATTTGGGTAGTTACTCGATTTGAACTGCAGTTATCAGATCAATTGCAAAATTCAATGTCATGGGGTGAAGATATCGAAATTGAAACCTGGTCTCGAGGCATGATTGGGCCAACAGCTCATCGAGAGTTTAGTTTGTATAAATTTAAAGATGGTTATGAAAAAGAATTGATTGGAAAAGCTTGCTCAGTTTGGGTGCCAATCGATTTACATCATAGAACAGTGACATCAATTAACCCGGATGATTTATCACAAGTTTCGATTAAGGATAAAACTCACGATATTAAACCACGTAAAATTGAATATGACGAAAAACATTTTATAACAATTAATCGTGTGGTTCCTAAACCGTCAGATATTGATCTTAATAAGCATGTCAATAATGCTAAATATGTTCAATGGCTTTATGATTCAATTGATATAAACGAACATAACCATATGCCTAGATCTGGATTTGCAATCAACTATATTTCTGAAGTTAACTTGGTTGATTCTGTTCAAATATCAAGAAAAAACCATATTTTTGCCGGAGTAAAAGAAAATGGTAAACTTGCTTTTACTGCCGAGTTTTTCTAGTTTTCACTTGCGCGCTCTTTCGTCATATCAAAAAGAGGTGCATTGGGATCCACATAGTTTTTAAAATCTGCTTCGCGATCCGTAAATGGTGGAAACGTAGCATTTGTAGGCCCAAGGACATCAACAGTTGATCCAGAATAAGCAAGCAAGTTATAAGGAGCAGATTTACAATCTGAAGTTACATTTTCTAAAGCAAGGTGCTTTAACTCGTACTGATAATTCGGCGAAGCTTTTTCATCAAACTTAGGATACAAATCCGGTCCTCCGCCAGCTTCTTCAAGTAGGACTGGAATTTTACCCACCATGACTGCGTACAATCCTGATTTTGGATACACACCGTGAGATCCTAATGCAGCGACTGCATGTAATCGACCATTAACTTGTTTTGTTTCAGGCCAATTTACAAAAACGCGCCCTGTGTTCCAACTTTGAATAACTTTTTTATCACCATCCAGTTGGGCCATTGTTTGGCTGGCTAGGTGGGCTCCATAAAAAGCATATAAAGGTTGTTTTGTTGAACCACGTAAAACCACGGTTAGACTTTCGCGATCTAAAATATGCGAAGCTGCAACTTCTTTATCTTGCGTGCCATTTTTAGGATCGTAAGGATAGAAAAAGTGATAATTAATATAAATTTCATTCCATTTTTGGTTTTCCATTACCGAATAATAAACAGTTGTATAATCGCGTTTAAGTCGATATTTCATGTTCGTATCAGAAGAACGATCCAATCCAGATTTTAAAACAGATTCAGAGTGTCCGTAATATGGCAAAACTTTATCGACATCTTTAAATAAAAATTCTGCAGAGAAATTTGATTTTAGTTTTTGTCGCGTAAAAAATGAAAAAAAGCCACCCGTGGATTTTGATACAATATTTTTATTTGTTATATAAAATGGTTCATTTGCAAGTTCAGGATCAGTATCAATTTGATTGAAAATGTATTCAAGCGATGTGGGGTAGTAGCGCTCCTCCTTGTGCATTTGTAATATTGGAGCATATTTTTGAGCCAAGATGGTCTTTTCTTCTAGAGATAAAGTGTTTTCGGATTTATTCTTGGCAAATACTTTTTGTTTCCAAAAAATAGTTCCATCTTTACTGAGTTCGAAATTATAAACACCTGTATAAGTAACTGGAATTTCTATTTGATATGGTTCTTTTAAATCTTTTTCATTTAAAATAGATATAATTGTTGGAATTCCTTTGTACTGAAAATCCTTGGTTGATGTATCAATAAAAGTAACATTGAGATCATAAGTTTCTTCTTTGATTTCAAATTTTTCTACAAAGTTATCTAAATTTACACGAATTCGATCAGAGTTGTTTTCAAGGATTGTAAACAAAGGTTTTTGTCCTGCAGATAAAGGACACTGATTGACGTTATGAGTTTGAGCTGGCAATCGTGGATTTTGTTTTATGGTTTGGGCACAGGCTGGTAACAATAGCATTAAAATTAAAAATTTATTTTTCATATTTAACTATTGTCGTATGAAAAAACTGTCTAAAAAAGGCCAGAAAAACTCGATGAAAGTCCTACGTTCTATGAACCAATCCTTACAATAAAACTTAAATTTCGACCGGTATTTTCTTTTTCTCTTCTGAATGAATGGAAATCATTCGAAGTTACAGTATCAATCATTAAAGCTTCTAAAGAGTAGTTGTCTTTCAGGCGAGAGTTAAACTCAAGATTAACTATATCGAGTAAGCTTATTTTGTAACTATTTAATTTCACGTGTTCGAAAGTTGAATTATAATTTATAGGTAGATTGTATGAATCAACTCTTTGCTTTAAAAGGGTAAAAGCATCAAATTTTACTTCGAAACTTTTTTGCAGAATATGTGGTCCAATAAATACGGCAGGCTGTTGGAATTTAGATTTTATAAGTGCGTGACTGATAACTTGATTTTCAACCCCGCGCCAACCAGCATGAATGGCCAGTACATTCTGAGAGATTTTGTCATAGGCTAATATAGGCATGCAATCAGCCGTTTTAATAATGAGAGCTTTGTTTGTTTGTTGAGTATAGTGCGCATCGCCAACTTCTACTTCTTTTGTCAGATCAGCATTTAGGCAAATATTAGAGTGAGTTTGCTGTATTTGATAAAATGAAAATTTTGTGAACTGATTTTTTAAATGTTCGATCGTAGTATTTTTTTTACCAAAGAAAATTAAATATTTACTTTCTAAAACTGTTGAAAAACCATATTCGGTTTCAGTCCAATTGATCATAGTGCTTAAATCCCCATTGGCGTATTTTTATCAAATCATCGACCGGCCAGTTTGTTTTAAATGAGAGTTCTTTTTTCGATTTAGGATGAGTGAATCCAAGTTCGCAGGCATGCAAATAAAAACGATTTAAGTGAAGTTCATTCATTTTTTTCTGAGAAAAACCATAAGTGAGATCGCCAGTGAGAACATGACCAATTTCTGACATATGAACACGAATTTGATGAGTTCGCCCAGTCTCAAGTTTGAGTTCAACTAAGGTTTTATTTTGGGAAAACTCTATTTTTTTAAAATGAGTGATAGCCCATTTTCCAACATCAAAACCTAGCTCAAACTTATTTTTAATTTTGCCATTTTCTTTAACGGAAGAATATCGTTTGCGATCTTGTGGATGTCTGGCCAAGTATGAAGACAGAGTGCCATGCGCTATTTTAAGTGTTCCTTCAACAATGGCATGATAAATTCTGTGAGTCTGTTTTTCTTTAAACTGTAAAGCTAAGCCTTCGTGAGCTTGATCGTTTTTAGCAACGACGAGTAAGCCACTAGTTTCTTTGTCTATTCGATGAACGATTCCTGGCCGCAACTCATTTTTCATTGAAAGCTCTTTTGTGTGGTTGAGTAGCGCATTTACAAGTGTGTCTTGTTCGTGTCCAGCGGCTGGGTGAACGACCAGGCCAGGAGCTTTGTTGACGACAATAATGTCTTGATCCTCGTAAATAATATCGAGCTTATAATCAAAAGGGATAAGTTCAGTTGTTTTCGTTTGCGGAATTTGAATAAAAATATGATCGTTAAACTTGACCAGATAGGATGATTTCACCGGCTGATCATTTACAGTGACACAAGCTTTTTCGATCAAATTTTGAATTTGACTGCGGGTAAGTTTAAGATCTGCCAAACCAATATGTAGCTGCAGTAGCTTATCAATTCTTTGACCAGCTAAATCGGGAGTAATAAAAATAGATTTATTTGCGTTTTGGTTGCTCAACTCTTTGTTTGTACAACTTCATATATGAATCAGCAACTTGCTTTTCGTTCAATCCTAATGTTTTGGCCATTTGGACCACATATCCTCGCACATAAACTGGTGCCGGTAGGTTTTCTGGCTCCATTCGCTCAAGAGCTGCGATATACCATGGATTCACTTTGGTCTTTTCATGTAATAATTCAAACGAGTATTGCTTATATTCGCGAACCTTTTTAAGTAAATCACCACTCCACTCTTGTGTGGTTTGAATCTCATTTTCAAGATTTTCATCTTTACTGTAGACTGGAATCTCTGGAAGTGCTTTGGACGGTCCAACTTTATCTAAGATGCTATTTTCATTAAAAAGCTCTTCACTTGCTTTTTTAATTGAATCTAAAGAAAGGTCAGAATTTGAAAATGATTTAGACTGTAAACGGCGATCATAAATATTACGATAAGACTGATTTCCAAGAACGGCGTAGGCCTCTTCAATTAAGTTCCGAAGTGATTTAGCTTCGTCTTCAGTAAAAACACTGTATAATGCTGCATTTTGCGGTGAGTATGTTCTTTTAGCTTTTTCATAAGCCAAAGTCATTTCATGTTGACTAGCGTTTGGTGCAATTTCTAGAACTTCGTAATAATTGTTTTTAACTTCAGTCGTCATCACTTTAATCTTAAATCTGCAAAAAAAATCGATCAATAATTTGTTTCATATTTCTTAAAAAAAAATGGCATGCCTCAGTTTAAATCATGATTTTTTTATCTTGATACACGAAAAAAATACTTCTTTGTTGACTTCAAGAGTTTGTTTTTTAGCAGGGATAAAAAACAAGTGCTTATTTGTTCTTAAAAATTAAACAACTAAGCGTAACTTACTAAAGAGGTTGATATTTTATGCCATTTAAATTCTCTTCTGCTTCTGAAGCACGAATATATAGAGGTAAAAGCTGTGACCAATGCACAGGTTTTAAGTCTAAGATGTCGCCCGAAAATGGACTATTTTGAGCAGAAGGATAGTCATTTAATTTATCGTTACGAATAATTAAGTCACTATATTTTGATTCTAAATAATTCTGATAAGCCGAAAATGCATCACCAATAAATAAAACAGGAGTTTGAATTTCTTCACCTAGACTTTGGACTCGGACAACCTTGGGTGGCGTGAGCACGATGAGTTGTTTATTAATAAATTTGAACTGTGCAAAATAAATCATGTTTTTAAAAGCGTTTATTCCACAAACAAAAGACTGGTTTTCCGAAATATGCTCTTTATTTCGAAGCGCTAAACCAGTTAGTGAATCAATTCCGTAGCAATCGCGTTTGTAGACATAAGCTAAGGTTTTAATTGTATTTATACTAATTCGAATCCCAGTAAAACTGCCAGGCCCTAAACCAGATCCAAAAACATCGATTTGATTAAATCGAAGATTTGCTTTCTTCAAACAGTCCTTAATAAGCTTATTGAGAGTGTCGGAATGTGAATTTTGACGGAAAAGTTCACTATATGATAGTAATTGACCATTTTGATGAATGGCTACACTGCCAAGTAAAGTGCTCGTTTCACAAAAAAGAGAAATCATATTTAAGCTTTAAATAAAAACTTTGTAATATCATTAAAAATTGATAACAACATCAACCCCATCAGTAATGCAAAACCAATTTGGTGTGCTATTTCAAGTTTTCGTCCGCTTAACGGAGAGCCTTTAACAACTTCAATGGCATAAAACACAAGATGACCACCATCTAATACTGGAACAGGTAATAGATTTAAAATAAACAAACTAATCGACAATATTCCCATTGTGTATAAGAAAGACTGTAGTCCCATCGCAAAAGAATCTTTAGCTGCTTTTCCGATTGAGATCATTCCACCTATATTTTTATGAGAAACTTCGCCTTGAAATAAACGGACAAACGATAAAACAGTCATAGTTGAAATATCAACTGATCTACTCACACCTTTATTGATAGCAGCGAATAGAGACTCTTCTCTAACTTTAACAATTTCAGGTTGCGAAATATTGGCCATCGGCAGTATCCCGATTGTAAAGCGTTTTTCCTCTTTACCTTGAAAGGTCATTTGAGAGGTCATTTGTGGCGTGATTTTTTTTACAATTTCAACACCTTCACGTTGAATTTTAAAATCGAGAGCGTCTTGACCATCGTAGTTTTTTACAGTGTTAAGAACGTCTTCCCATTTTGTCATAGGAATATTATTAATTGAGAGAAGTTTGTCATATTGTTTTAAATCTGCTTTAGCTGCTGGAGAATCTGGCACAATTTGTTCTAAATAAAGTTCCGAACTTTCCAGTCCAAACTCTTCTATTGATTTAAAAATATTTTTATCACCAATTTCGAGCTTGAGCGAAACAACTTCTCTTTTTTGAGTACTCACGTTAAGTCTTTCAAGAGAAATATCAACATTGTTGGTTTGTAAAAGACGATTTAAATCATTCCAAGACTGTATTTTTTTATCTGCTATTTTTGTAATTTCATCACCAGTTCTTAGGCCAAGCTTATAAGCTGCAGAATCAAGCTTAACCGCAACAAGAGAGCCCTTCGTAAACGGCAGAGTGCCATCGATTGAACCAATAGTTTTGTTTAATGTAAATAAGTTTGGATTAGGTACAGAAACAACTTCAGTAGAAAGCGTGCGAGGCTGATCATTTTCTTGTTGAACTGTGATTTGAATTATTTGCCCTTGATATTCATTAAGTTCATTTTGAAATTCCTCGAAACTTCTAACTGTTTTATCGTTTACACTGAGGATTAAATCTTGAGATTTTAACCCTGATTTTTCGGCTTTAGATCCAATTGTGACTTCAGCAATGCGAGCGGCGCGTGTTTCTTCACCTGTGTAAGCGATAAAGCCAAAAACTAAAACAGCAAAAAAGAAATTCATAAGTGGGCCAGCTAACACGATAGCAATTCTTTGCCAGACCGTCTTGTGCGTAAAAGAAACTTTTTTATCTTCTTCAGAAAGACCTTCAGCGGATTGTTCACCAAACATTTTAACATAACCACCAAGAGGTATAAGTGAGAGACAATAAACTGTATCACCTTTTTTGTAGCTGATGAGTTTTTTCCCAAAACCGAGAGAGAAAACTTCAACACGTACACCACATGCGCGAGCCACTAAAAAATGCCCAAGCTCATGAACAAAAACGAGAATACCTAGCAGAATTGTAAAGGGAACAAGGTTTTCGTAAATTAGGTTAAAAATAGACATGGATGGCCTCTTTCTACAGTTCGAAATAGTCTAGCATACTACCGAACTGACGTTAAGGGCCTGTCGTGATTTAAGACTAAAGACTATAGAGATTTGCAGCATAATAAAACAGAGGAGCTGCCATTAGAATGCCATCTAATCGATCAAGCAATCCACCGTGGCCAGGCATAATTGACCCTGAGTCTTTGACGCCAGATACACGTTTAATTAAAGACTCAAAGAAATCGCCCACTTGGCCTAAAAACCCTCCAAAAATGCCGCAAATAGCCAATAACCAAAGGGGTGTGCCTGGTAATGCATAAGAAAAACTAAGAGCGGCGATCATAGAAAAAATCAATCCGCCAATAGCTCCTTGAACACTTTTATTTGGCGATAAACTAGGTGCAATTTTAGTTTTACCCATAGTCACACCAAACACATAAGCACCAATATCTCCTGCAAATACGACGGTGAGTAAGCAGAAAAACCACTGTAATCCATTGTCTGGCGTTAATACTAACCACGCAACCGTTGCAGGTATTAAAGCTGTATAAATTGAGCCGAGACAAAATAAAGAAACAAAATTTAAAATTGATTGCAAGTCAGCAAATTGTTTGTGAAGTAAAACACCATACAAAACACTGACTGAAAAACTCGTGATAATTAATAGAATAGAGAGTGGTTTTAAACCGTCGTGTGTGAGTAACAAGAATAGCAAAGAGTTAAAAAACACATAAAAATATATTAACTTTTTGGAAAAGTTATTTTTAAAAACCATTCGTGCAAACTCATGGGATCCACGAATAACAACAAAAGTAATTAACCCATAAACCCCGACAGCTTTAAAGTTGTAGATGACGAGTGTGAGGATAATAATGGCCGCTATCGCAGATAAAATTCTAGAAGTTAAGTTCGTCATTTTTAGATTTATTTTCTTTCGATTTAAAAAGAGACTTGATGGCGTTTTCAACTTTACCAAAGCGTCTGTTTCGATTCTTAAAATCAGTTATAGCATTGTTAAAATCGTTTTCTTTGTAGTCTGGCCAAAGTGTATTTGTAAAATAAAGTTCACTGTACGAAGCTTGCCACATTAAAAAATTCGACAATCGCGATTCACCACTTGTACGAATAATAAGATCAGGGTCCGGGCAGTGTGCCGTCATCATTTTTTTAGAAATCATATCTTCATTAATTTCAGAAGCAGTCATTTTGCCTTGGGCAACGTCTATCGCTAAAGCTTGAACAGCCGCAATAATTTCCTGGCGAGAGCCATAGCTAATGGCGAAATTAACTTTTAATCCAGAGCAATGAGCTGTTTTTTGTTTAGCCTCTTCGATGAGTTTTTGGGTTTTTTCAGGTAATTTCGAAGTATCACCGATTGTGAAAAATCGGATATTCTCTTTAATTAAATTATCAGTTTCGCGAATGAGATATTTTTCAAGAATACGCATTAAGACAGAAACTTCTTCTTGAGGTCTAAACCAATTTTCGGTGCTAAATGCATAAAGTGTTAAGTTTTGCAGGCCAAGCTTAGAAGCATGAGTAATAATTTTTTTAGCAACTTTTGCGCCTTTAACATGTCCATATGTGCGCGGACGACCTCTGAGCTGAGCCCAGCGGCCATTACCATCCATTATGATTGCGACATGTTTAAGTTGTGACACTGTAGGTAGCTCGCACGAACTAGATCGTTAAAATTGATTTTTCTTTTTCGTCAGCGGCCTGATCAACTTTTTTAATATAATCATCAGTTAATTTTTGAATATCAGTTTCAGCTTTTTTAGCTTCATCTTCACTAATAGCTTTGTCTTTAGATAATTTTTTAACTTCTTCGTTTGCATCACGTCTTGCTAAACGAACAGCAACGCGAGCATCTTCTGCGATTTTTTTAACTTGTTTAGCAAGATCCTTACGGCGCTCTTCAGTTAGGTCAGGAACTTTTAAACGAATAACTTTACCGTCGTTAATTGGAGCCATACCAATATCTGATTTTACTAGAGCTTGTTCGATATCTTTTAAAACAGAGGCTTCCCACGGGGCGATTAAAAATGTTTTAGCATCTGGAGTTGACACAGAAGCGACTTGATTAAGTGGCGCTAATTGTCCGTAGTAATTGACGCGTATAGCATCAAGCATTGAAACCTGAGCTTTACCAGTTCTGACTTTTTTGAAATCTTCGATAAGTGCAGCGATTGTTTTTTCCATTTTTGCTTTAGCAGCATTTTTTGAATTCTCGATCATACAAATTCTCCGTTAAAAAATATTTATTATAGCAATTTGTTGTCTGTTAGTGAACTAAAGTTCCGATGTTTTCGCCTAAAACGGCTTTTAAAATATTGCCTGGTTTAGCAAGATCAAAAGTCATAATTGGCAACTTGTTGTCCATGCAAAGACTAATAGCTGTAGAATCCATAACTTGCAAACCTTGTTTAAGAACATCGATATAGCTAATTTTGTCATATTTTTTAGCATCAGTGTATTTTGTTGGATCCTTGTCATAAATAGCATCAACTTTAGTGGCTTTCATAAGAACTTCGGCATTGATTTCCATAGCTCTCAATGCGGCAGCTGTATCTGTTGTAAAATAGGGATTTCCTGTACCAGCGCCAAAAATAACAATACGTCCTTTTTCTAAGTGGCGGATAGCACGTCGGCGAATATAAGGCTCAGCAATTTCTGCCATTTCGATTGCCGATTGAACACGCGTTGGAACACCAACTTTTTCTAAAGCGTCTTGTAAAGCAAGTGCATTGATACAAGTTGCAAGCATTCCCATGTAGTCAGAACTTGCACGGTCCATACCTTGTGCAGAAGCAGCTACCCCACGAAAAATATTACCGCCACCTATAACTAGACCAATTTGAACACCTGTTTCGTGAGTGACTTTAACATCTTCAGCAATTTGTTTGATAACGGCAGTGTTAATCCCGTGACCTTGTGTTCCGGCTAAAGCTTCACCGCTCAACTTTAAAAGAATTCGTTTATAAACTGGGCTTTTCATATGTGGCCTCCGAAGATGATAAATTTATGTTAAAATGCAGCTTTGTAAGCGTAACAGGATAAATGATAGTGCGCAATTACCCAAAAAAAAAGGCCCTCTTTCGAGAGCCTTTTGAAGTCAATTAGTGACCTTTAGTTTGTGCAGCAACTTCTGCCGCGAAATCGACAACTTTTTTCTCGATTCCTGCGCCTAACTCAAAACGTACGAAACGTTTAATTGTTAAATCGCCACCAGCTTTTTTAGAAGCTTCTTTTCCGTATGCAGAGATCGTTAAATCTGGGTTTTTAACGAAAGGTTGATCTAATAAACAGTTTTCAGCTAAAAACTTACGGATTTGACCTTCTACGATTTTTTCAATCATTTCTGGTTTTTTTCCAGACTCAAGATTTTTTTGTTTTAAGATTTCTTTTTCTTTAGCCACAACGTCAGCGCTAACGTCAGCTTGTGATAAAGCCATTGGGTTCATCGCAGCAATATGCAAGCAAACATCAGAAGCAAAAGTTTTTGCATCAGCAGAAGTTGCAGCTGCAGGCGTAGAAGTTGCAACTTCAATCATAACACCAATTTTACCTTCACCGTGGATGTAGGTGTGAACTAAACCGTTACCTGTCACTGTGTATTTTTCAGCACGGCGGATAACTAAGTTTTCGCCGATAGTTGCGATAGCTTCTTTTAAAGCATCGCCAACTTTAACAGATGGTTTTTTAGAGTAATTTTGCTCAAGAATATTTTCAGTTGTAGCAGCTGTTAAAACGTGAGCTGCAACATCAGATACGAAATTTTTAAAATTATCATTACGAGCAACGAAGTCAGTTTCAGAGTTAACTTCGACGACAGCAGCAGTGTTGCCTTGAGTGATAGCGTAAACAGCACCTTCAGCAGCAACGCGATCAGCTTTTTTAGCAGCAGCAGATAAACCTTTAACGCGTAACCATTCAACAGCAGCGTCGAAATTACCGTTTGATTCTTCTAAAGCTTTTTTGCAATCCATCATACCCGCGCTTGTTTTTTCGCGTAATTCTTTAACCATTGAAGCAGAGATAGACATATATTCTCCTGTTTTTTGAGTGTATTAATTATAAATGTAAATATTAAAAAGACATAAAAAAAGGCTCGAACCGTTTGGCTGAGCCTTTTGTTTTCAAAGACTACTCAGCTGAATCGTCTTTTTTCTCTTCGTTAAGTTCCGCTTCGATCTCAACGAGATCAGCAGTTCCAGCAGCAACTAACTTGCGAGATTTGCTTGATTTAACAACTGAAGGTCCAGCTTTTTTAGTGTCCTCTTTGCCTTTAGCAGCAGGTCCACGAGCACCTTTTTTAGCAGGAGCGGCAGTTTCAGTAGTAGCTTCTTTGTTATCAGATGCTTTGTCAGTTAATGTGCGAGCTTTTTGCTCCCAAACTTTAGCACCTTCCATGTAGGCATCAGCGATTAAATTAGAAAATAATTTAATAGATCTGATTGCGTCGTCATTACCTGGAATTGGGAAATCAACTAATTCAGGGTTTGAATTCGTATCAGCGATAGCAACAACTTTGATACCTAATTTTTTGGCTTCTAAAACAGCGATGTGCTCTTTAGGAAGATCAACAACGAACATTACAGAAGGCAATGTTTTCATTTCGCGGATACCTTCTAAGTACTCAGTCAATCTGATGTATTCGTTATCTAAACCAGCGCGTTCTTTTTTAGTTAAAAGATTGAAGTCGCCGCTTTCTTTCATTTTGTCAATTTTACGTAAACGATCGATAGAAGCTTTGATTGTTTCAAAGTTTGTTAACATTCCACCTAACCAACGTTTTGTAACAAAGTATTGGCCAGATTTTTTAGCTGCTTCTTGAACTGGTTCGATAGCTTGTTTTTTAGTACCAACCATAATCATTGTTCCGCCTTGAGCAGCGATATCTTTTACGAAATCAGCAGCTTGGTTAGCGCGAACAACTGTTTTTTGAAGATCGATAATGTGAATACCGCCACGAGCAGTATAAACATAAGGTTTCATTTTTGGGTTCCAGCGTTGTGTTTGGTGACCAAAGTGTACGCCAGCGTCTAACATTTCTTTCATGGTAACTTGTGCCATGTGATAAGCCTTTCTTTTCTGGTTATATCCTCCGGGTAGCAGAGCCCAAGTTGAAAGAGGTCAAGAACGACCGAAATCTCTTAGGTATTTCCAGTGCAACCAAATTAAGCACCAGACCAGTTATTACACACCCGTGTGTTTTAGTGAGGACCAGAATTATCACAGGCCTACTGCCGCTGGCAAGCTTGAAATAGGCTCTAGACTGGGGGAATTTGAAAAAACGAGAGTAGTTTAGGTTAAAAAACTAGCGTCCTGATTTGCCAGAGCCTGGGCTAACAACAGAGCCATCCGATTTTTTTACTTTTAGGCCGCCTAAGCGATCGAACTCAACCAAGAATACTGGCGGATCGTCTCTAAAGGTCCCCAACTTTTGATAACCAAGCGCTGGGCTGCAGTTATTTAGGTTTTGATTATCGCAAAGTTCTGCTGTTGGCTTTTTGGGGTATTGTCCACAGTAAAAATCATAGTCATAACTCGAATTGTTTTGAACAACCTTAGAGCCAAATTTGAAATGGCCAGAACAATTAAATGTTGATTTGCAAGTATACATTGTGTCTGAGATTTTCTCAGGAGTGAACTTGAAATAGGGTTTTGAAACAGCTTTGCAGGCTGTGTTGGCATCGTAAGTTGGCTTTTCTACGGTGTTAGAACTTGCTGCTAGCGTTGATTGAGCCAAGTTTGGCTTTAGTGGGTCACTGTTATAATTTTTAGATTCACAATCGCGTAGAGGATTGTTTTGAGTGCTCTGCATAATTTTGGTTATGGCACGATAGCAATCGTTATTTTTATCATCTGATTTTAGATTTTGACCTGAACACTGGTTGAAAAGTAGCGGGGCGAGCATAAAAGTCGCTCTTTTCGCAGTAGACTCAGGAGCGCCTTCTGGGCAAGAGTTGTAGTTAATTTTAACCCAATATTTCACAAGATCTTCGTTGGTTCTGATGGCGAATGAAGTCTGTGCAAAAATAATCGAAATTAAAAAAATAAAATAATTTTTCATTTCATAAGGATAAACTATTTTTTGGAAAAAAAAGAGGTCTAGTCTTTAACGAACTAGACCTTAAAATAAGAAAATTAATTTAAATCAAAGCGAATGTATGGGCTCGCAAGTTTTAATACTTCTTTCAAACTAGGCACATCTGAAAAAGCTGGAATCATAGCTGTGTCGACGCAATAAATACTAATCCTAACATCCTTATCATTAATTTTTGACTGAAGCATTAATCCAGAGCTAATTGAGTAGTTAAAACTTTCGGCATTTTTCTTTTTAACGCGATCAGAGGCGTAGCCCTCAACAGTTAATATTGTACCTTTATCTAAACTAATTTTTTGAACTTCGTAACCAGAAACGTCTTCGGCCGTGATACCACAGATATCATTTAAAATAATTTCTTGGGCGGGAATATCGCTCGTGATTAAAAGTGTTCCAGCTACAGCTATTGGTTCTGAAGAGGCAAAAGACTTAATCGATACGATAGTTAATAATACAGTTAAAAGTGTTTTCATACAGGCAATCTCCTTAGTTTTAGAGATTGTTATTGCATGAGGCGTACCCAGTCTTTGTCGTTATAAACAAGTATGGTGTTGATTAAACTGCTCTCGGCGTAAGAGCTTTTTCAGTTGTAAAAAACATCGACATAGCAATTGCTTAATTTTGAGAAATACAATGATTGCAGCCCAAGCGCATTACGCTTCGGCTGATTGTTCTTTATTTTTTGATTTACGAGCTTTCTTAGAAGCTTTCGCTGGTTTTCCAGCTGTAGCTTCAGCAGCGATTGCGGCAAACATATTTGATGCATCATCAGCTTGTGGTGCCGGCATAAGTTCTTCTTCATCGTCAGCGTTTGCAGCTGAATTGTCAGACTGAGGTTCAACGATTGCTGAAACAAAACCCAGGGCAGCTAATGTCATTTGAGCTTGCAATGTTGATCCAAGTAAATTTGCAAAACGAGACATCTGTGCAGAGGCAATCCAGAGGTTATTGACTTTATGAAGAGTTCCATTTGAATTCATTTTAAGTTCGCCACCAGATAATGGTGATGAAACAAAGATTCTTTCGTTTTTAATAGCTTCGCCCATTTCAGGAAACGCACGCTTAATCTGACGTTTCATTTTCTTTAAAACTTCACCAATATTTTCAGTTTCTTCTGATGAGCTTAAGTCAATAAATCCAATCCATTGGGAAATCTGGTGAGCTTTTTGAGTCGTTGATACGTCGGCTACTGTCGCCGTTAAAAAGCGACCTACACATGGTCCAATTGGATCATCTGTTGTGCCATCTAAAACAAACAAGTTCGACTTATCGATTGTTTGACCTTCATGATATAAATCCAAACAAACTGCTAACCAATAGGAATCTTTTTTAAGCTTGGCTTTAGCGCGAATATTTAAAATATTATCTGGTAGAATCAGAGCTAAATCACGAACGTTACCAGTGAAGATAAAATTTTTCGCATGAAATTCTTTGTTACCATTCACAACAACGTGAGTCAGTTGTGGATCAGCTTTTGTTCCCTCTTCGGTTTCTGAAAAACCAAACTTAGTCACATGTGATCTTGTCAGAGTTTCGCCTTGGTATTTTTCTTTAAGTAATTCAACGATTTTGTATATAGGTAATGTCAACTCTAATTCTTTTGAGTTTAAAAAATAAGAGAACTGATCGTAAAATGATGGTGGGTTTGAACCAAAACCAACAAAAGACTTAAACCCAGATGCTTCGTATGTTTCAGGATGGTTGTCGATTTCATTTTTAATTAATTTTAATCCCAATAAATTTTCCATTTGATGAATAGCTTTTAAAGACAATTCTGTTGATGGAAAAAATCTTAACCCAGCATCGATTGTTTGGTTTTGAAATAAAGTTGGTCTGTTAGATCCGCCAGTAAATGGCTCAGCCTCAAGAAGCAAAACATTTTGAGTTTCTTGAGAAATTTGAGTTGCAATTGTTTGGCCGGTTAAGCCGCTTCCGATGATGATATAGTCGTAGATGTGCATATCTATTACGATCAAAAATGTTTGGCTATGTTGCAACAAAAAAGATGACTAAATTAAACTAACGCATTTGATCAGAGTTCTTAAAGCCCATCTGGTGGGCTTTTTCAAGTACGTATGCCGATCAAGAATGCATGCAATTTGTGGAGAAACTCGGTAGTAAAAATAAATAAATTTTCGGCCCCAAAAATTTGACTTAAGTTTTTGATCACGAAAATCTCTAAGAATAAGCACTTCATAGGCCGTCGGAGAGTTAAATGCCGAAGATGCGATAAAACATCTAGAGGGTTTTTTGCCACCCGAAATAAATACTTTTACATTTTGCGGCTGTTTAGCAGTTTTTAAAAAAATCTCAGCTTGTCTGACGAGTTCTGAGTGTAAAGGTGTTAAGTGTGCAAATTTAGCAAGTTGTGTAGCTGCTCTGATTTGGCGTTCTGCATACTTTTCTGAAGAGTCATATATTTTTACAAGCTCCCAGTAAACGCCGGCCACTATAGATAGTTCGGCTGTTTGTGAAGCCTCTTTAAAGTGGTCGGGAGATAGCTCACCAGAATTTACTCCGAATATGATTTCAAGCGTTCGGATATATTTTTCAAAACAGATGACAGCTTCAGCAAAAAATTTTCTTTGTAAACACTGGTGTCCTTGAATAATAAACGAATTACGCATATTCCACATTTTAATACGTCGATTTTCTTTTGCTTTTTCAATAGCAACAAGTTGACTTGGTAATAGACTACGTTGTTTTTTTCCGGGTTTCTCGTCTGACACTGACTATAGTATTTTACAACAAGCTCATAGGGTCAACATCAACCAAGACCTTAACCTGTTTGGGTATCCATTTTTCGTCGGCTAAAATTTGTCGAGCAAATTTGTTGAGCTCAGCGGAGCGTGACCCTTTAATGACGAGATGATAGCGAAATTGATTTTTTAATCTAGACAATGGTGAAGCTGCAGGCCCTAGAATTTCGATATTTTGATAAACAGCGGTGAATTTATCTTTGAGAGCTTGTCCGCGCGCAAGAATAAGTCGGGCCGCTATTTGTGCTTTATCAGCATCTAAGGATTGTATTCGAAAAGAAATCATTTTTTGAAAAGGTGGATAGTTGAGTGGGCTGCGATTGTTAAGTTCATTTTGCGCAAAGCCTTCGTAATCATGTTTTTGAGCAAATATTAATGATTCGTGTTCTGTGTTGTATGCTTGAATAACAACAGCACCAGGGTTTTCATCAGCGCGAACATGTCGGCCGGCTCGACCGCTCATTTGGGTGATCAGTTGAAAGCTTTTTTCTGACGAACGAAAATCAGGTAAATTAAAACCGACATCAGCAAGCAACAAGCCGACAAGTTTTAAATGTGGAAAATCTAAACCTTTTGCAATCATTTGAGTTCCGATCAAAATGTCAATCTCTTGGTTTTCCATATCTTTGATAAGATTTTCCATGTCTAAGCGAGTTGTTATTTCGTCACGATCAGCACGTGCTATTTTTTTATCAGGAAATAAAACTTTGAGATCTTCTTCGACTCTCTCAGTTCCAAGACCAAGGGGTACAAGTTCTCCTTCGGCACAATCGGGGCACTTAGAATTATAATTCTGGTGATAATCACAATAGTGACAAACAAGGTGATGCTTAGCATGTAATGTTAAACTGATATCACAATTTGGACAGTCTGCCGTATAACCACAGCTCTGACAAAATACAACTTGTGCAAAACCACGACGGTTTAAAAGCAAGGCAACTTGTTGGTTTTGATTAAGAGCTGCGATCATGCGGTTTTGCAGATCGGTTGATAACCAAAAGGGCGTAGAGTTTTTTCTCTCAGGGTTGTCTTTTTCAAGTCTCATATCAACAATGTGCATGTCAGGAAGTGGCCTCGAGCCTACACGCGATTGGAGAGTATGTAGCGTATAGCGCTTATCAGTAGCATTTTTCCATGACTCGAGACTAGGTGTTGCCGAGCCTAATATGACAGGACAATTTGTAAATTTACCTAACATAATTGCCGAGTCACGTCCATTATACTTGAGCTTTTCATCTTGTTTAAAACTTGTTTCGTGTTCTTCATCAACAACAATTAAACCAACATTGTCGACTGGGCAAAATAAGGCGGATCGAGCTCCGATGAGAATATTTTTTTCACCCTCAATAATTTCCCACCATTGATTCGTTCGCTCTCGATCCGTAAGTTGTGAGTGTAAGACGGCGACTTGATTTCCAAATCTTTCAACAAAGCGGTTTACAAGTTGAGGAGTTAAAGAAATTTCAGGTAGCAAAAATAGCCCTTTTTTGTTCAGTGCCAAACACTCCTCAAAAAGTCGCAGATAGATTTCAGTTTTGCCTGATCCCGTAACGCCAAAGACAAGATGAGTTTTAAATCCAGAATTTATATCGATATTATCTAAGCAATTTTTTTGTTCGACAGTTAAGATCGGCTTGGGTTTTTGCTCAATGTTAGGGATAACAGGTGCACGAGTTGATTTTCGAGTTTTGATCTGCTTTGGTAGTGGGGGCAAAGCTAAATGTAATGTTGGCCCTATGGGATGAATATAGTATTCAGCAACCCATTCGAGCCATTTAAGAAATGGGTCACATAATTTCGGCCATGAGGGATCAATTGATAAAATATTTTTTAAACGAACTTCTTTACCAAAATCATTTAAAAGCTCTTCTTTTGTTTTTTCATACGTGGAAAGAACAAACCCTTTAACGTTTCGTGTGCCCAGAGAGACATTAACAATATCGCCCCGAGAAACAGAGAACTCTGGATTTTGAACATAGGTGAGTGGTTCCAAAAATGGGGCATCAACGGCGACTTTAACAAGTTGAATCTCATGATTGGAGTTCGTAACCAGAAACTCCTCATGATAGGTCATCTAAACCTCTTATAAAATTCTTCCACAGCTTGAGTAAGAGCTGTGTTTTCTGAAAAACCAATTTCAGAGGGTTGGCTAAAATCTTGGATCGAAAAATGCGAGGTTCGATTATTGAGTTTAGTTGCATAACCTTTGAGGTTGATAGTGGCAGTGTTTTTACCCCACACAACAATCTGTTTTTTGGCAAGCCAAAAATCTTCTGAAACTTTAAAGTAATCTGAAAAAGAAACTTCGACATCATTTGGTAGGCGTATTTTTCTGATCAGAAAGTCATCCTGATCAAACCAAATCATTGGGTTACTACTATTGTCAGATGATGATTCTCCAACAGCGATACAAATACGTCCATCTGCTCTTGATAATTTAGAGGATAAAACAATTTTATTTTGTTTTATAAACTCTAAAAGATCATTGGGATCTCGAATGAAAGCTGCTTTTTGAAAGAATTCAGTAGATAGTTGATAAGTATTTCGAACTTTACCCGTGACCTGAAATTTATTTTTTGAATTAAATAATGAGCTGATGCGAATATTTTGTTGATGTAAATCGGCACCAGTTGCAATGACTTTTAAATTACGGTCACCATCAATGAACCAATTTTCAAAAACTTTTATTTGTTCTTTTTCGTTTTTAAACAACACTTCATAATCAACTGATATCAACGATCGTCCAGTTTTTTGAGTGGTTTGCTTCAGTACAAAATCTAAAGGAAGAATATATGACCAACCTTTTGCTAGAAAGATAAAAAAGATTAAGACAAAAGTCGTAAGTTGAGATGTTTTCATAGAAAAAATATATCATAATGAAACAAGAAGTTGAGTGTGAATGAGATAGGTAACAAGACGTGTTAGTCTATTATTGCGGGGATTAGTCTATTATTGAACAATACAGGGGCAACAGAGTGATCATAATAAAAGCCAATGATGCCATTCTAAAGTGGTCACGCAAAAGATTTTTTGCTGGAGTAGCATTTTCTGTCATTATGACCATACTTTCATGTGCTCCAGAGGGTGGTGGGATATTAGGTTCTTCCACATCTTTTTCCACAAAAATTGATAGCGCAACAGCACAAGCGCCTTTTGCATATGATATTGTTCCAGACACTATATCCTACAATTCGTGCACGCCTTATTCGGCGACTGGCGACTCTTCATTGATAAAATCATTTAAAATTGGGGCAAATCAAGGCTTTACAGATCAGACAGGTGGCGGTCTTGTTCAAGGTGGACTAAAGTTAAAAACGGATTTCTTACAATATGTCGGAAAAAAATTTGGCCCAGCAACCGGCCGTTCCACAATTGCTCCATCTCAGGTTCTCGATGTGTTAACGAAATCTCCTGCGAATTCTTCTGCCTATTTGCAATTTTCAGTTCGTAAAAAAAATGATTTAACAATCAGACCTGATCTGTTGAATGCGGCAGCAAATCCTACACTCAGTTTGGCCACACCTGGTCGCGATGCTGCGGTGTTTGCGACTTCATTAAGTGCAGGTCTAACAGGAAAATTATTAACAAATGATATTGTGTACACTACATCTGGGACAGTATTGGTTGAGGGACGAAGAATTTATTCAATATCAGATTCAAACTCTGCTTTTCCAATCGAAGGTTCTTTAGCTTATAACAAAACTGCAGACGAGTCGTATCCACCGGCAACGAATGCTGATTTCGCCGAATCTTTTCTTGGAGTGGCAGAATATTATTCTTATAAAATTCGTGAAGAGTTTAACACCTCTGATGCAAAATCTAAATTATTGTTAACTGCAACTTTCGGCGGTATCAATCAAGAAGGAATTACTTTAAATCCGCAGGCTGGGACTTCAATGAGTACGATTGCTCAGCTTATTCGTCCGTCTAACTCAAACTCACTCGCTTATGGCAGGGGTTATGAATTAACATTTTCGACACCGAAATCTACAAGTGGCAGTGCTACGTTAGCTGCTGGATGGATTAAAACAAATTTGACGGCAGTCAAAGAAATCGACTTATCAACGGGATCTACAGTTAGTGCAAATTGGACTTGCGAAAGTTTTATCGTTACACTGGCTAATCAATGGGATAACAAAAACCTTTTTGAGCCCACGTGTGCGCCATTATTACAAAGTGACGAACTGAATCGATCTGAAACCTTAAAGAAAATACGTAGACATTATAATGAACGCGAGTGGAATGTGGGTTTATTTTTTCCAAAAAATATCGAGCCAACAGTCAGTCGAAGTAAACTCGGTATTTGTTTATCACCTAAAATTTCAGTCTCGTGCTACTTGCCGACGGATCCCAATAGTCTATTTAACCAAGCTGAAAAAGATCAGATTGGTGCTGCAAATCTAAGTGATATTGGTATAACTTACGACACATCAAAAGAGTGTTATATGACGGCATATACGTATGTCGGCGTTTCGTATTCAACAGCACAGAATAATATTGATAAAAAGAAATTAGGAAGATGTGCAAATTATGTTAGTATTTGTACGCGTAAAGATATTAATTAACTAGATTTTTTTTCAAAACATGAATAGCCTACTTGTCATGAAAATACTGATGATGTGTATTTGTGTAATCATGTTTTGTCGAGCTGCTTTTTCTTATGAAATTCAGGGTTCAACCTCTGCTGCATTGGGCGGGGCGGGCGTGGGTTCTGTTAATGCTGTAGATGGAGGTTTTGTAAATCCTGCAGCTATTGGATTGTTTGAACGAAATTCAGCATCGTTGGGTTTTGCGAACAAAGGTTTTCGAATCTATTTTGCAGACAATGGATCGGATTCAATATTTCCGGCAGCCATTGCTTATACTCAAAGTGATTTATACGGAATAAAAACAAAAAACTTTCAACTTATGTTAGCTCAGGCTATTCAGTCCAAATTTGCATTCGCCATAAATATTCAGCCCCGAGAAACGCGGGTTGATAATGTTGATCAAACTTATCGCCAGACCTTTCTGGATTTAGCAGCGTTATTTAAACCTATCGAAAATTGGTCCTTGGGATTTGCTTTTAAAAATAAACCCACCCAAAATACAGAGCTTAATGATTTTATCGACAACAATCCATCGCTCGTTTTTGGTGTTGAGTATAGTTACCTAGATTTATTGTTTGTTAAAACCGACATAGAAAGCGCACAAAATGCGCAATTGGAGCAAAAACAAACATACAAAGTGGGATTAGAAACTCATCTAAATGAGTGGTTAATACTACGATTAGGTTATCAAAACAGTAATATTTTAGGTCAAAACTACGGTACCGCCGGTCTGGGGATAGGAACCTCTAATTACGGGCTTCATTATGCCTATGTAAAAGAATCCAATTTAAAGAAAGATGCGTATCACTCGGTTGACTTAACGATGCCATTTTGATAGTTCTAATTCCTCGATTGCGTAATTTTTGATGATTTACTCAATTTTTTAAATAATTAATATGAATACTTAATAAGAGTACTTAATAAGTCAGATAAAGAGGAAAATATGGCTTCAAAAACTAAAAGAACTGAAACAATCCGTAAACACAAAGTTGCTCGCAAAGGAGCAAAAAGAAAAGCTGCTTTACGTGCAAAAGGTACAACTAAAGATCAAAAAACTTTATTTGGCGATTAATTTTTAAGCATAAATTATATTAAGCTAGTATAAACCCGCTTTTTTGCGGGTTTTTTTATTTATAAACTTCATTTTGTTCAAAAATGCTATTTAAAATTCAAAGTAATTCGGATTGTTGTTATTTTTGTGATACTTGTCGTCTGAGTAAGACTGGCATTTCTTGAGCGTCGCCTTTTAAAGTCCAAACTTGTGGAATTTCGACCCAACCTTGTTGTCCAGGATAAAACTTCCACTTTTTGAGTGCAGCAAGTGTTTTGCCATCTAGGTTTTTGTAGCCAGTCGATTGCAATAAAGTAAATTGAGTTAATCGGCCGTCAGATGTGACGTAAGCTTGAAATGTAACCCGTCCTTGTTCACGACGAAGTCTTTCATCGACAGAGTAAGTTGGTTTTGGGTTGCCAGGTACTTGTCTTAATTGTGAAATATCACGAACACCGCGCGGGTCGCCTGATTTATTCAGTGATCTGGTATTTGTAGCGCCTGCTGTGCCGGAACCAAGTCCTTCACTCGATCCTGAACCTGCTCGTCTTGATTGAGCAAGTAAAGCGGCTTGTTCACGTGCAGCTTTATCAGCAGCGACTTTTTCATCCGCTTGAATTTTTGCTAAGGCAGCTGCATTTTTTGTTCGTGTTGATTGAATTGAGTTTTCCATAACACGGGCATCGCCGGCAATTTTGTCTTCTAAGGCTTTCAATGCCGAATCGTTTTCATCGGCAATTCGTTTTGTTTGATTATCTAAAACAGAGTGTTCAGCTCTAAGAGCAGCTTCGTTGTATTTATCAATATTTTTAAATTCATTTTCAAAAGCATCGTCGCCTAGTTGACCGACCTGTGCAGCTTCGACGCCGTCAAAATCTAATTTTGGTGCGGGGATATCTTCTATTGTTTCAGGAACTCCTGCGCGAGATGGTGCGTACCGAGCGACAGCAGCTTGTCCACCAGATGTTTTGGTTTTAACTTTAGCAATTTTTGATTGAGATTTGCTCGATAACTTTGTTGGGCCCTTAATAACGTCAGCATCATTTGCATCTAGCGAAGCAGAAGCAGCTGGTGCGAATTGCATTTTTCCACCACGTGTTGGTTTTATTTTTTCGCCTTTTGCTATTTCGACACGTTCGATTGGCTTAATTAGTTCAGTTGGCAAATCTGCATTTGTTAGTTCGATCACAATTGGTTCGTTCTTAAGATTTTCTAGAGCCGGAACAGACACAAATAAAGCCGTAACCAATAAGCAACTATGAACTAAGATCGATAAACCAAAATACTTTGTTGAATCTGTCTGGCGATAACTTGCAGATTGATCAAAATAATAATCGTAAACACCTGTCGACATAGACACCCCAATAGATATAAATCCAATCATAAGGTATCAAAAATAAGGCCATCTTATAAACAAGGTAGCCAATCTAGAACACAAGTTGTATATACAAATTTCATGGTGCGGCCATAAATTAGACGCTAAAGATCCGTTTCTATCAAACCCTCAGGGACGATTTTTTTTCTTAAGCAATCGGCAATATATTTATGGTCAGGATGGCCAATAACTTCTTTAACTTCATCATATGGTTTAGGGTCAGGATTGATAAGTTTAATTTTTTTCACATCAATGATTCTGTTGAAGGTATTTTCTAAATCAGATTGTTGCAATTGTCCTTGTGCAACTGCATTTAGGATTGATTCGATTGCTCTTGGTGGAGAATCAGGTTCATTGCAGTATAAAATTAAATCAGCACCAGCTTGCAAAGATCGCACTGGTATAGTGTCGCGATCATAGTGAATAGCCATAGCTTTCATGTCTAAGTCATCTGTTATAACTAGACCCTTATATTTCAATTCATCGCGTAACATTTTTTTTAAGAAAAATTCTGATAATGTAACTGGCCAATCTTTATCCACGGATTTAAATAAAATATGTGCCGTCATGACCATATCTACACGACTGCGTAAAGCACGTTTAAATGGAACCAACTCGACGTCATGCAATCTTTTTAAATCGGCATCTTCAACAGGGAGTTCTTCATGCGAATCGATAACAGTATTGCCGTGTCCAGGAAAGTGCTTAGCGCATGATAAAATTCCAGACTTAATATAGCCGCGCACTAAAGCTGATGCCATTTTTTCGACTTGATGTGGATCAGTGCTAACGGCACGATCACCAATGACCGTATTTAATGGATTAGTAAAAACATCAACACATGGTGCGAAATCCAAGTTAATACCAACGGCCATTAATTCGCGACCCATTGCGTTTGAAAAATGAAATGCGACCGTGGGCGCGTCTAAGTCACCAATAGTTTTCAGAGGTGGCCATTGCGTGAAAGGTGCTTTCAAGCGATGAACACGTCCGCCTTCCATATCAATTCCAATAAACAAAGGAGCTTTGCTAACCATTTTATGTCGTAACGACTGTATTTCGGCACAAAGATCGCGAATTTGCTCAGGTGTGGATAAATTACGAGAAAATAAAACCACACCAGAAATATTATTTTCGACAATAAATTTTTTCTCGTCTTGTGTTAGGCTGTGTCCAGAGACGCCTATTAACATATGCTGACCAATTAACTCATTTAACTTCATATCTGATCATTCCTATTTACTATTTAAAATATTCGTTTTTCCATCTGGAACATTGCCAAATAGTTTTTCAAGAGTACTAGCTGACACTTTGACACCTTCTGTTGCTTCGGCTGAAGTCTTCACTAGTTCAACATCAATGCCAGTCGCTGAGGTAAAGGCCGAAAATATTTGCCCCTGTGTAGTAATTAAATTTTCATATTCTGATCCTGAAAAGCTGTTTGCGACTTTCAAAAGCTGCAAAGCACCTTTTGAAACCATTTTAGCATCAATTTGTGCTAAACCACCATTGATCTCTGCCGCTTGCTCTTCGGCTATAGCAGAAAACTTAAATGTAACACCAGATTTTAAACCTTCTTTACTCCGTAACATTTTATAATAAAGCGAACTTGATAAAAAAGTGTCTTTAGAAATCTTTACGTTGAGTTTCTTTTTTTCACCATTTTCTGTTATTAATCCAGACATAGATCCATCTTTAAAATCGGCATCAATAGTTTTAGACTTTTTGCTATCGATTGCCATATAAGTATATTTAACGGGTTTAAAATCTAAATCAGAAATGGCTTGAAGAGATTCTGTTAAATCGACACCATTTTTGCCTAATTTTAAAAAAGTTGTTGTTTTAAATTGCTTTGATTTTTCGTCAATTTCATACTTAGCAATAAAAAAACCAATGTGTTTTTTAAACTGGCTAACTTTATAATAACCTTCAAATAATACTTCTGCTTGGCCGATGCAGGTTATAAAAAACAATAAAGTTGAGATAACAAATCCACGATGTAACATTCTGTAATCCTTCCGTTATTTTCATAATAGAATAAATCTTTTGGGATGACACGAGATATGAATTGCAATGCACTGACTAAAGTCTGTATTGATTTTAGAAGAATTTTATAAAATATTTAACAAAGCAAAATTTCGAGTTAATCTAAATAAATGAAATGTTTCAGTTTAAAATCATCTTGTACTCGCATTGCGAACAATCAGCGTGGACAAATCGGTATTTTTGTTGCGCTAATTTTTCAGGTGATTTTTGTCTTCTTTGCAATGTTGATTAACGTCGGTCTTATCGTTCACCATAAAATTAACTTGCAACAGTCTGCTGATCTTGCTGCCTACTACGGAGCCATGAAACAAGCTGAAGTGCTAAATGCTATGGCTCATGTTAATTATCAAATGCGGCAAGCTTGGAAGCTTTTAGCTTGGCGATATCGAATACTTGGGACGTTTGGGTATACACAAGGTGGTTCGCCAGGTGTAGGAATAGAATTCCCAATTAAAATTCAATCAGGATCAAATTTGCAATACAATTCGAGTTCAGAGAATTTTAAGTGTCCAGCTACTTACCCAAATGCTAATAACTTAACTTTAACTGATGTGCCCTTTATGTGTATAGGACATGCCGGATTTGCAGATTGGGATGCACCACCGAGTAGTGGAGAAACGCAATGTAAAGTTAGTTGCAATGATTTAAATGGAGCTCAGAACTCAATTGGCTCGATCAGCCAGGTTGGAGCTGCAAGCATTTTGGGTACAAATATTGGGGCAAGTATTCAAAATGCTATCAACACAACTAATGGAACTATGACCACTAACTGCAATGAATTAGCACCCAAAGCTATGGCTTTGCTATCATCTTTTTATCGCAGCTATTTTGTTGAAACGCAGAATCGTAAAGATTTTATTCTTATGTTAAATCAAAATTTACGCTTGGGTGAAGACGAAATTTTAGATTTAGAAGGTAAAAAAATCATTACAGGATCAAAAAACACATTTGAAAACAATCTGACTGAAGCTAATAAGTCAGGACTGATTAAGTTTGAAACGCTTAATGGTACTAAAGGTTTATCCGAAAAAAATCTTCTTAGTGAAATTAATTTTAATTACCTGCAGTTTTTTATACTTCGCTGCGAAACTGCTGGACTAAATGCGCCAAAAAATTATTCATTACTAAGCATTTTTGAAAACGGAATTCTTAGACCAGCGTTGGCGAGTCAAGCTGATCAAACACTCAGGCAAGTCCTTCAAGACGTATTTAATAATAATAATGATAACTTCAATACGATAGGTTTTGAGAAAAATCCGTGGTATCAAGTGTACTATGGTGTAAAAGCCGTGGCTGAACCTAAAATTCCATTTTTACCTATTGCAAAAATTAAACTACACGCAATTTCATTTGCTAAACCATTTGGCGGATCTATTGGTCCTTGGTATTTAAATAACTGGTCTCGTGGTGCCGAATCGAGCTTTGCCGGAGACGGGGATTATAATAAGCGTGTCGATAAAAATCTGCCGAGAATTCGTGTTACAAACGATACATCATTGCAGACTTTGATTGGATCGCGAGATACGTTTTTAAATTATTCAAATTATGTTGGTGATAGTTACAGTAACGAAAAAGGTGATGGTTTAAAGGGCGGTCTTGCGAACAATCAGATCGTTGCATTTTATCATGCGATGTTAATGAATAAGTTTGTACCCAACGAAAATAGTCCAGCTTCGAAAAATAAAACAGTCGAATCAACAAGTATGAGAATGTTTAAAAAACCGAGTGATTGGCCTAGATTTAGTGAGTGGTCGCATCTTACTAAAGAATTAACTGATCCACTCTATGATCCATTGGCTCTTAATAACCTTAATCCGAATAATCCACGTAACACTTTTATGCGTGATTTAGAAATTTCTGCGATTGCACCCAATCAGTTTGACTTAGCATATTATTCGATAGATCCAAATTTTTATCAGACATATTTTAAAGAAAGACTTGAAAAAGATAATGCTTTTCAGAATTTGCAAGCAGCAACCGGAATAACCGTTAAAGCATTTCCAAAAGATTTTGGGTTTAACGAAAAGCTAGCGCAAGATCAAAGCATAGCTGAAAATTTCAGTATTCGTCATCAACTACAAGTTGTGAATGATATCTTTAGAAATAAAATGAATGATATTTTAGGGGTGAACCCAGGTATTACAATTCAAGATAAAGACAGCTCAGGCAAAAGTTACTTTTTTACATATATACCTAAATTTCAGTCATCATTATTAACTGGTTGGAGTTTTAATGATTTCAAGGATTACAACACTTTCCCATCACCAAGTAATGACAAAACAAAATACACAATGCACTTTGGAACATGTGCTGACACATGGATGCAGGACAACAATATACCCCAGTATGGATCACCAGTTGATCAAGATAAACCAACAGTTCCTGGAAATTGTGTAACGGGTGGACGCACAGGATACTCAGTTAAAATCATTTCAAGTGAAATTTTACAAAGCACCACAAATTTAAAATCAGTGGGTGGCATTGGTAAAGATGGTCCTATTGAAAACACAGTACCCAACAGTTTTTTGAGTTTTTAAAGATTAGGTAAATTTTAATACTTTAAAAGGATATCACCAAAATACAGTATATTGTCGTTTGGTGATAATGTAAGTATAAAAACAAGGCTTTGTTATATTCGTGATAAGAAATAAAGACTATGAAACGCATAAAGTTCGTTCTCTGTCCGAGTTTTTATTTCGACTTGAGACATAAGTACTATTACGGTAAAATATCTTAAAAAATATTCTATATATCTGGGTAAAAGCTTTTATAAGAGTTTATTATTATACAAATCAGAACATTGTAAAGCGAGATTACGACTGTATATTGTGTTTACAAAATAAAATTAATTTTTGTATCGAAGTGACACTTTCAGTTCAGTATCACTTTAGGACACCCTTTAGTTGCTAGACGTTTGACCGATAAGTACAAAGCTAGGGGGACGAATGCAAAGACTTCGTTACAACCATTCATTATTATCTGCAGGTCTTATTGCTGCAGCATTCTTGTTTAATATTTCAAGTGCAAGTGCTGACCCTAGGCAAAGCATTTATATGTCACTCGTCAAAGGCCAAAATATTTCCTGTGCTATACCAGACGAAGACAAAAGAAATCTTATAAGTTATATCGAGTCAGACTGCTTGAATAAAGCTTCGGATGGTAATTACACTGCAAAAAATTATTGTACTGGAAAGATGTCGGGATCACCTGCGGCCAATTTAGTTCAGTTAACCAGAAGATACTGTGATCAAGCAAATGCAATCAAACAAGCTAACGGCGGCGCATCTGTTACACCAGAACAAAGAAAATCATTGGTGCAAAACCTTAAAGAAAACAAAAAAGAGGTCAAAGCAGCTGCTGAACAAATTGATAAGGCATTTGATTTGAACATTAAAAAATCTGCAACTGATGCTGTGAAAAGTGGAATTGATTCGGTTAAAGATCGCGCTTCAAATTTAGTTGCAGGTGCTGATAGCAAAACACCGCAAGCCGGAAACGCGAATAATCTAGATAACAATATTGCTAGACCAACTGAAAAACCAATTGATCCAACAAACACTCAAGCTGGGTCAGCGAACCCTGAAATTGTTGATCCCTATGCTCCACAGCGAAGTGCAAGAAGCATTCAGCCGCAAGGTAATTCTGATTCAAGTTCACCCACTAGCTCAGCTGATACAGCAGTCAATTCTGATGGAAAGCCGCAAACACCTGAACAAGCTCAGGCAATGGCTGCGCAAGCCGAACCCGCGGCTACGCAAGCAGCAGGTTCTCTGGCAGGAGCAGGTTCTACTGTTGCACAAGCTGCTACCGGCGTTGTAGCTGGTGGAGCTGAAGGCGCAAAAAAAGCAGCTGAATCGGCATCTACTGCTAAGAATGCCGCTTCAGAAGGTTTTGTTCCTGCGATGAATGCATTAATAGAACAAGCGCACGCTGAGTACATAATTTCAGAAATAGCTCATATGGGGACCACAGCAGCACAGGTTGAAGCCGCATTTACTGCTCTGCGAGGCCAAGTCAATAGTTACAAACTTGTTCAAAGCACATGTAATGCATCAAATAGCGGTGCTAATACTTTATGTTCATTTGTAACGAACCCAAAAGTTTTAGCTGTTCAACAATTAATGGCTGTAGCGACACCAATTATTACCAAATCATCATCTGCGCGTGAATCTTGCGAAATTCTAGAAAAGACTAACAAAGTTGGTCAATTCGGAATGGCCGCGGCAAATGTTATGTGCTTGGGTACTAAAACAACTTGTGACATTAGTTGTGCTGCTGGATTAAAGCAATTAACACCGATGGTGCAAAATATTGCAATAATTTCGGCTGATGCGCCCGATGCGGCTCATTTAATGATGAAAGCAATTGCATCAGAAGAAACATCTGTTGGATTAAAAGTTGGTGAGTGTAAAAAACATTCTTTATCAGCAGCATCGATGCTAGCTGCAACAGTTACTTTAGCGACTTCTTCGAAGGCAGCTGAAAATTGTAAAGAAAAACTAACTGCTGGTGGTGGTGGCGCCTCTGGTATGGCTGCAGGTGCTATTGTGACAACTGCAGAACATTGCTCTAAACCCGAAAATGCTAATAGTTCTGTTTGTAGATGTACTCAGAATCCAAATGCCGATGGATGTTTTGGATCGTTTGCTGGTGTTAAAGGGGTAACAACACAAAATAAGAATAGCGGTTCGGGTATGGCATCTAATTCTGGATCATCTTCAGGGGTAACTGCTGCTGGTCCACTTTCGAATGAACAAAAACAAGCTTTAGGTTTTAATACCCAAGATAAAAATAAAAACGCATCGACTGATTCAATGATGGCTGGTGGTCTTGCTACTGCCAACGGAGTAGGCTCATCATCTGATGGGTCAGGAAGTGGTTTAGTTGATGAAAATGGTCAAGCGACTAAAACGGATACTACAAAAAAATCTGCACTTAGTAGTTTTAGTTTCGGATCTCTGAGTGGTGGTTTAGGAAGTTTTTTTGGTTCGAATAAAGGTGGTAAAAACGCAGCAGCACTCAAAGTTTTAGATCCACAAAAAGCCAAAGAACAAGAATTAGCTATCAAAAGAAAATTAGCGTCGGAACAACTACGATCTGAAGTTTCAATGGCATCAGGAAAATCTAATTTTGATAAAATTAGAAACAGATACCAGATGTCGACAAGTAGTTTATTTAACGGACAATAAAGGAATGTAATCAAATGAAAAACAAATCGATGAAAAAACAAATTAAAAATATCATCATTGCATCATTGTATCTGCATTCGCAAATATCACTAGCTGAAGAGTCAGCCTATATTAACACTACTCATAATAGTATTATGAATAACGAGTTAGCCTATGAAAAATGTCCATTAGTCGACGAATCTTATTTCGCTTTTGAAAATGGTCAACGTGTTACAAAAACTCGAAAAGTTGAAGAACGATCATGCGTAGCTCGTAATCGTGAGAAATCTAAAGTTCGTAATATTGCTAATGACGGTTTACAAAGAGCGAATGCTTTAAATTCTGGAAACAGTGACTCTATAGTTAAGCCAACTCCACCACCAGATCCGCAGTGTGGTAGTGAAACTGATGATCAATCTGGTCGATATAATTATGCTTATGCGCAATGTATGCAAAATTATCGAAATCAAATGACCGAATATAATCGTCAAATGATTTCATACAATACAGCAATGCAATCGCAACAGCAGTCAAGAATGCAAGCAGATAAAGCGAAGGCCGATGAAGAAGCGCGTATGCAAAATACTTCTGCTACCGGTTCTATGAATGAAATTCAAGCTAAAAATGACAAAGGAAAACAGATGTACACGTTGGCTGCGGCTGCGGCAGCAGGTATTGCGGTTGGATGGTATGTTAAAGCAAACCACTGCTTTGCAACTTGCTCGGCATTTGGTTCTGGTTGTTGCGGATTAGCTCCTGGAATGGCTGCTACTGGTGTAGCGTATATGCTCTTAAATGGAATGGCGAACAAACAATCTGCACAGCATGCACAAGCTGCCTTTTCTGCTTGTACGGCGTATAATCAGATGTCAACTGATCAAAAAAATTGCTCTCAGCAATCTGCTCAGGTCACGGTTTCTTCCATTGATCCGACGACAGGTTTGTGTAAGCCTGATGCGCCACCAGAATGTCAATTAGGGCTTAATCAATCTGGTGTTAAAGTTCCAGTAGTCAAAGACGCAAGCGGAAAAGTCAGTAAAATGGCAGGATCAGAAATTGAAAAAATGGCGACAATGTTACCTGATGGACGAGTTAAAGATAAAAACGGTAAAATATGGTCAATGTCAGATTTTGCAGACAAAAAATCCATGATGGCTGCGGGATTATCAGCAGCAGATGCCAATAAAATTTTTGACGAACTTTATGGAAAAAATGGGGCATTAGCTAAAAATGGTTTGCTTAACGCTAAAGATGCACTCAAAGAAGAAAATACAAAAAAATCTGCTTTTGGTAATTTAGGAGTTTCTGGTGGAACGAATATCGTCGACGTTAATAAGGGTGATGGCTCTCAGAATAAAGTTTTCAAAGATGAATTTAAAGATGTAGAAGATCGAAAACCATCTTCAGAAGGTCTAGCTCGTGAATATAATGGTGAAATGATTGGTGTAGCTGGTGATGACATATTTTTGATGATGAATAAGCGGTACAAAATTAAAAATGATCACGACACTTTTATTTCAGTCGAAGCTGCGCGCTAGAGATCTAGTTTATATAAAATATTTTGTCATCCCATTATAAGGTCGACATAATACAAATATGTCGACCTTAAAAGTTTTAGGAATTATGAGTGGTACAAGTCTAGATGGTATAGATTTTGTAAAAATAAAAATTCATAAAAAAAATCTTAAATGTGAATATATTGGTATGGAATCATTTACGTTTCCATTGAGTCTTAAAAACAAATTACTAAAAGCTGCACAAAATGAACTGAAAGTAGCAGATCTTGCTTTTGTTAATCATGAACTTGGACGGTTTTATGCTGAATGCTACAAACAATTGCCTGGGCCTTTAAAAAAAGTTGATCTGATTGGTTTACATGGGCAAACAGTTTTTCATGCTGGTCGTGTTGCCACAATGCAGATTGGTGAACCAAGTTACCTTGCATTTGCTGCTAAGACTAAAGTAGTTTCCAATTTTAGAAGTGCTGATTTAGCTGTAGGTGGCGAAGGAGCTCCATTAGCCCCTTTTTTTCATCAAGTTGTTTTTGGAAAAAAAGGTAAAACGATTAGTTTACATAATTTAGGTGGGATCAGTAATTTAAGTTTGGTTCAAAATGGATTATTAAAAATTGGGTTTGATACTGGGCCTGCGAATATGTTAATCGATGAAGAAGTTCGCTCATCGACACAATCAAAACTTACTTTTGATAAAGAAGGCAGATTGGCTGCGCAGGGTAAAGTGAATTCAGCGATATTGATTGAGATGTTAAAGCACGAATATTTTGCGCAGAAGCCTCCTAAAAGTTGTGGGCGCGAACAGTTTGGTAAAGCTTTTTATGAGCGGTTTGAAAATGAGCTTAGACAGCTCAATTTGCAAGATCGGCTTGCAACGTTAACCGAACTGACTGTTCAATCAATCGTTAAAGCTTATGGGCAATATTGCAAACCAATACCGCAAGAAATTATTTTTTGTGGTGGTGGATCAAAAAATAAATACCTTATTAATCGGATTGATCAAGAGCTTGAAAGTATTAAAATTTCAACAGTCGAAGACTATGGTTGGCCTACACAAAGCATTGAAGGTGCAGCTTTTGCATTATTAGCAGCTTGTTGTTTGTGGAAGATACCTGCTAACGTTACAAGAGCTACTTCTGCTAAAAAGAATGTGGTTCTAGGTCAAATCACAGAGCTCTGAGTTTTTAAATTGATTCAAATGAAGATAATGACTTTTATAAATATTGTGCTTCGGGTGTGAAGCATCATTAAGAATATTTTTAATTTGTATACGCGCATCTCGATAATCTAATAAATTACCAGTTTCGTACCAATCGCACTCAATAGGGTAAATTTCGACTTTATGATCTATTAAATGTTCAACTAGAACATCATAGAAAATATTTTGCTCAATATCGTGTTTTAAATAATTAAAAATTTGGTTTTTGAGAAACTGTAAACCAATAAAATGCCAAGGCTGACTGTTTGGTGTTGGTTTTTGTTTACCTATTGAAACAACTTTTTTACCTTCTGTCCAGATAGCACCAAATTTATGACCTGCTTCAGGATGTTGAGTCACAATCAGAGTAGCAAAGTTATCTTGTGTGCTATGCGTATTATATGCGTCGATTAGAAAATTTGTATTTTCAGTAAAAAAAATTTCGTCTGCATTACATGTCAATATAGAGTAATCATGACTATGATTTTGACTGAGAAGATTTTGCGCTTGTTGTAAGCCACCACCTGAACCCTTAATAAAATTAACTTCATTTGAAAATAAAAAATCATGTTTAGAATACAAATGATGAATTTGATTTGGTAAATGAAAAGTATTTGCTACTTTATTTACAAAATGTAGATGATTAAAGTATGGAAAAAGATAATATCCCATCGGAATAGAAAGCATAGAAATGCAAGGCTTCGGATTTAAGTCTGTAAATGGCCTTAAACGTGTACCTAATCCTGCTGCAAACAATAACAAACTTAAATTAGAGTCTTTCATAGTTTTTCTCAAAAGCACCTGAATCAATTAAAACATCCATGAGTAACTTATACTCTGAAAAATGATTAAGAGACTTGGCTACGCGTTTTAATGTTGGACTCAAGTATTTTAAATAGCGTTTATCACCACGCATATTCATAAAACTGGCAAAGCTTCCACAGGCTTTGAAACAGCGTTGAATACTTTGTAATTCATAGACCTCATTAAACTCGTCCACTGTAATTTTTTGTTTTTGTAAAAATTGAGTTTGGTTCAAATAATATTTTAACATTTTATCAGCATATTGATCGTTAATATCAACATAAGAATCTTTTAATAAGCTGACTAAATCGTATTGAATCGGTCCAAGACGAGCATCTTGAAAATCAATGACATAGACTTGGTCAAGTTTGATCATTAAATTACGTGAGTGATAGTCGCGATGACAAATCACCTTGGGTTGCTTATGTAGTTTTTCGGAAATATCAGTAAAAATTTTATTTAGTTCAGATTTTTGCAACTCGCTCAAAGATAGCTTCAAAACACCTTCAATTAAGTGCTCTCGTGCGTAATTAAGTTCCCAAGAAAATTTAGCCACGTCGAACATGATGTCTTTTGCTGTTGTTTTATGTGTTGAGTCAGTTGCAACTGTGTGTATTTTTATAATTTCATCTAAAGATTTTTTATAAAAGTCCCATGAACTTTCTTGTTGTGATGATTCCCAAAATTTTCTTTCAAGTGTTAAATCACCAAGATCTTCTAAAAGAAGAAGACCATTGGTAGCTCCAATTTTTTTGATTTCGGGAACATGCACATTGTGCAACTGAAAATGATTTAATACACTAATGAATGGATAGTTTTCTTCGTTAAAAGGTTCCCACGACATAAGTACATAGGTTGTCTCATTATGTATGACACGATAGTACTTACGTGCCGAAGCATCACCAGCAAGTTGGTAAACTTTAAACGAACTGTGATCGAAATATTGCTTTAAAAAAGTTTCCGCTTCAACGCTTAATAATTGATTCGTGTCAGAATGATAATTCATCCTTTAAGGATGTCATGATCTTACAGATTGATCAACGTTGAAAAATAACAATTCTAGAACATCCTCATTTGTTTGTTGAGTTACAGGCACTCGGTCAACATCAAACATAATACCAAGTAAATCATTTTTGAATGCTTGATTTGTTGATAGTTTTTCAATAATAGCCTCAGTCATATTGCTTCCAATTAGAAACAAAACACCAGGCATGCGCGATGATGCTAACTCGCCCAAAAGTTTTGTTTTTTCAGCACTTAGATTTTCAAGGCTTTCGACAAAAATAGTTGTTTTAGAAAACTCAGCTAGATCATTTGTACTTACGATCTGAGATTCAATTTCACTAAATGAAATAAACAAATCTTGTTCCGCCATTTCGTGTATTTTAAGTGCTACTTTTTTTCTAGACATTGGGCTAGCGGACTTAAGATGGATAACCGAAGAGATTAATTTTACAATCAGGTCATCTTCTTCAGAAAACAATGAATATACATTTTCTTCTGATTGATTATGATTTTGTTTTTTGTAATTTTCGATTTCTTCTTTAAGTTTAAGATGCTTATTGTAAACATGAGGCTCGATTAAAAACTGAATCAAATCTAAAATTTCATTTTTTTGTTCAGATGTCAAAAGTGAACCGCGATTTACGATCACTTCACCTAAATTTATCGATTTAGAATTGAGTGGAATAACTAAGTCATCACCATTTAAATAAAATGGTGAACGACCAAGCGATAAGTTTAAAGATTTAAATTCAATATTTTTGCCATATTTATCAAATATTAATTCTTTAGTTTTAGTCCAAACAGTATTTTCAACAATATCTTTCATTTCCCCATACCCCACATGACGTTAATTGTTCTCGTTTCACATCTTGTGCCAATAATTGGCGAAATATTCAAAATTGATTTTGATTTATTCTATTAAAAATAGATCTTTGTAAATATCTAAAATTGCTTAAGTAAATTGTAATTGTAAAATTGCTCTGTTTATTTTTTTTACAAAAAAAAATCCCCTGAAGAATTAACTGCAGGGGATTATACTGAAATTATTTTATTTTCGTCGAAAAGCTCTCACTTTTCAGGATTAAATTAACGCGCAATTTTGCGCTTATCAAGGCCGTATTTTTCAACTTTCATGATAAGACCAGCACGGCTAATACCAAGTTCTTTAGCTAATTTTGATTTGTTCCAGCCTGTTCTGCGCAAGCCTTCTTTAATCATTTCACGCTCTAAATCTTCAAGAGCATCTTTAAGTTTTCCTTGTAAGCGAGAGCCTTGAACTTTAGCTTTTTCACCGATATCTAAGATTTTTTGAGATAAAAGCTCATGTCCAACTTTTTGCTCATCACCCGCGAGGACACATAAACGTTCGATTTCGTTTTGTAACTCACGCACGTTACCTGGCCATGCATAATCATAAAGCTTTTCAACGGCACGACCCATTAATTGTTTTTTAGGCTTGTGCGATTGTTCAGCTGTTTTGTTCAAGAAAAAATCAACCAATACAGGAATATCTTCTTTACGTTCACGCAATGGCGGTACGCGAATATTAATAACATTTAAACGATAGTACAAATCTTCACGGAATGTTCCTTGCTCGACCATTTCACGTAAGTTTCTGTTTGTAGCGGCAACAATACGAACATCAACTTTTTTCATTTCAGTTGAACCAACAGGAGTAAACGTGCCCTCTTGTAAAACGCGAAGTAATTTAACTTGCATTTGTGGTGATGTATCACCGATCTCATCTAGGAAAAATGTCCCTTTATCTGCAATTTCAAAAAGACCTTTTTTATCTTTTAGTGCCCCAGTAAAAGATCCTTTTACGTGACCAAAAAGTTCAGACTCTAATAAATTATCATTAAATGCCGAACAGTTTTGAATAACAAAGTTATTATTTTTTCTATTTGAATTGTAGTGAATTGATTTTGCGATAAGCTCTTTACCAGTACCATTTTCACCTTGTATGAGTACAGTTGAATCGGCAAATTTAATTTTGTCTAGCAAGGCGTAAAGTGATTGCATTGGTTTAGACTTGCCAATCATATTGTCGTACTTAAATCTATTACCTAATTCTGAATTTAACTGACTGATTTTAGATTCACGACTTGCGATTTCAACATGTAAAGTTACAACTTCTTGAGCAACAAGTTCAACGAGTTCTGTAAAGTGCTGTCTATTTGTATCATCTAAATATTGAAATTTTCCAAGTGATTTTTCAATGACTTCAGAAGAACAACCGTAAGCCGCTAAACGTTCTCGAATTTCAGCAATTCTATGAACTGTGTTTTCTTCTTTAAAAAATCCCATGGCAACGACAGTGCCGACAAAATCATTTTCAATAATAATTGGAAACACGCAAACATCGAAACCTGCAGCATCCCATTTTTTAAATAGATATGGATTGTGTGAGTGTCTTAAATCATTAATCGATTGTGACACTAAATCAGCAAGACTTGCTTGAGTAACTTCTTTATTGATTAAGTAGTTTATGGCAGGATTTGCAAATGCCATTTTTTCGTCTAACGCTTTAACTTGACCGCGCTCATCTGTAAAAACTGTGTCCACATTCCACCAAGCTTGTAACACATGCTTAAGCTTTTTGATAACATGTATATGTTCAAAATCATTCCAATTAATCATAATGACACCTCTTTGTGCTTTTTTGTATATTTTCTTATCGTCAACTTTATTGACAGACTTTAAGAGGTGCCGAAAAAACTGGACTTAGGATAAGTATTTCTTAAGGTATAGACCAGTTAAGCTGTTTTTTGTGTTCATAATATCTTGTGGAGTTCCAGAAAACACAACTTCTCCACCTGCTTTTCCAGCATCTGGGCCCATATCTATTATGTAATCAGAACTTTTAATAACATCTAAATTATGCTCAACGACGACGACTGAACCACCGGCTTCAATCAGTTTGTGCAAAACAGACATTAAAAGTTCAATTTCACGAAAATGTAAACCTGTGGTTGGTTCATCTAAAATGTAAAGCGTTGATTTTTGAGAAACTTGAGATAACTCTTTAGCTATTTTTAGACGTTGCGATTCGCCACCGCTCAGTGAATTGGCAGGTTGACCTAAAGTTAAATAATCTAAACCAACCTCTTTTAAAACAGATAAAGGCTTACGAATATGTGGATGAGCTACAAAAAAATTCATAGCTTCAGCTACTGTCATTGATAAAATTTCGTGAACATTTTTGCCCTGAAATTTTATTTCAAGAATTTCAGGTCGATATTTTTTACTGTCGCAAACATCACATGGAATTATGACATTATCCATAAATTGCATGTCAATTTCTTCAAAACCGGTTCCACGACAAGAGGGGCATCGACCACCATCAACATTTAAACTAAATGTTCCAGCGGTGTAACCACGTTGTTGCGATTCTGGGACAGCAGCCATAAGATTACGAATATTATCAAAAGCTTTTAAGTAAGTAATTGGTGAACTGCGTGCCGATTTACCAATGGGCGATTGATCAATCAATAAAACATTTTTAAGTTGTTGATATCCATCAATCGATTTGTAGGGTTGATGTGGTATGAAATCAATCTCAAGTTGTCGAGCAAGTGCAGGATATAATGTTTTAGTCACAAGTGTTGATTTGCCAGAACCACTCACACCAGTAATAGCAACTAATCGATTGAGAGGTATTGAGACACTAATATCTTTTAAGTTGTGTCCAGAACAGCCTACAAGATCGAGTTTGTATTTATATTTTTCTAAACTAACAGGACGAACATCACGCTGCTGATTATTTTTTTTAGGCAATAAATATTGAGCAGTATTAGATTCTGCCGATTTGTAAAAATCTGAAGGATCACCAGAAAAAACAACTTGCCCACCGAGATAGCCAGAGCCTGGTCCCATTTCAATAATGTTCTCAGCATTTTGAATAACATCATGATCATGTTCTACGACAACCAGAGTGTTCCCTAGATTTTTAAGATCTTTAAGAATTGAAATCAAGCGATCATTATCACGTGGATGCAAGCCAACAGTTGGTTCATCCAAAACATAAAGTGCTTGCGATAAACCCATACCAAGTTGATTGGCTAAAATCAGTCTTTGGTATTCGCCACCAGAGAGAGTTCTCGTTTCACGATCAACAGTTAAGTAATGAACACCAACCCGCATTAAAAAATTTAATCTGGATTTAAGTTGCTTTAAAACTTCACCAGCAACTTCTTTCTGATGATCTGTCAGTTTTATTTTATCAAAAAAATAACTTAATTCTTCTATAGTCATTCGGCTTAAGTCTATGATTGATTTATTTTGAATAAAAATATGCTGAACTTCTTTACGTAGACGGCTACCTTGACAGTCTGGACATTGCTTGCCTGAACGATAGCGCGATATAAATACACGAACATGCATTTTGTATTTAATTTGATCCAAATACTCGAATAGTCCAACAACTCCAAAAAACTCTTTGGTTCCATTCCAAATAAGATCGCGCTGAGCTTTAGGTAAATCAACCCACGGTGTTTTTAAATCAATTTTATATTTTTTGCAGAATGCAAATAATGATTTTTTATCTTGTTCTGCTGACGGCATTGTAAATGGATTTAAAGCGCCTTCGCTAATAGACAGTTTAGCATTGGGAATAACTTTATTTTCATCTAATTCTAAGACATTACCAAAACCCTTACAGGTTGGGCATGCGCCAATAGGCGAACTAAAAGAAAATAATTTAGAATTCATTGTTGGCGGAGTAAAGCCACAAATTGAACATGCAGGTTCTTCAGAAATTTTTAAATAATCTCCATCAGTTGTAATAACAAGCGCACGACGGATCAGAGTGCCTTTTAAGTATTTTAGGCTGACATCATAAGCTTGTGTAATAGAATCCGTTAGACGGCCTTTTTCTTCTTGATTAAAAGCCATACGATCAATCACTAAATAAAAGTCTTCTGAAGGAATTCCTTTTTTCACTTGTGCGGGATTACCAATATCGAGAATATCTCCCATTTCGTATTTAATCGATTCTGTTTTTTTCTTTGGCTTTTTTTCAGTAATTTGAGTGATACGTAGATAACCATCTTGTAATAATAAAGAATGTAGTTTTTTACCTTCTAAAATTCGTTGACCTTTAGGAATATGAACTAAAATATAACCACGCTTATCATTGAACTTTTCTAGAATAAGATCAGTTGCTTCAGTTGTTGATAGTTTAGTTGCAGGTATTTTGTGATCAGGACAGTATGGAACTCCTATTTTTTCAAACAACAATCTTAAATAATCAATTAATTCAGTCGTTGTGCCAACGGTTGATCTGCTGGACTTAATCGTATTTTTTTGCTCAATAGAAATTGCCGGGGGAATGTTATTAATTCCTTCGATATCTGGCTTTGGGGCTTTATTTAAAAACTGACGAGCATAGTTTGACATGCTTTCGATAAAGCGTCTTTGACCTTCAGCAAATAAAGTTTCAAAAGCTAACGAACTTTTGCCAGAACCAGAAGGGCCACAAATAACAGTCATTTTTCCAATTGGAATTTCAACATCAATATTTTTTAAGTTATTTTGTTTTATGCCCCAAATGTGAATGTTTTTATCAGCCATAAATCTCTTATTTATTCGTCTAGATCATTTTTTAGATAATCGTTGTTTTCTTCAATTCGGCTGGCAGCTGCCGTGGGTTCAGTCCCATCAATATAAGCTTGGACAATTTCTTTTTTGCTCGCCGAGTTTGATAACTTACCACTATCATGATCGACTTTCACTAACTTTACACCGTTTGGCACAGCGAATGAGATTTGAGGCAATCCTTCATGAGCAGATTTCATATAGTTCAACCAAATAGGTAAAGCTGCACGACCACCAACTTCTCCTTTACCCAAAGTTTGCTCTTTATCAAAGCCGACCCAAACACCAGTAGCAATTTGTGGTGTATAGGCGACAAACCAGGCATCAACATAACCATTTGTTGTTCCAGTTTTACCGGCGGTTTCTCGTCCGAGCTGTGCTGCGCGGCCACCCGTACCATTAGAATCCTCAATTGTTCCACGCAGCATATGTGAAATGACAAAGGCCGTTTCAGGTCGTATAAGTTGATCTTGATCTTCAAAAAAGAAAGGTGATTTTTCAAGTTTTTCTGTTGCTTGATTTGGATCAACAGATTCGGCTTCTTTTACGCTAGTCATGTAAACTTTACGATCTTCTTCAAATCTTTCTTCAATCGGAGTTAGTTCTTTTTGAAACTTCATATCTAGAGACAGATTTTCGAGTAAAACTTGACCAGTTACATCAGTCACTTTTTTTACAATGATCGGTCTTGTTCTTTTACCTAAACGACCTAAAATAGAGAATGCTTTTGTCATTTCATAGAGTGTGACAGAGCTGCTACCTAGAACTAATGTGTAATCCGGATTAAGTTTTGAAAATATACCTAAACGTTGAGCGAACTCAGTCGCAAAATCGACACCAACATCTTCAACAATTTTAACACTAGGTATATTTAATGATTTTACTAATGCATTACGCATTGTTATTTCACCGTTGTATTCATGTCCGTGATTAGACGGTTTCCATATTTTTTCATCGCCCTGACCTTCATCACCACTTGAATCAACCTGTTTATAAATAACCGGAGCATCAATTATTTTCGTCGATGGATTGTATCCTTTTTCTAAAGCTGCGGCATAAACGAGAGCTTTGAATGAAGAACCAGTTTGTCTTGCTGCTTGAAGAACACGATTGAATTCATTTCTTGTAAAGCTATATCCGCCGACTAAAGCTAATACATCTTGAGTTTCTTGATCAAGTGAAAGCAAAGATCCCTCTACAAGTGGTTCTTGATCAAGCTCAGCTAAAATGTGTTTTGAAACATCAACTTTAGGTGGTTTTAATCTAGTTTTAGGCCATTCAAATTTATTTTTGATAATTTTAACTAAAATGATATCTCCATTTTTAAGCGCTTGTGATGGCTTTTTAATACCGTTTCCTTCGGCACGAACGTCAAAATCGACTTTACGCGCCCAAGTCATTGATTCAAAGCTTATATATCCGCGGCAGTCTGGTAATGAAATCTCAACGAGACCATTAGCATCATCAACTTGAGTTACAACAGCTTCATAAGATTTATTAATTTCTAGAAAAGACGGTAATAGTTCGTTTTGGTTCAGATTTTTTTTGCTTATGATTTTACCTTTTTTTATTGTATCGACTTCAGCAAATGTTCCGTCCGGTAAAATTGTTCTCTCTGGGTTTGATTCTTGAATTAATTTTTTTTTATATTTTTCTAAAAACTCCGTATATTCAGATTCGTTTTCTAAAACTTTTAATGGGCCACGAAACCCTTGACGCTTATCAAGTTCTTTTAATCCTGCAACAACAGATTCATTTGCAGCCGTTTGCTTGTTTAAATCAAGAGCGGCGGTTATTTTTATCCCTTGATTGAGAACAACATCTTCACCAAGCTGTTGAACCAGCAATTGTCGAATTGTTTCTAAATAAAACGGAGCTTTAGATTCATATTCCTCTTTTAAGTATACTTTAACGGGTTGGTTAACAAATTCTTCAGATTGATTTTTTGTAATATAACCAATATCTGCTAATCGACGCAAAACATAAGCTTGTCTTTCTTTTGCACGAATCGGATTTTTAACCGGTGAATAATCTGTTGGTGCTTTTGGCAATCCTGCGAGCATTGCAGCTTCTGGAATAGTTAATTCTTGCGTTGTTTTTCTAAAATATGTCTGTGCGGCCATTTCAATACCATACGCACTTTGACCAAAATAAATCTGGTTTAAATATAAATAAAGAATATCTTGCTTACTTAAGCTTTCTTCCATTTTGATAGCCAGTAAAATATCTTTTAACTTTCGAGAAAAAGTTCTTTCATTCGTCAAAAGCAATGTTTTTGCAACTTGTTGAGTAATGGTTGAACCACCTTGAACATTGCGGCCTGCGCGCATATTTGCAATCGAAGCACGAATTAAAGCCTGCAAATTGATACCCTTATGTTCAAAAAATGAATCATCTTCAGCAGCAAGAAATGATTTGATTACATGTTCAGGAATATCTTTATATGCGACTAAAACACGGCGCTCACGAAAAAATTCACCAACTTTTTTTCCATTTCGATCATAGACTTGTGAAACCATCAACGGTTTGTAATCATCAAGTTTAATAATGTCAGGCAAAGTTTTTTTGACTGAAGCGTAAACTAAGTAGATCGCAGTTATTCCAAGAAACACTAAAGCAAAAAATCCGAGAAGTATTTTTTTTAACATAGGTGAATATGGTAACAAAAAATACTTCTCTTGGGTAACACCAACTAGTTGTTAGTCTGGTGGGGCTACTTTGCTTTGCGAGGCTTTAGACTTGCTCCAGCTTTAGTGTCAAACTTTTTAAGTTGAGAACAAGCTGTCGATGCTACGTTAGGATTTACGTTATCTTTATTTGTAATTTCTGTATTTTCGAAATTAAGATTGCAACCACAGGAATCATTTGTGATATCTCTAGTTTGTTCGTAGTCAGTAATAACATCTTCAGTGGCTTTAATTTTTGAACTAGTTCCTGTTTTTTGCTCAAAGTCGAGTTGTTTGATTTCGTCTTCTAGTTGTTTAGTTTCTTCGTTTAATGTTTGTTGTCTTTGTCTAGAACGTAAAAGTGCATTGTTTAATTCATTATTAAAGTTCGCAGTTTGAAGAGCAACCGACTGAGCATTTTCATCTTGCTCACGCTTGGCTTCTTGCTGAATGCTAGATGAATTATTTGCTTCTATATTAATGTTATTTTGTAAATCTTGTAAATCTTGTTGCATATTTTGAATTTCACGATTTGCTTGTGATACAGCCTCTTGATATGCATATGCTGCATTTTTTTTGCTTGTATCAGCTTCTTGGTAACACTGTTCATTAATGAACTTCATTTTATTTTTTAATTCTGTCGTAGCACCGGCTCCACGCTTTTTCGTGAGCACAGGAAAGCTCTTACAGTCTTCTGAAATCGCGCCTTTTGTTTTAATTGATTTTACTAGGCATTCCTGAGCCTTGTTTAGCACAGCTTGACACTGCATATTTATTTTATCAGTAGTTTCAGAAAGCATTTTATTAGCATTATCAAACTGCATTTTTTTAAGTTGTACTTGTTTTGCAATAATTTTATTATTTATGTCGCGAGCCTGTTTAGCATAATTGATTGAATTCTTTTGATTTTCCGTGTTTTTTTCACGCAATTTCGCATCTGATTCTCGATTCTTTTCTTTAGACTTTGATTGTAGCTCTTCAATTTTTTTTGTAATTTCAGCATTTTTTTCGTTTTGTTTCTCCATTTCTTTATTATAGTCTTCACTGAGTTTGCTGAGCTTTTCTTTGAGTCGCTGCTTTTCTTGTTTATAATCTTTTACTTTTTGATCAACGTCTTTATTCGAAAAGCTTTCTGCACAATCTTGTATAGACATGCTTTGGTCGTTCTGCTGATTGGCGCCGGCAACTTTTTCATATTCCTGCAGACTTTCAGGGTCTTTTACTGCCATTACTGTTTTCAAAATATTATCTACACTGTTTGGATCATCTATTTGGGAACCTGATGAAATTGAATTAATTTGCTCTCTACATTGAAAGACTCTTTTTTTGCAGTTCAATGAATCATCAATATTAATTGTTGGTGATTTTTGTCCTGTACCACTACCAAATAGCAAATCTACTGAATTTTTTTGCGAACTGAGGCGGGCAGATGGGTTTTTTACTGCTGTACAAGCCTTGGCGAATTCATTAACTTTTTTATGATACTCTTTTAGTGCGTCTTCGCATTTGCTATCCGTGGCTCCAAGAAAATACTTTGCACATACGCCAGTTTTTGAACTAGTAGATGTACATCTTTCACATTCATTTTTTTCTGCATCTTTTAGGCTACCACAGTTTTTTTCTATCATTATTTCTAAATCTGATTTTTCTTTTGTCCCGTCGTTCTCCGTATTTGCTAATACCACATGGCTAAATACAGTGACTAAAGAAAACATGACAGCTGTCAAAAGATTAACGATTGAATTTGATTTCATTCGAGTTCCCCTTTGCTTACATATAGACAAGCAATAATAAGACCAAAATTGTTACTTCATCTAATAGTTTGACGTTTCATTTTGAGACTGTGAATAACTATGTTTATATTCTCAGACTAAGGACTAGAGTAACAGTCTTTAAAAGACAAATCTAACTACAAGCTCAGTTTGGTTGAGAGCCTGTTTTAATCACGGTGAGCTGTGTTGAAAAAAGTGTGGAAAAAATCGATTACTTTTAAACTATTCTAACTATCGAGGATTTATTCAAACATAAACCATAACTAAAACTCGCTTTTAGTCTAGCAGAAATACAAAACAAAGCAGTGCACAGTTAATAGATATGAGTATTAACTTTCGCGAATTATTTCCACTAGTCGATTTTCAAGAGCAATACACATTCAAAAATTGCTTTACACTAAAAGATTTTTTAAAAGAAATTGTACTAATCTACTTTAAAGATAATGATCTTCGCACAAGACAAGCTTGTTTATCAGTATACATGGCCATGCGCGATCATTATCCAAGTTATTTAGAGGTCATTGATCAAGAGCAACAAGAAAGACTAAATTTCGATATCCAAAAATCTGATCCTAAAATTATAAAATTGCGACGAATTGTTTTATCTCAGTTGTCTAAAGTGGCTTAAATTATGATTAGCAACGATCAATACCAAAATTTTATTGAGACTGTTATAAATGAGTTAGACGGTGATTGGCTTATTGTCGGTGGATCGTTATTATCAGTGGTGCAATCGAATAGCCGACATACAGTTGATATTGATTTGTGTCCTGTTGATGAGATGACTAACGAAAAACGACTCAATTTGATGGATATTGCACAAAAATGCAAATTGTCTATCGAGGCTATTAACCCTGCAGCAGATTTCTTTGTACGGCAAATCGCAAACTAGAAAAGTGAAATAATACTGTATAAAAAAGGTCTTAAAGGCTCTTTGTTTAGACCAAGCTTAAAGCTATTTTTTCAGCTTAAGTTTAAGCGTAGTTCGCAATCAGACTTGCAAGACTGTTCATTGTATCTGCAGTGGCATCAAAAAGAAAACTTAAAGTACTCATCAATAGAATTAACAGAAGTAATAAATAATCAAATATCCAACTCTTGCGAGTTGTCAGAAGAGACGTTAATTCAGCTGCAAAATTTGTTAAAAGACGTCAATCACAACAACAAACCAAGACCATAGTCTGCATTTATTGACGATAATCACAACATAATACATTCTAATTATGGGAAGACATTTTATTTAACCAGAAAAAGGGGATCACGGATGATACCTAAGAATTTCATTTTATTATATGTAGTGTGCGTTTTAGCTTTATTTATTGTGAACGCTGTATTTGTTTAATCTGCTGCAGTTGTTGTTTTAAAAAAGACGGTGATTTTAACCCCTAAGCAAAAAAAGTCGCAGCGATTTTTGCCTTGGGGTAAAAAATGCAGTCTCTGATCGAGTTCGTTTAATTTTTTAAAACGTAAATCTCAGAGTAGTTACGACCTTTTTCTTCACTGTCCATGCCGTAACCCACAACATAACGATCATCGATTGTTTTACCGATAAAATCGGCTCGTATTGGTAATTCACGACGAGCTGGCTTATCAAGTAAAGTCACAATCTTAAGTGAGCTTGGACGTGAAGCTAATAAACGATCACGTAAAAAACTTAAAGTGCGACCCGTGTCGATGACTTCCTCAACGATAATTACATCTTTACCGGTTATATTGATTGAAATATCTTTAGTCATCTTAATAGCGCCACCTTTTTCGGTTGCTTGTACGTAGACAAAATCTACTTGTTGAGGAAGAGAAATCTTACGAACTAAATCAGCTGTAAAATGTACCGAGCCTCTTAACGGGCAAATAAAAATGATTTCGCGACCTTCGTATTCGGCTTCAATTTGGTGAGCAAGTTTTTGTACGAGCTTGTCGATTTCATCACGTTTTAAAAAAATAGCCATTTCATCTCTGATTTGTTTCATACGTCCTCTACATTAAATTTCTAAGTTCGTGATTCCAGTTGTCTGAGCCATTTTTAAATAACGAGTGGCTTCAGAATTTTTTGGATCAATTCGTAATATATTTTCCCACTGTTCAACAGCTTCGGCAATAAGATGAGAATTATATAAAATTAATCCAAGCTTCAGTCGAGGTTTAATAGATTTTGAATCTATTTGAACGACCGATCTTAATTCTTTTATAGCCTTATCTTTTTGGCCAGATTGGACATAGCACTCTGCTATGAGCATCGAAATATCGGATTTCTTTTTGGTAAGATGATAAGCTTTTGAATATTGTTCTAATGCTTGATCAAAACGCTTAACTTGTATGTAAAGATCGGCAAGTTCGAGATGCTTAGAAGCAATTTTTTCATCAAGATTTGAATTTTGTTGGTGTGCTTTTTTGCTGTCTACAATCTGTTGAGCTTGTTCGAAAACTTTTTTTGCTTCGTCGTACTTTCCAAGATCATTTAAGATAATTGAAAGACCAACAGCTGCATCGCTATATGAAGCATCGATTTCAAGTGCTTTTTTGAAAGTTTTGATAGCTTTGTTAAATTGACCACGATTGTAGTAAATCGTAGCTAACATTTGGTAAATTTCTGGATTGTTCGAATTTAAAAGCGTGGGCTGCATTAAAAGCGGCTCGGCTTCTTGATATTTACCATCAATAAAAGCTTCACGGGCTTCATCTAACAATTGTCCCGAAAAAGAACGCATTTAAAACCCCTCTTTTTGAGCTTGTTTAGCTTCTTCAGAAGATGAATATTTTGAAAATAAAATGCTTGTGTGTTTTTTGACTGATTCAATGTCTGTTAACCCCTTAGCGCTTCGAGCTGCGCCAAGATGGGCCCGAGGGTCATAGCCAAGACCAGGAAATTTAGCGAGAGTATTTTCATATCGACGATAAGCAGCGCTGTATTTTTTTTGTTTAAGATAAAAATCGGCTATGTAAAGTTCTTTTTGTGCTTGACGATTGATAACGTCTTCGCGTTTTGTTTTCGCTTCAACTGCGAATTGCGAAAGCGGATAAATTTTAATCAACTCAGAGAAGTGATAAATTGCATCTTTACCAGATGTTAAATCGCGATCAATTGTTTCAGGCAACTGCATATAGTAACTCATGGCTATTTTATAAAGGACATAGTCAGATTTTGGGTGCTTAGGGTGTAAGTCACGAAAGTTTTGATAAGCAATTTCAGCTTCGGTGTATGATTCGCGTTTATAGTGAACGTCTGCTATGGCAAGCTCTGCCTCTGTCGCAAATGAACTATATGGAAATTTATTTCGAACTTCTGCATATTTTTGAAGAGCAACTTCATAGCGCTCAGACTCGTCAAATTCTTTTGCATATTCAAAAAGACCATCAGCCGTATTAAGGTTTTTTTCTTTACTTGAACATCCGAAAAGCGATGTTCCAATAATTAATAAAACTGTCAGCAATTTCAAAGATTTAACTGTTTTCATAGGGCGCATAAAGACCTCAAAAATTCATATCATCTCAGCCGCAAGGCGAAGTCAAAAAAATTACTTCTATTTCAGCAAATTTCCACTATGAAGTTAGCAAAAATGATTAGTACTTAGGCAAAACGACAGGTTCGATTTCATCTTTTTTCACCCAACCTGAAACGCCACCAGGGTATTTAATTTGAAAGTATGTTTTATCATCAATTGTTTGTTGTCGAATAATTTCGACTAAGCTTCCAATTGGTAAGTCTGTTAGGCTTGCTTGGTTTTCGCCAGCGGCAGCTTTAAGTATTAACTGTTCGCTTTTGACAAGACCCTTTGGAGTCGTCAGATCGGTGTATTTTATAGACGTAAAAAAAACAAAAATGAAACCGAGAGCAAGCCATAAATAATTGCGATTTGCGAAGTCGCTTAATTTTTTATTATCGATGATTTCTTTTTTGCGATTTACAAAGTGAAAAAATAAATTTCGTATAAATATGGCTAAAAATATAATCGTTATGATCCAAAGTAAATCAAATGAGATTTTATCAAAGCCTAGTTTATTCAAATTTTCCGTTAAAGATATATCATGAGCTATGGTTTTAACTTGAAATTGACCAGCAATTTTAGACGAAAAATCCAGCGCATTTTTATTTCCCCGGTCTAAAAGAAGAGCTTTTTGGTTATAGATGTAGCTTTTGGCAAAGTCTTGTTTGTTAAAATATGCTAATGCGAGGTTATAACTGACTTCTGACAGTTGTTCTGGACTTAGGTCGGTTGCTTGGTTCGTCTGTGTTTCAAGAATTTGAACATATGCAGCAATTGCTTCATCAGTTTTACCCTCTTGCTGTAAAGAAAGTGCTTTCGTAAATATATTTTTATAATCCGTTGTAGGCTGCATAGAGCCAAAGTCTAACGAAGAAGTGCTTTTCTTGTCATAGCTCGTTGCAACAAGGTAAACTAGATTTCTAATTCAAAGGGGACTTTATGTTGTCGGTCTTAAAAGATGCATTAGCAAAAGTAAATAGCGTAGATGAAAATCTAGTGGGTCAAAAAATTGAAACTGATCCTGTCATTACAGGTTTAATCAATGACTTAGTTGATGAGGTCATGGTCAAGAATAATGAAATACAAACAATTAAACCAGCGGATGCGAAGTTTCTAGGTTCAGCTAAAGCGAAAATAGATCATATTGGGCAATTAAGAGGGCGACCGTTATATTTTGATTTTATTGGTACTGGCGCTGGAAATGGCTGCTATGTTGAGCTTGAAGATGGCAGTGTAAAACTGGATTTAATAAACGGTATTGGCATCCACATCATGGGACATTCAAATCCCAGAGTGATGAAAGCTGCAGTTCGAGGGGCCTTATCCGATGTTATTATGCAAGGAAATCTTGAGCCCAATAAAGAGTACGTCGCGTTGACTGAAAAACTCGTAAAAATAGCCGGACGAAATAGTAAACTTAGACATGCGTGGTTTGCAACTTGCGGCACAATGGCCAATGAAAGTGCATTAAAAATTGCTCGTCAAAAGAATTCACCTGCGAAAATGATTGTCGCTATGAAAAATGCTTTTGCAGGTCGCTCGACAATGATGGCCGAAGTTACCGATAACCCAGCTTATAAACAAGGACTACCTGATTACAATGAGGTTTTAAGAATTCCAAACTATGACAAACGTGATCCACAAAGCTCAGAAAAAGCATTAAGAGCATTGAAAGAACACGCGGCTAAGCATGATAAAAACATTGCAACTTTCGTATTTGAACCAATGTTGGGTGAGGGTGGTTTTGTACCAACACCACGTGAATTTTATGTGCCTATGCTAGAATTTTGTAAGCAAAATAAAATTGCTGTTTGGGCAGATGAAGTTCAAACCTTTGCGCGTACTGGAGAGTTTTTTGCTTTTGAAACGCTTGATCTTGGTGATTACATGGATATTGTGACAATCGCCAAAACAGTTCAATTAGGCGCTACACTATACACTGAAGAATACAATCCAAAGCCAGGTTTAATTGCAGGAACTTTTTCGGGTAGCACAGTATCTTTATCTGCCGGATTAGAAATTCTAGAAATACTTGAAGAGGGCTACATCGGTCCTAACGGTCGAATTCATCAAATTCATAATGCTTTCGTTGATGGTATTAACAAACTTAATTCTACGACGTGTAAAGGTATTGCTGCTGATCCGGGTGGCATGGGATTGATGATCGCGTTTACTCCGTATGATGGCAAAAAAGAACAAGTTGAGAGCCTGATTAAAAGATTATTTAAGAACGGAGTGCTTGCTTTCAGTTGTGGTAAAGATCCTGTTCGTATTCGCTTTTTAGTGCCAGCGATTATACAAAACTCAGATATTGATATTGCACTTCAAATTATCGAAAAAAGCTTGCTCGAAGGGTTATAATTTGTTCGATAAAAAAAACTCTGAATCATTAAATTTTAACCTCGTTGAAAGCTGCCGAAAAATGATAGCTTTCGACAGTTCGCCGCATGGATCAACAGTTGATCTGGTGGCTTATTTGTCTGAGCAGGCACAAATTTTAGGTTTAAATGTTGAAGAACAACAAGAAATTCAAAATGGTGTTGTTCAGTCAAACATTATCGTTCGAGCACAAGAGAAAAAAAACGATCTCAAAGATTTTTTGCTACAAACGCACTTAGATACAATCGATCCTGGCCATTTCCAGACTTGGAAAAAAAATCATTATAATCCATTTGATGCCGTGATTGAAAATGGTCAAATATATGGTTTAGGGGCAGTTGACGTTAAACTAGATTTTTTATGCAAACTTAAAGCATTAGCTTATTTTAAAGGTCAAGATTTTAAATCTTTACAACCCGTTTTGGTGGGAACATTTGGCGAAGAAACTGGTATGCAAGGAGCATTGAAGCTTATTCGAAAAAATAAAATTAATGCACGTTTTGCTCTCATCGGAGAACCATCAAACTTTCAAATTATAAATGCGGCAAAAGGATTTGCTACTGTTGAAATGCGAATTCCCCTAACTTCAGAAGAAATTGAATATAAAAAAGCAAAAGCAAATTCAGAGTCGACATCAACACAAACTAAAATATTTTCAGGAAAAAGCGCTCACTCATCAACGCCACATCTTGGTGACAATGCGGCAGTTAAGTTACTCGAATATTTAGCTAAAATGCCAGATAATGTTGTTATAGTTGATATTGATGCTGGTACTCGATTTAATATGATCCCCAACCAAGCCATGGTCGAACTTGATGTTGCAGCTTCGTTTCGTGAGCCTGTGATTGCCAAAATCAATTCTTTATACGAAGCCACTAAAGTTGTTCAAGCAGAGATGATTCAAACTCAAGATGCTGAATTCATGCCTCAGCATTCAACATTAAGTATTGGAATTATACGCACATTCGAAGACCATATTTTGATAGGTGGTTCGTGTCGAATTTTACCAAATGTAAAACAAGAACAATATGAGCATTGGATGAAAATTATTTCTGATGCATGTCATGCTGTTGGTGCGGAATTTAGATTGCAAGATTATAAACGCCCATTCAGAACAGATCATAATTCTGTACTTGTTAAAGCGGCGCAAGCTGAGTTTGGCAAGCTCGGTGTAGAATCACGATGTCAAACATTGGCCTCAACGAACGAAGCTAGTTTGTTTTCGCGAGTAGGTATAGAGTGTGTATGTATTGGTGCTGGCCACAGAGAAGGTAATGTTCACACAGGCCAAGAGCATGCCAATATCGAAGATTTAGAAACGATAGCTATTTTTTATCAAAAAATGATTGAAAGGTTTTGTTTATGAGCTTTGTTGTACGTTCTGTAACAACCGATGATATTTCCCAATTAACCGATCTAGCAAAGCAATTTAATTTACTAAATTTGCCTGGCGATCGAAAAGTTATTACCGAAAAGGTTAATCGCAGTGAAGCATCATTTGCTGGGGATTTACCAAAAGATAAAGCAGAATATGTGTTTGTTGTCGAAGACACTGAAGAGAGAATGGTCGTCGGCAGTTCGCTTATAATTGCAAAACATGGAAGTGATGTTGTTCCACATTGTTATTTTAAAATTTTAAAACGAGACCATTTTTCTCAAGATTTAGGAATTGGGTTTATTCATCAAGTTTTGCGGTTTCAATTAGACACAGATGGGCCAACCGAAATTGGTGGCTTATTAGTAGATAAAGTTTATCGACGAAGACCTGAACGTTTAGGTAAACAAATATCTTTAGGTCGATTTGTTTATATGGGACTAAATCCGGAAAGATTTGAAAACCGCGTGTTATGTGAACTGACGCCACCGTTAACTGAAGAGGGTCGAAGCGAGTTTTGGGAGGCTCTTGGTCGTCGTTTCACAGGATTGCCGTATCAAGAAGCAGATGCTTTGTCGCAAGTGAATAAAGAGTTTATTGAATCGCTCTTTCCTGAAGAAGATATTTATTTAAGTCTACTTGATTCAAAAGCGAGATTAGTTTTAGGTCGTGTCGGAGAAGCTACTAAACCAGCTCAGCATTTATTAGAAAGTATTGGTTTTCAGTACTTAGATGAAGTCGATCCCTTTGATGGAGGTCCGCATTATGGTTGTGCGACCAAAGAAATTTTGCCTATTAAAAATGGTCGTAAGCTAAGGGTGGCTGAGCACAAAGATACTCAGTACAAGCAATTGGGTCTTGTCGGTATTGGATCGACTGAATTCAAGTGCACGCTATCTGCGTATGATGTTCAGGATGGTCAAATTATTTTACCGTCAAAAACTAGAGAAGTGCTGAAATTAGACTATGAACAAGAGGTGTTTGTATCTCCATTTGAATATGGAAAGAAAGGTTAATCATGAATCAACAATACAGAACAGAACCTTTTTTAGGTGATTTTATTAATGGCCGATTTCTAAAAATAGAAAAACCTGATGGACAGTTTAAAGATATTTCACCGGCGGATTTAAATGATGAGCTCATGACTGTTCATTATAAACTAGATCATGTTGATCAGGCTATTGTTTCAGCGCGAAAAGCTTATAAAGCATGGGCTGGATTGACAATCGAAGATCGAAAAAAATTTTTAATTCGATTGAAAGAATTATTTATTTCGCATGAAAAAGAAATGGCTGAAGCTATTGCTCGTGATACTGGAAAAGCCATTTGGGATGCGACAACAGAAGCCAAAGCGCTTTCCGCTAAAATCGATGTCACGCTTAACGATTCAATTAAATTAATTCAAGAAGAACATATTCCAAACGCATTACCTCAAGTTGAAGGCGTGATTCGATTTAAATCACGTGGGGTTATGGCTGTCATTGGTCCATTTAATTTTCCTGCACATTTACCCAATGGCCATATAGTTCCAGGATTACTGGCTGGTAATACGATTGTTTTTAAGCCTTCAGAGCAAACGCCTTATGTTGGTCAATTGTACACTCAAATTATTGAAAAAGCGCAATTTCCTGACGGTGTTTTTAATATGATTCAAGGAGAAGCTGAAACAGGACGTCGATTAGTCGCGCATGAATCTGTTGATGGTATTCTTTTTACAGGATCATATGAAGTAGGTTTGAAAATCAAACAAGAGACACTCAATCATTATTGGAAAATTTTAGCACTTGAAATGGGTGGTAAAAATGCAACAGTTGTTTGGGACGATGCAGACATGGACAAAGCAATTTATGAAACAATTGTTGGCGCCTATATGTCGAGCGGACAAAGATGTTCAGGAACCTCGCGCATTATCGTACATGATAAAATTGCAGATGAATTTACAGAAAGATTTTATAAAACAGCTAAGAAATTAACGATCGGTCATTGGTCCAAAAATCCTTTTATGGGGCCGCTCATAAATTCAGTAGCTGTTGAAAAATATATTCGTTTTCAAGAAATGGCTAATCGTGAAAACTGCGAACATTTAATGCGCGGAAAGGTTTTAGATTTAGATTATAAAGGTCACTACGTTACGCCAAGCATTCACCTTGTTAAAAGATTTGATCCTCAATCAGTCTATCAAAAAACAGAGATATTTGGTCCTAACGTCGCTATATATAGATCAAGTGATTTTGATAATACTATGGATATGGTTAATTCTACAGGCTACGGATTAGTTATGGCTTTATTTACAAAGAATGAAAACTTATACAAAGAAGCTTTATTACAAGCTCGCGTTGGTTTGTTGAATTGGAACAGAACAACTAATGGGGCAAGCTCTAAATTGCCGTTTGGTGGAATGGGTAAATCTGGAAATGACAGACCATCTGCTCATTTTGCGATTCAGTATTGTACAGTACCAGTGGCAAGTTTAGAGGATCACACGCAATTAGATCGAACAAAATTATTACCAGGAGTAACTCTTGAATAAAAAGATTAAACTTTTTATATCAGCGTTTAGCCTATTTATTTTATCAATTCTTATTGTTGTATTTTATTTCTATAGCCAACTTTTAGGTCAAGGTATTAGTGAAGATACGACTGAGGTGTTATTTGATGTAAACACTGGTCAGTCGATGAATAGTGTTGCTGAACAACTTCAGAGGAAGAATTTAATTAAAAATGCCAAAGTATTTTCTCTTTATGCACGTGCTAAAGGCATGGCTCATAAACTTAAGCGTGGGGAGTATTCGCTTAATCAAACAATGAATGCATCGCAGATACTCTCTGTTATTACATCCGGTAAAAGCGTTTCACGTAATTTGACAATAGCAGAGGGGTTAAACGTTTTTGATATAGCTGAGATTTTAGAAAAGAATAATTACGGCACCCGTCAAGAAGCATTAAGACTTTTTTTTGATAGAGATTTTATTAAAAGCTTATTGAATGAAGATTTAGAATCATTAGAGGGATATTTATTTCCGGAAACTTATAAGGTAACCAAGTTCGATACACAAAAAGAAATTATAATACAAATGGTGAAACGATTTTTGTTTGTTTATTCTGAATTGCAACCGGAAATTGATAAGTTTCAAGTTAATTATCCACATAGGAAATGGTCTCGAAATCAACTTATCACATTCGCGAGCATTGTCGAAAAAGAAACAGGTGCTTCGCATGAACGGGCACTTGTTTCATCGGTATTTCATAATCGTTTAGATAAAAATATGAAATTGCAAACTGATCCTACAGTCATTTATGGCGCTTCACTTATAAAAGGTGAGGTTATAAAAAATATTACAAAAAATGATTTGTTGACCCCGACACGTCATAATACTTATACAAATTATGGGCTGCCACCGACCCCGATTTCAAACCCTGGTCGCGAAGCAATCATCGCAGCAATGAATCCTGCAAAAACAAACTATTTATTTTTTGTTAGTCATAATGATGGAACCCATAAGTTTTCAGAAAATCTAGAAGATCACAATTCAGCGGTCAAAACCTTTCAACTTAACCCGAAAGCGCGTGAAGGTAAATCATGGAGAGATCTAGGTAAGCAAAATGAAAATGATAAAGGGAAAAGCAAAGCGCCATAGTAAATGCTTTGCTTACAAAAATTAAAAATTAGTTTTCTCTAATAACTAAGTTAACAAGTGCTGAACCTGAGCGACCGACTTTAATTCTAGCACCTGAACATGATATGACTTTTTCTTGGCTACTTAAAGTGACGTTTTTACACTCTACTTTTTGAATGCTCATTTCATTAAATGAATTGTCTGTTACTATTTCAATTGCACCTGCACGTGTTTTTACACTTGCTTCATCGTCATATAAAGTATCTGATAATTTTAGTTGAATAGATGGCTCAGAATTTCTTTTAGCATGACATTTATCAATTTGATCAAATACTGTAAAAGCGATGCGCCCTTGCTGATCAACCATAACTGTTTGCGTGATATTGTAAGTATTTGCCGTAAAGCCTCCATTTTCGAAGTTGATTGATTTGCAAAATAGACTATTTTTATTTGCAGTGTAATTTGTAGCAATTCTTGCTTCAATAGGCTCAACATTTTCATTCATCAAAGTAATTGTGTAACTTGCAGAAAGGGCGGTTTGACTAGCGAATATCGCCGATATTAAAAATAATGATTTTAGCATGTTGTTCTCCTATGACTAAAAACAACTTGCGATTTTAGTGCCGATTAAAGCGTTTTTGAAAGATTTGAGCGTATCATTTTGAGATAAATGCAAAAATTGTTATACATAGAATACCACTTAAGTGCTTTATTCAAGCTCCGCTATAATATCCCAACCGTATTTTTCTATCTTGTGTTCGCCCAATCCATAAATCGAATTTAAATCTTTAATTGATTGTGGATTTTGACGGGCAATTTCCACAAGGGTTTTATCAGTTAATATGACGAATGCTGGAATATCTAATTCAATGGATTTAAATTTTCTCCATTCTCGTAAGATATCAAAGCGTTTTTGTTCTTCGTAATTTAAATTTGCCTTTATAGCTGAAGATTTTTTTGAATTTACCTGTTTAGATTCTTGAGTGATTTGTTGAATTTTTTGTTTAGCTAATGGATCGCAAACATCACAGTGGCCACAATGTGTAATGCGCTGAGAATCTTTGTAATAGATCAGTATTTCAGAATGTCGACATTCTCGTGATTCACAGTAGTTGATAAGTGCATCGAGATTTTTCCAACGTAATTCTTTTATTTCTTTTTGTGCTTCTGAGCTTTGTAAAAAATATGATTGCAGGCCTTTATCTTTTTTTGTGTAAAGCAAAAGGCAAGTTGAATTTTGGCCATCTCGACCTGCTCTACCCATTTCTTGGTAGAGACTGTCAATATTAGCTGGTATTTGATAGTGAACAACAAGTCTAACATCCGACTGATCTATACCCATTCCAAAGGCATTGGTGGCTACTAAAATTCGTAAACGACTTTTTTCAAAGTTGACTTGAGTTTGCGATCGAATATGACTATCTAAACCAGCATGATAGTATCCGACTGAAGCAAATTCGTTTGAAAGTTTTTCTGATAAAGTTTCAGTTATTTTACGTGTACCGCAGTAAATAATAATTCGACCATTCGGATTTTGCTGAACAGCTTGCCGAATCCAGTTGAGTTTTTCTGAATCGTTTTCACAGTGCTCTACTTGATAATAGAGATTAGGGCGATAAAATCCATGAACTAATTTTCTAGGCTTATCTAAGCCAAGCTGTTTTGAAATATCATAGAGAACAGTTGGTGTCGCAGATGCAGTCAGGGCTAAAATTGGTACATCTGGTCTTATTTTCTTTAGAATTTTTAACTCTGAGTATTCTTGTCTGAAGTCATGTCCCCACTGTGAAACACAATGAGCTTCATCAATAGCAAAGAGTGCTATATTTTTGTGTAAAATCCACTTTTGAAAACCATCTTTTTGAACTCTCTCTGGTGATAAATAAAGTACAAAAGTTGTTGCGGCTTTTAAATCTTGAAAGACTTGGCGTTTTTCGTTATCCGATTGGCCAGAGCAGAGATAGCCAGCAGGTATCCCCTTCGACTTTAAAGACGAGACCTGATCTTGCATTAGAGATATAAGCGGGGATACAACGATGACGAGTTGTTTTTTAACGACTGCAGGCAACTGATAGCATAGTGATTTACCTCCGCCAGTTGGTAAAACAGCAATAACATCTTGTTTTTGCAAAATGTTTTGAATAATACTTTCTTGCCCATTACGAAATTGTACAAGTTTGAATGTCGTTTTAAGAATATCGTTTAACACGAGGCTACTTTCTCTAAATCAGTCAGAAAAAGCAAGATCGCAATTGATAGGCCAGGTTATATCGAATCAGTTAGAGATATCATCCGGTGCAGATGGGGTAAACTGATTTATGTCCGAATTATATACAAACACATTAAGTCTTGAATTACCAAATTTATCTACTGTTGGTGAAACAATATCTGCAAATCCATCTTTGTTAATATCTATTAAACCTAAATTTAAAGCTGATGAGTTAACCATCAAATAAGCTTCAGAATCATCATTCAGTTCAAATTTTTGCTTTAGTGATTGTTGATGATTGTTTACTAATTTTTCATAAACTTCTATTTCAATTCCGGTTGCAGTTTTAATTTTTAAAATAGTAAATTGATTATCACCGTACTCTGTAAATATTTTAGATATAATTTTACGATCGCTACTAGCAGAAGCAAATAGATTTCGAATTGAGTTTGTTGAAGATAGAATTGCCACAAATAAGCACGACAACAAAGTAATAATAATTGTCGATTTAGACACAGTAGGTTCTGATTTTTTTTCTAGATCAAGATTTTCATTAGAAATTTTATCAGTTATAGTATTCATATCTGTTCATTTTGAATTAAAGATAAGGGGTGGTCAAATGACGAAGGCAGAATTTTACGAACTCGTCCAAAGTCGAAAATCAATAAGAAAGTTTAAGCCCGAACCAGTTCCCAAAGAAACAATTGAGAGAATTTTTCATGAGGCTGTTTTTCATGCTCCATCGGGCAAAAATCGACAAAATTGGAAGTTTTTTGTAGTAGAAGGTAAAAAACGACAAGAGTATTTAGAGTATTCACAAAAATCTTGGATTGGAATAAAAGATATTCTAAAGCAAAGATTAAAACCCAGCTTATATGATTTTACTGAACGATTTTTTTATACTTTAGGAGATGCTCCTGTACTTATTTTTGCCTATTCTCACAACTCTTCAGATGAAAGATATCACACGAGCGTTGGCAGTGTATACATGGCTGTTCAAAATTTAAACTTAGCTTGTCAAATTGAGGGCCTGGGCTGTTGCACTATGGGAGCACCATTAGAAATTAAAAAAGAAGTGGATGAGTTTCTAGGCGTGACAAGTTTACCTGAGTACAAAGCCGGTGAGTTGGAATTGCTATGTGGAATTGTTATTGGATATCCTGACCACACACCACCCAAACCCCCGCGTCAGACCGAAGGGCGATTGATTTGGGTTAAGTCTTAATTATAAATTTTCGCAAACAACTTTAGTTTCACTGATGAGTGATTTTGCCTGTTTTTTGTTAGTCTCGGAAAACTCGATTTGACCAATAGAGTTGTTTGGCGATGTCACGAATTGGCCCTTAAGTAGCATTGTATCGCCAGTCGCGGTATTTTCAATAAGCACGTGTGCGTCGCCAACAAGGATCTCAGCTGAAATTTTAGAGATAATAACTTTAGCTTCAACATATCGACCATTTACAGGCTCTTCATATGTTAAAATTGTTTTTCCATCTTTATTAGAACTTTGTTTTAATTGCGCATCATAGATATCTATACCATCTTTTAAAATGCTCAGTTTGCAGGTTAGATTTTTTACAGATTCCTGTGCTTGCAAATTTAAAGACAAGATAATTGTAAATAGTGATAAAAGTAAATTTTTGTTCATATTTAATCCTTTTGAGTTATGAGTAAATACGATGCAAAACGAATACCGTTCTAAACACGATACAGTGTGGATCAGCCTCTGAGAGTATACACAAGACAATTTTTGTTATACGCTGACGAAGATTCTTTTTGAGAGAACGTTTTGCTATGAGACAGGATAGTTCAGCTCATTCTGTATATCTATAAGCCCAGTAAAAATTTGAAGTCTTCAGCACTGAGTTGAGCTGAATCAGCAGTTAACTTATCGAGAGACTCTGAATCTGTGAATAAAGCATCGAAATACGATTTCTTTTTCATTTTTAGCAATTCAATTTTTTCTTCGACAGAGTCTTTCATGAGTAATCTATAAACTTGAACATCGTTTGTTTGTCCCAGACGGTGTGAACGATCTGTAGCCTGATTTTCAACGGCTGGATTCCACCATGGTTCAACATGATAAACGACAGAGGCTTTCGTTAAATTTAAACCAACACCACCAGTTTTAAGCGTCATTAATAAAACCTGAGGCTGATCCGAGTTTTGAAATTTATCTAACAAGTCTCTACGATTTTTTCCTGAAATACTTCCGTGTAATGCAAAATAAGGAATATTGTCTTTGTCAAAAATCGAAGAAATTTTATCTAAAGTTGCTAAAAACTGAGTGAATATAAGGACGCTTTTGCCTTCTTCGAGATGCTCTTTCACGCATTCTTGAATATGAGCAATTTTAGGTGGATTTTCAGTAAACTTAACTTGTGGAATTCCACTTGGGTCAGAACAAGCCTGACGTAGTCTTAGCAAAGCAGTTAACATGGCTAGTTGGGTTGAGGCTTGGCCTTTTTCTTCGATCAATTGAGTCACTTGCTCATTATGTGAAATTGCAAGTTTTTTATATATTTCGATTTGTTTTTCAGAGAAATCAAAACGTAAAGATTCCTCTAATTTACGAGGTAAATTTAAATTCACAGATTCTTTTGTTCTTCGTAAAACAATAGGTTTTATTTTTAATTTAAGATGTCTTACATCATCAGGATCGATGGGTTTACCTGGGCCAAAACTTTCTTGAAATGCTTTATAAGAGCCCATTGATCCAGGTAAAACTAAATCAGTTAAAGAAAAGAAATCCATAAAGTTATTTTCAAGTGGAGTACCTGATAATGCGAGTTTAAATTTAGATTTTAACACACGAGCAGAAGAGGTTCGCTTAGAAGCTAAATTTTTTAAATTCTGAGCTTCATCAAAAATAACAATATCCCATAAAATATTTGTGAAAAATTCTTCATGCTCTGTCAATAAACCATAAGTCGCTATAATAATTTTATGGGAAGTATTTGCTTCTGCTGTCAGTTGTGCCTTTTTAGAGCCACTAAATATTTCAACATCTAGGTCTGGAGTGAAACGTTTTGTTTCAGATTCCCAATTAAAGCATAAAGATGTTGGCACAACAACGAGCGACCACGTTTTATTTTTTTCTAATTTATGTTGGTTTAGAAATGTTAAAACTTGTAATGTTTTACCAAGACCCATGTCATCAGCTAAGATACCACCTAAATTTAATTTATAAAGATCATAGATCCATTGTGTTCCAACGAGCTGATGTTCTTTAAGTAAGTTTTGCAAATGATTAGGCAGTTTAATTTGCGTCTCTTTTTGCCCCAGTTTTTTATAGAAAGAATAGATTTCTATCCAGTACTTATTATCAGATACAATTTGTGTTCCAGCTTCGGCCAAGGCTAATAATTCAAGTATCTGTGATTTCGGCAGGCGGACAAATTCTTTTTCTTTTTGGCCGGTCTTAGAATTTATTTCATCATTTTTAATACGATCCCAAAATTTTTCTAAAGCATTCAGTCTTGGCAATGAATTTGGATCAATCAAAAACGGTCGTCCTTTGTAAAACATTATTCCCGACATTTGTGATTTGCGTTTACCAGAAAACTGAATGTCGTCTAGATTGATTTCTATACCTTTAAAAAAGAGTTTTGGACTTAATTCGAACCAATCAAGTTTACTCGATTTAACAGTTATTTCAGATTTAAAATCATCTTCACCGAGTTTTTCAAGCGGAATAGAGTTGATACTAACATTCCAGCCATTTAAAGCTAATTGTGATAATCGAGCATAGTACTGATTCAAAACTTCTTCAGAGATTTTTATTTTTCGAATATGTTGATTTTTAAGTTCTAAATCAATTTCTTGATTTTTAAAAACTGGTTCTGTGATTTCGGTGTGTTTGTTAAATTCAATGACCTCATCAAGCAATTTAGAAGAGGCTCGTGTTAACAATTCTCCTTTGGATTCAATCAGTAAGGGCTCTAAAATAGCAAGCAAAGTTTCGGCTGTGAAATAGCTATACTCATTAAGTTCACAGAACTGTCCCGCTAAAACTAAACAACGATGCTTGGTTTTGACGACATTTAGAACATCAACCAAGCTTTTCTTAAAAAATGCATAGACTTTTTCAGATACAAAAGAGTTTAGTTTTTTATCGTAAGGATTAATTTCGCCGAATTTATCGACCAGAATAGATCTCTTAAACAGGTCAAATATATTGCTCTCAAGAATTTCATAAAACTCAGATTCACTCATGTCGTATTGGCCTGAAGTTAAAGGCTTTTTTAAAACATAGCGACAACACTCAATTATGATCAAGCAAGCAAGACCTTGGTGTTTTAAAATTCTTAAGTCATTATCGCGCCTTAGACCACGCTTTTGGCTAGCCAAGTCTTTACGTTCATAATCAGATAAAAATGAAATTCCGTTAGCTGCTACTTGCAATAAAAAATCCGTCGTCATTTGAAAATTATGAATACGATATTTTTCGTTTTGAAGCTCAAATTGAGTCCACATAGACAAAGAGATATTTTCGAAACCTGGTTCTAAATAGTGTTGCAAGTTAATGCCATAACTTTCAGGCTTTAGTTCGATCGGATTATTTTTAAAAACATACGGTATATTTTGCTCTGTTAGAAAGTTTTTTAGTGCCGCAATACTCGAATGGTTTTGATAAATCATATCAGCGCCTGATCTTGTATGATTCGGAGCAAAATAATTAAAAGCCAAATCGTCACTGCGGCTGGCTTTTTCAATTGGCACTGCCCAAAAATTTTGATTACGTAGATCTACGTACGATGTGCCTAATTCAAAACGATCGCTTTTGCGATTAGCATCGCTTTCAGATTTTTGCGTTAGAATACACCCACCTAAATAGGGTTGTTCATTAAAATTTTCTTGGAGTGGAACTATGGAATATTCTCCTTTTGATGGCGAATCAACCATAAGCTCTGTGATTTCAAATCCATAGCTTTCAAGTTCAAAAGGAATATTAAGATAAATTTTGAGCTCAGGAAATTTTGATTTTAAAACAAACAAATTATCAATCAGTTCTAAAATGACAAAACCAAACATCCACTCGCTTTGCAGGCCTTCAAATCGGCCTAAAAATTTCATGAAGTTTTTTAAGCGAGTTTTCTCTTTGGCCGTTTTAAAATCAAACTGCTTTTCTATGATTGTAGGATTCAATTCACGAGGTAAATTGAATCCCAAATCATATTGTCCAATTTGATCTAATGTAATTTTGGTTTCATTTTTTAAATAAACCGAAACGCACTCTGCAAGTTCAGAGTATTGACTTTTGTTGTATTGATAGCTTTTTCCGCGAATAAGATCAGAGATCATGCTGGGACTTCGGGTATCAAATGATTCGTAGGTTTTATAAATAGGTATCGGCGTCAACTTTTCTCGTGTTTTGGGGAAGTTTTCTAAAATTGACGTCATGGCTTGTTCATAAAAAGAACGAGGCCACTGAATAAGAACAAAATCAATTAAACCTAGCTGTGCACGCTCAAGCCAATGATAATATGGCTTTTTCAGAGCAGCAACATCGCTTTGATTTTGAAGATTATTCAATTTCAATCTCCTTATTTTAAGAGAAAATGAGTCTCAAAAGGGCAAACAGTCATTATAAAGATTTTTTTAAAAATTGCAATAGAACAGTCTTGAGTTGTTGTTGACCTCGAGTCTGGCATTTGGCATAAATCGCTCTCTATGTCTGCTGAATTACAACCGAATTTGAAAAATAACTCAAGTATAATGGCTCATGTCAGGGCTAATACGATTTTGCCTCCCAAGCAAAGACAAAATCCATTGCAGGCACTAAAGAAAAATCCGTTTGTTTTAGCTCCTATGGCCGGAATTACAGATCATGCTTTTCGCACTTTCATGCGCAAACTAGATTCAAGCGTTGTTGTGACTGAGCTCATTTCGGCAACGGGCATTGAATACAAATCAGAAAGAACTTTAGCTTTGATGAGTTATGATGATTCTCAACGGCCTATAGGCATTCAGCTTTTTGGAGAAGATCCTGAGATTATAGCAAAAGCTGCTAAAGTTGCTGAAGATCACGGTGCTGACTTTGTAGATTTAAATTTTGGTTGTCCTGTTCCTAAAGTCGTTAAAAAAGGTGCGGGTTCGGCAATGATGCGTGATTTAGTGACAATGCAAAAAGTTTTAAATGCATGTGTTAAATCCGTTCAAATTCCTGTGACCATTAAAATTCGCACAGGCTGGGAAGCAAATCAAAGAAATGCTCTCGATGTTTGTAATTTAGCTTATGATGAAGGCATAACTTGGGTTGCGATACATGGTCGCACCCGCGCCCAAGGTTACTCGGGCGAAGCCGATTGGGATTTCATTGCAGATATCAAAGCAAAAACAAAAATACCCGTTCTTGGAAACGGAGATATTTTAACCCCACAAAAAGCAGTTTCTCGGTTGAAAGACTCAGGTTGTGATGGAGTTCTTATTGGGCGGGGAGCTTTAAAAAATCCGCTCATTTTTGCTGATGCATTAAGCTTGTGGAAGAATGAGCCTGTTCGGAGTGATTTAAAACGCAATTATCACGGAATTTTTCAGGACCTTCATCTAGCTTTAGCTGAACATTGCCAGCCGCACATCATGAATATCCAGCTTAAAAAATTTGCTTCTTGGTTTTCAACTGGTTATCCCGGTGCCGCACAGTTCAGAAAAGACATTTTTCAGTTAAAGGATAATGACGAAGTCTTAACTTGTGCGCTAAACTTTTTTCGATCAATTTCAGATTTGGAGCAAGAAGATACATCACACGAAGACTTTCTCATGGGCGGTCACGGGTAGCTTTTTGTTTTATTATTTTGTAGATTAGTTTTTTATTTTTAAACACATAAAGGAAACACAATGATTCAAGATCCAAAGAAAATTAGAAATATCGCAATTATTGCGCACGTCGATCACGGTAAAACAACACTTGTCGATCATCTTATCAAACAAGCGGGTATGTTCCGTGAAAATCAAGCCGTTGAAGAACGTTTGATGGATTCTATGGATCTTGAAAAAGAGCGCGGAATCACAATCGCTGCTAAAAATGCTTCATTCACTTACAAAGATATTAAAATTAATATCGTCGATACACCGGGGCATAGTGATTTCGGTGGAGAAGTAGAGCGCGTATTAAACATGGTTGATGGCGCGATCATTCTTTGTGATGCTTCAGAAGGACCACTTCCGCAAACACGTTTCGTTTTGAAAAAAGCTTTAGAACAAAATTTAAAAGTTATGGTTTGTATTAATAAAATTGACAGACCCGATGCTCGTATTCAAGAAGTTCATAACGAGATTTTCGATTTATTCATCGACTTAGATGCGACAGAAGAACAATGTGATTTCCACACTGTTTACGCTATTGCGCGTGAAGGTATGGCGACACTTGATCCTAATGTTAAAACAAATTCATTAGAATGTTTGTATGATGCTATCGTTAATTTAGTACCACCACCAAAAGCTGATATGGATCATCCATTACAAATTATGGTTTCTAATATTGGTTATAATGAGTATGTTGGTCGTTTGGCGATTGGCCGTGTTCGTTCAGGTTCGATCAAAGTTGGTGATGAAGTTGTCTGCGTTCAAGCTAACGGACAAAAGAAAGTTAAAGTTTCGGCTTTATTTTCTTACCACATCAATTCACAAGTTCCGGTTCAAGAAATTGGTGCTGGTGATATCGCAATTGTTGCCGGTCTTGAAGATTTCACGATTGGTGACACAATTACTTCTGCGACTGATCCACGTCCATTACCACGTATTAAAGTTGATGAACCGACAGTTGGAATGATTTTCTCTGTTAACAATGGTCCATTCGCTGGTATGGAAGGTAAAAACGTTACTTCGCGCAAAATTTTAGAGCGTCTTGAAAAAGAACTTTTATACAACGTTGCAATTCGCGTTGAAAAAACTCAGTCGACAGATGCTTTCAAAGTTGTTGGCCGTGGTGAGCTACAATTAGGTGTTTTGATTGAACAAATGCGTCGCGAAGGTTTTGAATTATTAGTTTCTAAACCACAAGTTGTCTTCAAAGAAGAAAACGGCAAAAAATTAGAACCAATGGAAATCGCAGTTATCGATATCGAAGATGCGTATGTTGGTGCTGTCACTGAAAAATTAGGTATTCGTAAAGGTGTTATGACTAATATGGTTCAAAAAGGATCTGGTCGTACACGTTTAGAGTTTAGAATTCCTTCACGCGGTTTAATTGGTTATAGATCTGAATTTTTAACTGATACTCGTGGTACAGGTTTATTAAATACAAACTTTGATGGTTGGGATGAATACCGTGGTGATATTAATTCACGTCTTAACGGTGCTATGATTGCTGACCGTAAAGGTGTTACAACAGCGTATGCTATTTGGTTTAAACAAGAACGTGGTCGCATGTTTGTACAGCCAGTTCAAGATGTTTACGAAGGTATGATCGTTGGTGAAAATGCTAAAGATAACGATATGATTGTTAATATTTGCGAAGAGAAAAAATTAACAAACGTTCGCGCTTCTGGTGCTGATGAGGCGATTCGTTTAGTTCCAGTTAAGCCAATGTCTTTAGAGCAAGCTATGGAATGGATTAAAGATTCTGAGTTGATCGAAGTCACTCCGAAAAATATCCGTATCCGTTGCCGTGAATTAGACCCACACAAACGACCTAAGCCACAAAAATCAAATAAAGACTAAGCTAATATGTCATCGCTCGCCTTAAATGCGATAAACCTTAAAAAAAATTACGACGGTGTTCCCGTCGTAAACGGTCTATCTCTCGAAATAAAACCAGGCGAGTGTGTGGGTATTCTGGGCCCCAATGGTGCAGGAAAATCGACGACCATAAAAATGATTTATGGTCAGGTTATTCCAACATCTGGTGAGCTTTTTGTTTTAGGGCTTAACACTAAAAAAGATATCAAAGAAATCAGATCCCGCATTGGTGTTGTTCCACAAGATGATGGTTTAGATACTGATTTTAGTGCTATTGATAACTTATTACTCTTTGCAAAGTACCATCATATTGATTCAGATTTAGCTAAAGCTCACGCTGATCACTTGTTAGCTGAAATGAAATTACTCGATTTTAAACACAAACCAGTTCAGGCTTTAAGTGGGGGCATGAAACGGCGTTTAGCTATTGCAAGAGCTCTAATGCATAAGCCGCAGCTTATTTTAATGGACGAGCCAACAACTGGTTTAGATCCACAAGCCCGTATATGGATTTGGAATTATTTCGAAAAACTTAAAGCTAATAATGTGACTTTGATCTTAACAACTCATTACATGGAAGAAGCTGAAAAGCTTTGTGATAAAATATTTATTATTGACCACGGTGTTGTTCTCGATCAAGGCAGCGCTAAAGAACTAATTCAAAAGCATATCGGTGTAGAAGTTGTCGAACTCGAAGTTGGCTCTGAAAAAAATTACTGGATTAATAAAATTCAACAGCACAATTTAGAATTCCGAAGTTACGAAAACAGTTTGTTTGTATACTTTAAAGATGTATCGGCCCGTCAGAATTTCTTAAACTTAATTCAAAACACGCATTACAATATTAGAACTGCTAACCTGAATGATGTCTTTTTAAAGCTAGCTGGGTATCAAATCAGAGAAAACAACTAGGTGAAATATGTTTAACGTATGGATGCGAAACTATTTATTTTTTAAAAAAACTATTTTGGTTTCATTGTTTTGGACAACTCTAGAACCTCTGATGTTTCTTGGGGCTTTGGGTTACGGTTTTGGTCACTATATTTCATCAATCGAGGGCATGTCATTTTTAGAATTTTACTATGCTGGATTATTATGTACGACTTGCATGATGGTTTCTTATTTTGAATCAACATATCCAAATTATTCGAAACTAACTTATCAACAAACTTATTCATCGATGCTTTTAACACCTATAACAACATCAGATATATTTTTTGGCGAAGTTCTTTGGGGTGCAACTAAAGGCGTTATAGGGTCTTGTGGTGTTTTTGTTGTTGCTTCATTATTTGGATTATATAATGTTAATTTTTTTAAAATACTTCCAGTTTTATTCTTACTGAGTTTAGTGTTTTCAGCTTTTGGTATGATCATGATTTCGGTTGCTAAAAACTACGATAGTTTTATTTTTTCAACTTCGGGAATAATTGTTCCATTGTCGTTGATTAGTGGAACATATTTTTCATTGAACGAAATAAGTCCAGTGGTTAAAAACTTCTCACTTATTTTTCCGTTATCACATGCAGTGCTATTTGTTCGTAAAGCTTTGTATGGCCAAATCGTAAAAATAGATATGCTTCACATTATTGTCATTTTAGCCTATATCACAATATTATTGCTGATCGGGAAAAAACTTTTTCATAAAAAACTGATTAGCTAATATTCATTTTAGCCAGTTTTAAAAAACACTCAATAAACTAAAGGTTCGTGTCTGTTTCAGAATTTTTATATTGTTCAGGATCATCGTTAAAATCAAGACCATCACTCATCTCATAAAGATCATCTTCTGATAATTCAGTCGGTTTAGTGTTTTGAATTTGTTGTCCATTTGTTAAAAAGTGCTCTAAACGAGCAAGTCCCGCAAAGTATTCATCGTCACTAATGCTTCCATATCTGTGCATGTCTTTCATGATGCGCGATATTCGTTTACGGGCAAATCGTGTGAGATCCTTGCGAAAGTACGATTGTGAATATTTTTCTGGGTTAGGTAGCACCATTGCTAGAAAAGCAGATTCTACAACATCAAGAGATGCCGGCTGCTTTTTAAAGTAAAACTGAGAAGCCTTTCGAACACCAAATACATCTTTACCAAACTGGATTACATTTAGGTACTTCTCTAAAATTTCTTTTTTGGTGAGGGTTTTTTCTATTTTGATTGTAATAAGAGCTTCTATGCCTTTACGAACAAAGTTTTTATTTTTTGACAGAAACATATTCTTAGCTAATTGCTGACTAATTGTAGAACCACCACAGACGATTTTTTTACTTTCTTTAAGCTTTTCAAAACAACGCTGAATACCTTCTTCATCAAAACCATTATGGCTATAAAAAGCAGAATCTTCAGATAGTATTATAGCTCTTTGCAGATAAGGTGAAATATTTTTCAACTTAACATAGTCTTTCGAGTTTGCACATAAATCGACGCCAAACATAGTTGTTGTTATACAACCCTTGAGATCTTTTTCAGAAGGTATGTGTGCGTACACATAAAGAGCAAAAGCTGATATAGAAAGTATAATGGTCAGAAATATTTTTTTAAACATATCACTAAAGCTAAATTAATTTATGGTCTCTCATCCAGCGAATACTATTTTCTAAGGCAATATCGGCTGAACGCGGATTAAAGCCAAGTTCTTTTTTTGCTTTATCATGCGAAAACCAGTGGTACATCGATGCGGTATATGCATTTTCGGTAGAGAGACCTTTTCCACGAATGTCGCCGATCAGGCCTATAATTTTCAAAATAGAAAAAGGCAGATAAATCGAAGGTGCTTTGACACCTGAAAAACCGGCAATTTTGGAAAATAACTCTTTAATTGTCATATTTTCAGAGGCTAAGATATAGCGTTGAGCATTCTGCCCATATTTTGTAGCCTGTACTATGCCTTCACATACGTCCTCAACAGCTACAACATTAACCCCACCTGCTGTATAAAAAGGTAGTTTTCCTTGAGCTACTTTGATTTGGTTTTTGCGACTTCCTTTTTTGGCATCACCTGATCCATATATTGTTGAGGGATTAACGTTGATCGCATGAATTTTATTATTTAAAGCAGCGTCTGTTACAATTTTTTCAGCTTGGTGTTTGGTTTCAAAGTAACCAAGATTTAAATGGTGTATAGAATAATCCGAACTTTCACTTAGGACTGTCGGCAAAAAACTAGATCCAATTGCTACAACAGAAGACAAATTTAAAAGTTTAGCATTTTGTTGTTCAGTTAATACATTAACAACGTTCTTTGTGCCATTAACATTGACATGGTTCATGAGTGTACGTTGATTTTTATTATAAGCAACAACGCCAGCTAAATGATAAATATATTCTTTGTTTTTAAATGCTTCGCGAAGAGTTTCGATCTGTGTAACATCGCCATATTCATAGTTTAACTTAAGATGATTTATTTCAGATAAGTCACTATTTTTACGAACTAACGCAGTGACATGATGCCCTTCTTCTTGCAATCGACGGCATAGCCAAGACCCAAGAAATCCATTGGCACCTGTTACAAGCACGTTCATATTTTTTTCCCCTTAGACTGAACAGTATATTTTTTTAAATACTGAGCTAATTGATAAAACAAGTAAGAAATCAAAAGCCCCATAAGTGCACCTGCTAGAATATCGCTAGGATAGTGTACGCCATTGTATACTCTTGAATAAGCTATTGTAGTAGCTAGGGCAAAGTAAATAGTTTTTCCAGGTGGAAAAACAAAACTTAAATAGTTCGCAATTGCAAAGCTGTTAGATGAATGATTTGAATAAAAGCTTTTTTTAGGTTGCGCAGGACTTCGTTGTTCAATTTTGAGCTCGTGTTGCGTAAAAGGACGCGGCCGATTAAATTGTTTTTTTATGACTGATCCTGTAAAATCACTTAGTCCAATTGAACACGCAAAACAAAAAAAATGAATAATGCCGAGTTTTCCATATTTTTTAATTAAAAAATATAAAATTAAGCATGCCGCTGGAATTGAAAAAAAAATATTTTTATGAATATCAGTTATGATGGGAAAAAATAAACTCAAAATTTCATTAGAAAGTGTTTGATTAACAACGTGTGCAATTTTTTGATCTAACTGTAAAAGTGTTTCTAGCATGATTTAATGTGACATGGAAGTAGCTAAAATGCAAAAGGGTTCAGTATTAAACTGAACCCTTTCTAAAATAAAGGTTTATGCTGAAAATAACTATACTAACAGATAATAAAATCTTCTAAACCCTTACCTTCTTTAATGCCAGCTGCTTTTAAGGCTTCGACAACTGATTTACCTTCTCTTAACGCATTTTTAGCTTTTTCCATATTTGACTTCAAATTGCCTGATGCAGACTTAGATAGACTAATTATTTTTGAAATGGCCAAAATCTCTTTTTGTTGAGAAACAGCATCAGAACTTAAATTTTGTAATCCTTTAGCAAATAACTCTAAATCTTCTTTAGATTCTTTACCATTAGAAATCATCATGATGATCTCATTAAGAATTTCAGGTCTTTTCGCTACAGCATCTAAAATTAGCGAACCACCAGTTAATCTAACGCCAGCATTTGTTGCTGCTGAGTTTAATATATCACGGACAACTACTTTTTCAGATTCGCTGAGAGTTTTCTTTGAAACCGCAAACTTACCGTCTGCATCTTTATTTTCTTTAATGGCATCTAAAATTGATTTTCGAGCCGCTTCAGTTGCTTTACCTTCAGTGACCATTTCAGCAATACGAGCTGATATAGCTTCGCGTGATCTAGATATAGAATCTAATTTCTCTTTACCAATTGCTGCCGCAAAAACTGATCCAGAAGCAAGAAATACTGTTGCCATTAAAATATGTTTCATTGAACACTCCTTTATTTATATAATTTAAATATTCAAATTTCATTCCAACTCTTAATAAACCCAATCTTTATATTTTCATTACCAACGAATTAAGTGACGTTTTTCGAAGTATAGTGTAAAAAACTTTGTCACTACGTTTATTCTCTTTTAGGCCATGATTGTCGTTTTTATAGATACTCAATGAACCCATCTCTTTCGTTATTCGTTAGTTTTTATGCTATGACCGTTGTTTCTACTCATATTGACATTGCTATTCATTGATTGAGTTACGCTTTCTACATCTTTTTGAGACATTTTATACGTAGATTCTGTACTGACTCTTAATGAGACATATCGTTTAGTATTTTGAACGACAGATTTTACACCATTCACGAGAGTATAGACGAGTTTTACTTCTGATGACAAATCATCTGCTTGCTTTTCATAGTCATCAGCTTCCATTTGATACATATCACCGAATGCAATTTGACCAAATAGATCAATATTTTTTGAAATTGCTTCGATACTTTGAAAATCAACTTTTGCCATAGAAAATAATTGCATGAGATTGAAAATTTCATTTTTGAGCAGCGGAAACGCTATGTGATTAAGTTTTTCAATAGCTTGTGTGCTTATCATAAATTTGTGAGCCAAACTTTCATTTGATTTGTTTTTTCTTAATTGAATTTTCAAATATCCTAGTCGAATTTGAGTATGTGCAAATATTTTTTCAGTCGTTTTTAGAGATTTAAAGTATAATTGTTGATCAACAAATCCAACAGCTTTTAAAAAATCTGCTTCAAGACTAAATTGAGTGATTAGATCAATAAAACTTTGAACAGGATCTGCTTTTGTTGGCGCTGATTTTCTTTGTAATTCGATAAGTTCAGAAGACAGTTTTTGTAAAGCCAAGCTTTCTTTAACCATATTAAGCAACTTTGGTTGCTTGTTAATTTGCTGAGTATAGTATCGCATCAAAAGCATATAAGTTGATAATAGTTCTTGAAAATTGTTTGTATTTTTTTTGATGTAATCGCTCGTGTTTTTATAGATTTCGACTGACTCAGCTTGAGAGTCTTTGGCCTCTTGAGAAGCTAAATGAACATTAATTGTTTCAACAAAATCTGTAGTAATAATTTGTGATGTTTCAATTTGTTTCTTTAGTTTTAACAAATCTGTTTGTGCGTCTGATATTTCAGGAAATAACAACTTTTTGTCTGTTGTTTGCGCCAAATCTACTTTAATTTTTTTAATAAATTCTTTGTTGAGAGTTTCGTATCGTCCCGTTGATAAATGTTGTATGTTTTCAAAAATCAATGAATATATTTTTAGCTCTTGTAATAAAGAATCTCGAATATTTGAAGGCAAATAATCATTTCCGAGTTTTTGATAAACAGATTTTTTTGATGTTTCATCTGGATCTAAATTAGATATTTTGTCTGCTAACCAACCAGCAAAAGTTTTCAATCCAATAAAAGCATTGTAAGTATTATCAACGTAAAACTTTTTTCTGTCGTCAAATTTATTCATTTGTTGAATGAATGATGATTCTATTTTTGACCACCAAGTTGAGTAGTTATCTGTTGCTGCTCTTGGATCATAATAGTCTGCAACTAAATTAGTTGGTTGTGTTAGGTAATCTAAAATAGATTGATTATTTACTTTATACGACAGAAGGTCTTGAGTTGAAAGAGTGTTTAGTTGATTTTTTCTTAGATAATCGCTTCCGTTTCTTTTGTAAACCTGACAAATGTCAATATGCTTATTGTTTTGAACAATTGTTGGAAACATTAAATAAAAACCTGAAAATTTTGCTTCGTCAGCTGTGATTGATGTCTGAGATGGACCACAGAGCATCGAATACATTAAAAATAATGGGCTATTGTGTAAATACAGATTTGATGTGCTTAGCGGGAATTTTGCTGTTTTATCGATGAGTGTATTTACATCATTAATTGAATAAGCATATGAATATGACAACATTTTGTCTTGAATCGGATAAGGTTGGCCAAGTTCTGCTTGAGACATTAGTTTAGTTAAAAAATTATGTGCTTTTGGCCCATAAGGTCGATATGTGTGAACTTGTGATTTAGAATCAATAAAACGATTGAGATACCGATTAATTTCGGATAATTGTCGACTTTGTTTTTGGACATCACCCGACGCTAAATTAGTGAGGACAGTTTTTATAAACTGATTATCAGCTGTAGCATCATCAGAAAAAAAGTTTTGATTATTCAAATACTTAAGTGCAATACTTTTAATTTTATCACTTTGAGCAAGTGTCATTTGTCTTGGTCGTAGTAAATATTCATTGATATCTTTACGATCTTGATTGTCAAATTCAGTTCTAACGCCAAATAAAGGCAGGCTGATCTCGGGAAAGTAATCTGTTCTGTTGTCTTCATGTTTGCTTTTTAAAACTTCATTAAAGTGTGAATAAAAATCACGAGCATATTTCATTTGATGTGCGGTTTGTTTGTTTGTTTCAGCCCACAACTCTAATTGCTCTTCATTTTCCGAGTTTAAGTTAAATCTCCAGTCATTTAGGAGGTCAGTCATTTCTAGAATTTTTTCTGGCAACTGATTTAAATGCTCTGAATTTTGCGAAGATTGATTGAAGCGCCACTTGTTTATCGACAAGCTTGAAGCGATCTTTTCAATGTCTGAAATTAAATTTGCTGTAGTCACACGATGCATAAGATTATTACCAACTCTCATAAAAAGTGGACTTACAAAATGATCTACAACTAAAAAATTAGTAAATTTAGCGACTGTAAATAAATATTTAAATCCTGCAGCTTCCCAACCCATTGGTGTAAGATGAACTAAAAGTTCCATTTTACGCATTTTAAGAACCCAGTTAGTGGCTTTAAGCGCAGCTTTTTCCGATGTTTTTAACAGTTTCTGTGCATACTGTGTCGACGCTCCTTTTTTAACAAGTCTTTCTACAAATTCTGAACCATATTGACCGGCTAGTAAGTTCACCAATTGAGAACCATATTGATTTGCTTTTTTCTTCACTGTCCATTGTGCTAATGTTGTATTACATTTTTGATCAATTTCATGTGCGGCTTTGTTACTTAATCGTGCCGACACGCAATCCTGAAATAATATTAGCGTATCTGCCGTAATACTTGATACAAGCGATCCAACCATCATGCCTTGATACATTAAACCAGTCATAGCTCGAGCTTTAAGAGCAGGTGATAGGTTTTTAGATCTAAAATCAATATAATATCCTTGAGAAACTGTAAAAGCATAAAATGAAATCCATGCAGTTGGATCAAAAGTTTGTTCAAGGTGATGAACCATAGCCATTGGATTAGCATTGTGTTGATTCATTATTGTTCTAAAAATAATAGCGCCATCAATAATATGAAAGTGCATTTTCGTAGGGGTTAAATGAATGGCTGAATTCAACAATATTCCACGTTTTTGAGCTTTGACTTGATCTTGAATTTGCAAATTCTGAATTTGTTTTCTAATTTGGGAAAAGTAAGACTTATCATCTTCTTTTGATGCTTCGTAAAGAAGTTTTAATTGCGAGGCTTGTTCTGGTGATAATTGCGTCATCACATCGGTTAAATTAATTTGTTGTCCCTCAGATAATGAGGACCTGCCTTGAGCTAAAAGAGTAACACTCAATAATGAAATAGTAGTAAAAACAAAAAGTACTTTGAGGAATTGTCTCATTCGTAGATACTCCCTTTATAGAGATATCTACTGCAAAGATAGTTCTTGTCATAAGCACTGAATGAAACTTTAGATGTCTCATTTTGAGAACTAACAAAAATTGTTATACACTTTATGAAAAGCGCATTTCACATTGGTTAAATAATTTTTATATTTTAGTGGCTAGAACCTGATCTTCTTTGCGGCGCTGGTGCGTCTTTCAATGATTTGGTTTTTGACGCTTCAATTAATTGGTCGTTTTTCATTTTTTTAGCAGCAGTTGAAGCTATGTTGCGAATTTTTATCTGTGCGTCTTTGGCTAATTCGTTTGTACATTTATAATCCTGTGGCAATAGTTTTTCATATTCAAGGATTGATTTTTGAATTACTGTTACTTCTGGCAGGTCTATATTAAAATCATTTTGAATAAAATTGTGATATAGCTTGCCATTACGACTACAAATAATTTCTGCATTATCAATAAGTGAATAATTAAAGAATTTCCAAACTAATGGTCCGTAACTAACAGCTAATGCAGATGTTAATCCAAGAATGATAGCTGGAACTAGTACGTCGATTGCTATCTTACCTGCGATTAGCCCCGGCAGTACAGCATGAGCTTTTTGCGGAAGGAAAAAGTTTATAACGCCGAATTGACGAGCTTTTTCACTTAAATTTTTGATATTATTTTCGAACGATAGAGATAGGTCATATTTAACTCGAACGCCATTTAGGATAATTGCATCATCTGTCGTTAGCACAATTTTTGTTTTATTATCAATAATAATCACATCATTTTTAATTTTGTAATTGATTTTAATTTGATCAGAAATGTGAGTGTCTATAAATGAATGGTCTTCACTTGGTAGAATTTCTTTGAGTGCTGTTTTTAGCTTAATTCCATCTTCATTATTTAGAATTTGCAAAATAAATTGTTTTTTTTGATTGAATCGATCAGAAGCCAAGCTCTCTTTAGGCGAACCTAAAGCAGAGGCATATGCGTTTAGAATTAAAATAAAAGATAAGATTAATTTCATAAAATCTCCAACTACTGACGGTTGATGTTTTCGCAATAGTTAGAGATTACTATAAAGAAATACAAACAAGTGATAATTTAAAGCTTGCTTGAAAAAATTAATCTAAAGTCGTGTGTTCTTATTTTGAGATCGTAACTTTTTCGATTACGATAGGTTCAACTGGTCGATCCATTGGGCCTGTTTTCGTTTTACCAATTTGATCAACGATATCATAGCCTTCAACAACTTCGCCGAAGATAGCATGTCTGTTATCTAACCAGGGAGTAGGTACAGTCGTAATAAAAAATTGGCTTCCGTTTGTATTTGGACCGGCATTTGCCATAGAAAGCAAACCTGGTTTATTATGTTTTAATTCTGGATGAAACTCGTCATTAAATCTATACCCTGGGCCACCTGTGCCAGTGCCAAGTGGGCAACCACCTTGAATCATAAAATCTTTAATAACTCTATGAAATACAAGTCCGTCATAAAATGGTTTTGTCATTTTTTGACCAGTTTTAGGATCAGTGTATTCTTTTGTACCCTCTGCTAATGATACAAAGTTTTCGACAGTTTTAGGTGCTTTATCAGCAAATAATTTGACTTTAAAATGACCTTTATTGGTTTGAAAATGAGCGTACATTGATTAGTTTCCTTTGCGAATTGATTTTATTGTTATTGTTTGTGCAGGTACATTTTCGAAAGATCCATCCGTAGATGTCTTGGTCACTGTTCTTACAGATTTAATTTTGTCGACAACTTCCATTCCAGAAATGACTTCACCAAATACGGCATAGCCATAGCGATCATCAGAAACATGATCTAGCCTTTGGTTATCAACAACATTTATAAAAAATTGTGCTGTCGCAGAGTTTATGTCGTTGGTTCTCGCCATTGCAATAGTTCCACGTTTATTTGATAAACCATTTTTAGCTTCGTTTTTGATAGGGTCGAATAAAACTTTTTTTTCAGAAAGATCAGCTAAGTGACCGCCACCTTGAATCATAAAACCATCGATTACTCGGTGAAAGATCGTGTTGTCATAAAATTTTTTATCGACATATTTTAGAAAATTTTCGACCGAGATGGGTGCTTTTTCTGAATTAAGTTTAATTTTAATTTCACCTAATGAAGTGTTTAAAATAACAACTGCAGATTTTGGTTCTTCTTTGGGATTATTTTTAGCATGTGATTTAAATGACCAAGTCATTAAAACAAAAGCTAACAAGTAAATCCAAATAACAACGTTGACCTGTGATAGATTCTTCACTTTTTCACTGTTTTTCATAGTGAAAACTTATTCAACTGGGTTTCTGCGGTCAAGGTTACTCAATAGGCTGCTTATTTTTACTCCAAGTTGTTTGACCATTTGGGCTTATAATAGTTATGAGAATCATTTGTGATGCGGCGTTCTTCAGTTCCGTCAACACTGATAGTATAGAGCTGAAAACTTCCGCTACGGTTACTACTAAAAACAATAAAACGTCCATCAGGCGAAAAACTAGGATCTTCATTACTGGCGCGCTTTCCGTTAGCCTTTGTGGCAGTTGTAAGTCGTTTAATGTTAGCCCCATCACTGTCCATTATAAAAATATCGAAATAGTTTTCAAACATACTTGCAAAAGCTATTTTTTTACCGTCAGGTGACCATGACGGAGTTGAGTTGTATTTTCCTTCAAATGTTAAGCGTTTGACATTGCTTCCGTCAGAGCTCATCACGTAAATCATAGGTTTTCCGCCACGATCTGATGAAAAGGCAATCTTTGATCCATCTTTGGATAATGCAGCTTCAACATTCATAGCTCCAGCTGGTCCTTTAGTTAGCTGTGAAACAATTTCCCCTTTAGATGTAATTTTAAAAATGTCGGGAGCACCACTTTGCGAAATTGTTAAATATATATGTTTACCATCTGGAGAATAACTTGCTCCAGAATTTAAACCATTGCGATTTGATATGATCATTCTTTTTCCTGAAGCTAAATCTTGTTCAAACAAAGTTAAATTCATTTGAGCAGACCCAATTTTTCTAGTGTATATGGAATAAACGACTTTACGTGCATCAGGTGACCAATTAGGTGAAATAGCTACACTTCGATCACGAGTCACAAGATTTTGTTCTGAACCATCTTGGTTCAAAGTAATGACTTCTTTGTGTCCAGTGCGATCTGTTGTTGCAACAATTTTCGATAAGAAAGAGCCTCGCTGACCTGTTAAAGCTTCGAGAATATCATTCGCAATGATATGGCCAATTTGAACTGTTTGATTGGTCTTTCCGTTATATTTTTTGCCAACGACAGTTTTTCCTTCGTTTACTTGGTAAAGATACAATTCGATAGAAATATCATCTCCAATTAAGCTAAATGACGCTCGAATTAAAAAGTCTGCTTCGATTGATTTCCACGTATCAAATTTAAAACCACTTGGATCCATGGCCTTTGATTTAATTGGCGTAGTAGATGTGTTTTCAAGAAACGCAGAGCTCGACATCATTTTAAAATAAGTTGATTTTTCAAGATCTTCAGTGGTGACTTTATGGATTTCGGCCGCGACTTTAACGTTCTGTGAAGATTTGTGAGTATTAATTTGATTGAATACAGGAAATGCTAAGTTACTTTTTTTGGCCTGCGCTTCTCCGATTTTAATATAGGCTTGATCAGACCATGCATGCTGGCTGAAAATACTCAAAATAAAAAACAAGCTAGTTAGTTTTAAGAATTGTAACATGTGTAAAACTCCTTTAAGGGGTTATTCGGGAAAGCCAATGAGAACACCATCTTCTTTATAAACTTCAGTAAATTTATCTGGTACAGATGGAAATGGTAGTGATTTTTCAATCGCACGTAAACAATATTCATCATAGGTTGGATTACCAGAAGATTGAAAAATATTTTTAGATACTAAAGATCCGTCAGGATTAAATTTAACAAGTACTTTTGTTTTAAGTGGTTTACCTACAAGCCACTGTGGTAATTGCCAATGATTTTTAATTTTAGTGTCAAGTTGAACCAAATAACTATCAGATTGTATTTTATCTAAGCCGGTTAGGGCTGTTCCTTTTGATAGAACTCGACCTTTAATAGGTCGCGCCGTAATTTGAGTTTGCTTCGAATTTTGTGATTTTTCTAATTCAACAGATTGTCTAATTTTTTCTATGGCGCTTAGTTTTTTTAATTTAGCTAGCGCGTCTTTTTGTTTTTTTTGAGTAGATTTTAAATTAATTGACTCATTATCAAGTTTGACAGATTTAGTTTCACTATTTTTATTTTTCGCTTCTTTGACGGTCGATTTGTTTGCTTCTAAAGACTGTTGGGGAATTTCTTTTTCCGGTAGATCTTTAGGGCGAACTTGTTCGTTGACTTCAGAGTTCAAAATATCTGCTTGAGTGTATTTTTCAGGAAGCCCAACCATATCGACACGAATTGCTTGCGAAAGATCGAGTTCGGGCTTTGAAAAAAAATTGACCTTAATGATCATTACTAAGATCAGTAAGAAATGGCAAATAAATGATAAGCGAATGCCACGAGCAAAATCCAAGCTTACTCCTTAGGAATAGTAATCAAGCTAAGATTAAATATCCCAGCAGCACGAGCTTCGCCCATCACTTCGGCAACAACTCCATAGTCAACTTTTTTATCAGCTTGAATATAAATTTGCTTATTTTTTTTATTCTCAAAAATTGCCTTAAGCTTAACTCTTAGATCTGACATCGCAACAGCGGTTGAGGCTATTTTAATACGACCGGCCTGATCGATGGATAGAATAAATGGTTCTTCATTTAGCTCTACACCCGCAGATGATGTCTTTGGTAAATTAACATCAATACCTTGTTGCATCATAGGTGCTGTGACCATAAAAATAATTAGTAAGACCAACATGACGTCAACAAACGGTGTTACGTTAATTTCACTCATGGCCATTTTAGAGCCATTTGAAGAGTTACCAGAACTCATTCCCATAGTTTATCCTTTGAAGAAATTTCGTTTAACAATATTTAAAAAATCAGAGCTAAAATTATTAAGCTGAATTTCTTCTTTTTTAACTTCACCAATAAAATGGTTGTAAATAATAACGGCCGGTATTGCCGCAGCTAGACCAATAGCCGTTGTGATAAGCGCCTCTGAAATACCCGGAGCAACAGCTGCTAAACTTGCAGAGCCGGTTTGAGCAATTTTTTGAAATGAATTCATAATACCCCAAACTGTTCCAAACAAACCAATAAATGGACCCGTTGAACCGGTTGATGCTAAAACCGTTAATTTAGATTCAAGTTCGGCCATTTCATTTTCAATTGCTTTTCGCATAGCTCGTTCTAAGTTGTCTAGACCAGCCAACATTGGTGGCTCTGATTCATTGTCATGATTTTTATTAAGTAGCGGTGATTCTGCTATTTTTTTCATTTCTATGTAGGCAGCTTTAAATACGCGCGCATGTGAAGAGCTAGGAAAACTGTCAATTTTATTGCTCAGCTCATCAAGTGAACTTGATTTCCAAAAAAGTTGATCGAACTCCGCATTGCTATTTCGAACAGATTTGATTTGCTGGTACTTAGTCCATGCAATACCCCAACAAAGTATTGAAAGACTAATTAAAATCAAGATAACAATTTGAACTGCCAAGCTTGCCTGTAAAATTGAATCTAATGCGCCATACTTTAGTCCAACATTAGATGAGGTCTGTATTTCAACAGCAAATGTATCAAGAGGTAATAAAAGTGTTATAATGGTAATTATCTGACGAATATTTTTTTTCATGGAGACATCATATTGAAAATTCTAAAAGCAAGCAACTTTAAAGCGACGTTTTTATTGTTATTGATGATGTCTATTTTTTTGATTCAGTGTGTTCATCGGGATTCAAATTTTGACAATCAAAACAAATCTAGTATCGATCAATCGCGCGAACCAACTGCGAGTAAATATAAATTACTGCCTGAACCACGTTATCAAACATGTGAGTCTGATAAAAAAAATTATCTTGAAGACCAAATTCAACAGTTATCGCAAAATCTATTTATTAATCATGATGATGATTGGGATAAAAAAATTCCTATTCAATGTATTTACTTTGCACAGTTTAATTTTAAAGGAAGTTTTGCAACATGCGAATCTGAGTACAGCAAACCAAAAATAGGTGCATTGAAGCCTTGTTTGACAGAGAATTATACTCGGTTGGTGTATAATGCCTATCATGATGTTAAAGATTGCTTTGGTTTGGATCCTAAAAGCTCTTTTTTGCAGATCATGATTGAAAGCGGTTTTCATATTAATGCTATTAATAAGTCAGGCTTTGATGCGGGAGCATCACAATTTACCAAAAATGGTATCAAGCATGTTATGCCATTAATCCAAAAAACGAGGCAAATTTTATTAGAAAGTTCTAAGCCTTCTTGTTCTAGAATTGCTAGTTCTATTGGGCAACTTAGTCCGGATGCTGCCGAAATTAAACATCGATGTTCAATGATAGCCTTGCCTAAAAATCCTTATAGAAGTTTTTTAATGCATTATTTGCATGAAGTGAAAGATCAACTTTACTTAAAATCACAATTAGCAATTCGTTTTCCTCAATTGAAGGTTATTCTAAGCGATCAGCAAATAGAAGAGTTAATGTACTTTACTTACAATCGTGGCGTAGAGGGTACCTTGAGACTCATCAAAGGTTATCTTTACAATCGTAAGGTTATGGGTGCCGAAGTGAAAAGTGAAGATTTTATTCTTTGGCAAAATCTAGCTGATATTAGAGCATTTTTAAAAAAGAATCCGGATGTAAAACGAAACATCAATCGGTATAAATTTAAAAAGTTAACTTTTGCTGAATATGCATTGATACAAAACCAAACATATATGGCCAATATGACTGAAGCCCGTGATTTGGTTAGGTCATATTATGGTAATTCCTGTAGTTATTGATCTACGTAATAATACTGCTTATGCGGCCATATTAACAATCTTAGCATCATTTTGAAAAATTCCTAATTTGTCAAAATGAATTCGCAAAAGATCAAAGTCAATTAATCCAACCGATTGCTCTTTATTGAAAAAATAACCCTGACAACACATATTCATATTTTGAACTTCATTGTGAAACTCACTATACTCAACAATATCTAATATAGCATCGACATGGAGACCAACTTTGTATTCTTGAAACTCAATTACAATAACATTTATGCAATCCAGATTTTGAATTATGTGATCATTACCAGAGTTACTAAGAATTTTATTCATGTTTACAATCGGCAGAATGGTATTTCTGTAATTAACAATTTCAATGTCTCCAGAAGAATATATATCTGACCTACGAATTTCTTCTATTCTGTATATCAGATTTTGCTGAATTGCATAAAAGCCAGGAATATTTAGTTGAAAGACGAGTGCTTGATTGAGTTGATTAGATTTGGTGTTGTGATGCTGCTTATTGCTTTCTACTCTAGATAGATTATTTTTAGTCATGATCTTCATATGATCCATTATTTTCTCTGAATTTAAGACGAGACTAACATTACCCTCGTCAACAAAAGTGGCTCCTTTGTAGAATCCCATGGTGTTTATATTATGAATAATTGGCTTAACAATTGTGTCTTCGAATTCCAGAATTTCTTGAACAACAACGCCAACCAGTCGTGTACCTTGCTTATCTTTGAGAATAACAATTTTCTTACCATCCTGATGATTATTGGCCTCTAGATTTAATAAATTGTCCAGATCAATTAGTGGAACTAAATGGTCATTGTAAAATATTGTTTGTGTATTTTCAAAATTATTGATGTTACTTTCTGTTAAGTTGATGACTTTTTCAACCTCATCACTCGTAATGCCAACCTTGGCACTGTTTGTTCTTACAAACAAGCAGTTTGCTATTAATACAGATTTGGGTATTGGAAGAAATAAGTGAAATTTTGACCCCAGGCCGACCTTGGACTCAATTTTTATACTACCACCAATGGATTCAATTGATTCTTTGACCATAGACATGCCTACGCCACGACCTGATATTTCAGTAACTTTACTAGCTGTTGAAAAACCTGGTGAAAAAATCATCTGTATAAGCTGTTCATCATTCATTGAATTAATTTGATCTGAGGTGTGTGTTCCATTACTTATTAATTTTTTTCCAATTGTAGCTGGGTTCAAGCCGCGTCCATCGTCTTCTAGAACAACTGTTACGGCATCATCCTTACTGATACATGTCAGTTTAACTCGTCCTTCCGTAGATTTACCTGCGAGATTCCTGTCGGATGGATTTTCAATGCCATGATCAACACAATTTTTCACTAAGTGTAACAGTGACGAGTTGAGAACTTCTGCGATCGAGTTATCGACACTTAGATCTTCGCCTACAACTTCAAAATTAACTTGTTTGTTTAGGCTACGCGTTACTTCACGAATACCGCGATGAATAGGCTTAAATATTGTTTTCAATGGGACTTTTCTAATTTCTGATATTTTATTTTGTACACCACCATTAATTTTGTGAAGTTCTTCGAGTAACTCTGTTAAGGTTTCAAGATCTTTATTACCCGAATACTGTTTCTCAATTGATGAAACGCATTTGTTAAGTAAGTTTTTAATGACAATCACTTCTCCTGAAAGCTTTAGAAAATCATCTAGAAGTGATACATTAACCTTTATTTCTTTGGTCTCTGCTTTTTTAATATCTGCTTTGGTTGAATTTGAATTTTGGATAGTGCTTTCAACTGCTGATTTAGTAGATTCAGTTGAAAAGATGTCAAAATGGCTATCGACAATTGTTGAGTTTTTACCAGACTTTAAGTTTTCAAAATGCTCACGCATGTAATCAAGTCCTGTTAATAGATTAGCATGAACTTCTTCGCTTAAAGTAGCCTTCTTGTTTTGAATCTTTTTAATTCCGTCTTCATATTTATGAGTAAATGAATGTAAGCATTTATTATCAAAAAATGATGAAGCCCCTTTGATCGTATGAATAATGCTAAAAAAACTATTTATTTGTTGATCGTAGTTAGTAAAATCATCTATAGCTATTAAACTAGATTCTGCGTTGTCTAAAAACTGTTCTATATCGGAAAGAAGAGTGACTTTAATTTCTCTATCCTCTTTAATGGAGTTTATCCGTGTTGGAATCTCTTTTTCAAAGATTTCACAAAATCCTTCCATATCTAGTGGTTTATTTAAGATACCATTTATTTTCAGGCTTAAGCACTTTAAGGCTAATTCTGTATCTAAAAATCCTGATAAAATAACAAAAGGAATTTGTGGAGCCACTTCAGCAACTTTTTCTCTGAATTGAAAGCCATCTGCTTCTGGCATTTTTAAATCTGAAATAATTAAAATCAAATCTTGTTGTTTTTCTTTAATAAAATTAATTGCTTCATTTTGATTAGTTGTGGTGTAAATGTTCACGCCAAGTTGTGATAACAATGATGATACGTAGTCTAATTGAGATTGTTCATCATCGACATAAACAAGATGTAAATCATTTAGTGTGATTAGTGATTTTATGTTAGACATTTTATTATCACTCATAAATATTCCTTTGAAATTTGTTCTGGAAGTTCCGCTAGTAATTGAATATTAGAATTAATTTTTTTCGTATCTTTTTCAAAATCATCAATTAAGTAAAAGGCATCAGCTGTAATAATATTCATTTTTTTAATTTTTATAATTTTACCGAGAATACCAGTCAAAACATTGGCAATATCATGTTTTATTTTTTTGATTTGATTTAAACTAACAACGAGAGCTTTTTTTTGATTGTGGTGAGATTCAATAAAAAATAATAAATGCTCTGAGTTTAAGCTCAGATCGAAAGTGTAGTCTATTCCTATTCGAAATTGTTGTTTTACAGAGGAGTGAACTGTTTTAGGATTGTCAGAAAATAACACAATTAAAGATTGATTGGCGTTATTTTTGGCGAGCAGACTTTTAATATTTTCCTGGACAGTCAATTCATCTAAAATGATCGCACTAAAGCTTAGATTTGTAGCGAGATTGATAAATTCTTTCGAATTTTGAGCCACAACATATTTTACTTTCAAACTACTTATGTAATTGATAAGATCAATTTTTTTTGAATAAATAAGAAAATTATGTTTTTTATTCACATATTGCATTTCGGTATAATATGTAAAGTTTTTAAATAAATTTTCATTTTGGAAGTCTTAAAATAAATTGAGTGTTGGGACTTTTGTAATTTACAAATAAAATACCATTGTGAGACTCTGCAATGCTGCGTGAAATGGACAATCCCAATCCCATACCTTGGCCTGTAGCTTTAGTTGTAAAAAAAGGCATCATCAGTTTGTCTTTAATTGATTCTGGTATGCCGTTTCCACTATCAGTAATCTTAATATCAATGTAGTCACCAATGTCTACAACTTGTATTGACACGTTTTTAACAGGAAGTGAAGAAACAGCATCATGGGCATTGTTTAGTAGATTAAGTAGTATTTGCATTAGTTGGGTTTCTTGGCCCATGATTTTCAGATTGGGGTCAATATAATCTTTTGTTAATATTACGCCATGATTTTTAAAGCGAGTTGCACACAAATCTATTGTAGCATCAACTAGGTTATTTATATTCACAGGCATAAATATATCTTGTTCACCATCGCGTGCGATGACTCTCAAACCGCGAATAATTTTGCTTATTCTTTCAGTAGTGATAATAATTTTTTCTAGGGCATTAAGAGCAAAAGAAAGGTCTAGAGAATTACTTTCAATTTGTTTTTTTAGTAGTTGTGATTTTGAAGATATAATTGAAAGTGGATTATTTATTTCATGGGAAATTGCACCTGCCATTTCCCCCAGTGAAAGCATTTTTGACGAATAAGCAGATTTGGCAACAGAATTTTGAAATAGATCTTCTACTTTTTTTTGCTCCGTATAATCCACTGAAACTAACACTATGTTTTTACCATTATTAAATTTTCGTAAATTAACCATGAGATATTTTTTAGTATTCAGTAAATTGATATTTAAAAACGAAGTTTTTCTTTCTAAATTTGATTGTTTAAACGAAACAACTAAATTGACAAATTCGTCTGTTAAATATGATGATCCTGAGCTAATTTTTTTTCCAATAATATCGGCCTCTGAAAGTTTAAAAAAATTCACTAGCTCTTGATTGACCCCTAAATACTTTAAATTTTCATCAAACCAAACAACATATCCTGGTATAGAATCAATGATTGTTTTTACTTGTTCGAGATTAAAATTTGATTGTTCTAAAGATTCGATGAGTTCGCTTTGTTTGATTTGAAGTTGAATAGTCAAATCGTCAGCAAGTTTTTTTGCATGTTCATTGCGATTTAATAGTGTTTGTAATAGAATTAATATTAAAATCAGTATTAATTGTAAAAGTGCAAAGACGGTACTACTTACAATAAATGGATTATATTCTATATCATTTATTTTACTACTAATTTGAACTTTCCACTTTTGACCTTTAATTTCTAAATTTGCGATTTTTTTATATTTTCGACGTTCATAAGAGCTAATTTGTAAATTAGAATCAGAATTATAATCAGAATTAGCATCAGAATCAAATAGTAAATTTTCAGATTTAATTTCATTATTTTCATAAATTTTAAAATCTATAAAGTCATGATAATTTTTAACTGATTTCTTCATGATATCATTTATTACTAGTGGTGAATACGTAAATCCTATAAACTTGTTAATTCGATCTTCTTCTGCGTTCGGAATTTCTGGTGTTGAATAAGTTGGATTCAAAATAAGAAACCCAGCTCGTTTGACATTGTCTTGAACCAATTGGATTCTTCTAGTTAATGTAATTTGGCCTGATTTCATTGCGTATTCAGCAGCCTCTCGTCTGCGTTCTTCTTGACCTATGTCAAAACCTTTTGCAGGCTTGTTAAATTCAACTGGTTCAATATATTCAATTACAAAATAATCTGAATATTTATGACTGGTTTTAATATTGTAATCCGAACCTTGTCTGTTTTTTGCATCAGCAAGGTAAGTATCAAAGTTGTCTTTTTTTACATAATAAATAAACCCAAAACCAAAAGCGCCAGGAAATTCGTCTTTGAAAAAATTTCGTGAAATTGCGTATTGACGAAATGAATCAGGAGTTACTTTGAAGTTTTGACTAACGAAAATACCTTCTGCGCCTTTTAAACCGTAAGCATATCGATTAATACCTTCGCTTAGCTCTAGCAGAATATTATCTGCTGCCTGATTGAATTTGTTCCAATTTGTTAAATCAACAAAATTATATATCTTTATGCAAATTATAAATGAAACAGCAATACCTAAAATAGCAGATAAGATAATTTTATTTGATACTTTAGAGTTGTTCATTTGTTAAACCTTATAATAAAGCTAGTATTTGAGTTTGAATTATCAAGTATAAACTGGCCATTATGTTGTTCTTCAATTATGCGACGACAAATACTTAAACCCAGACCTGTGCCTTCACCAGCTTTTTTAGTTGTAAAAAAAGAATTCATAACTTTATCTTGTATAGCTTCAGGTATGCCCGTGCCGCTGTCGGTAAATCTAAGCTGCTTGTAGTTTTCATCCTCGTAACCATATATGATGATCCACTTGTTTTGCTCCTCCTTAATAGCATGAATAGAGTTCTGAATAAGATTTAAAAAAACTTGCATGAGCTGAACTGGTTTGCCCTGTATAATTAAACTATCAAATTCAATACTGAATTTAATTCCATTTTTAACTAAATCATTATGACAAAGCGTTTCTACTTCAAGTAAGCAATTTTTTAAATCAATGTTTTCATTTTGTTCGTTAGAATTTTCTCGAACTATCGATCTAAGCGCTTTGATAATTTTTGTCATTCTTTCGCTAGTTTGAATAATACGAGCTAAATTTTCTTCAAATAATTTTTGATCAAAAGCATTTTCCTTCGAGTTTTTCAATAGAATTTGTGACTTGCTGCTAATGATACTTAATGGATTATTTAACTCGTGCGCAATGGATGCTGACATTTCTCCAATCGTGCTAAGAGTTGCTTGGTGATTTACTTTTTTTTGCAATTCATCAAAGTCGACAACATATTTTTGAATGCTACTAGCTAAAATTGAAATTTCATCATTCCCTTTCGTTATAAACTTATTCGACAAAGCACGTGTATTCTTTTCAGTTAGATTCGATACTATTAGTGCTATTCTATTTACAATAATGACATTAACAAACATAAATGTGATCAACAGGACGATGAAAAATCCAACAGAGAATGACAGAATGAGTTTTGTATATGCAGCTTTTCCTGCAGAGAGTATTTGCCGATTTTGTTGATACGAAAAATTAATACTGTCATTGTCAGTTATTGTTTTAAAACTTAATTTGGTTTGAATCATGTCATTTGAATTACTCAAGTAAATACTTTGAAAGTCCTTTATTTGCTCAAATGACAAAGTAAGAATTTCATTCGTGAGTTCAGATAGTTTTTTTAAGTAGTTATTATTAATTTCGCGTATAAAAAGTTGTTCACCAGCGTAGGAACTTTCTCTACTGCTTTTCTTAATACTTGTTATAGAAAATATATAAGCTTTATTATTATCGAGAGCGAATCCAGAAAGTGTTTCGACAGATTGGGTTAGTTTATTTTTGTAGATCTTCTCAAACAAGCTAGATGCATCATCCTCGACGGGTAATGAAATTACTTTTGTATGGTAATCAATTTTGCGCTCAAAAATTCGTTTTCCCTTTTTATTCCATACTGATGCATAGTTAATTTCTAGATCGAAAATGGTATCATTATTAAAGTTTGTGATAATATACTTTGAGTTATCGGGATTTTGAGAATAATCATAAACTTCATCCCAAATTGTCCAGTTAGAATTGATTTTATGTAATTGTTCTATCTGATTTTGGATAACTTCGTGTGTTTTTTTTGCACCTTTGAGGCTTGTATCAGATTCAATTTTCGAAAATTGTGTCAAAATGGCCTTGTCGAAAACTAGTGTTAAATAAAATAGCACCAGCAAAAATTGAGAGACCAGTATTAAAATCAATTTGATCCCAATTTTATTAAAATTAAGTAGTTTTTTATAATTAAAAGAATATGATATTTGCCTATAAATTTTCTTCACGCTTGCTTTATTTGTTCTCTTTTAGTGTTCGTCGTAATTTGATCAATGATTGAACTTCTTCGCGTAATGTTCTTTCAAGATCAGTTTTTTCCATATTTTTCAAAAACTCGCAAAGATCAGGCATTTGATACATTAGTACATTAAGAGTTTTATCTAATAGTTTTGATAATTGATTTTGTTTGATAGCTTTTCTGACAATCAGAACAGTTTTATCATTATCGAATGGTTTTTCTATTGCAGCAAAAATGCCATCTTCAGTTATACCTTTGATCAAAATATCCTTAGTTAAATAGCCACTTATAAAAATAACGGGTAATTCGGGGTCAATCTTCTTAACTTCTGATAAGACTTGAAGTCCAGTTAGATCTGGCATTTGCATATCAGTGAGTACAACGTTTGGACTTTTGCTTTTTATAGCTTCGTAAAGTTCATTAGCTTTCAAAAACGTTTTACATTCTATTTTATCTTGATTGAGTATATCTTTTAAAATATCTAAAATATCTGGCTCATCATCTATAGCATAAACGATTGGTGCATCTTGTTTTGTCATTCTTTTATCGTTAGGAACTGAAATTTTATTTGTAGTATCAGGATTATTAGTATTTAAATTATAATCAAATTTAATATGATTACTTTCAAAGTAATTCATTGAAGCATCAATTGCTGTTAAAAAATAATTAATTTCATCTGAAGTTAAATCTTTATTGTTTTTTAACTTTGAAAGGTCTGTTTCGATTTTATGTAAATGTTCTTTAAGATCATTTAAAGCTAACATAGACGCAGCACCTTTTATACTGTGAAAGGCGCGAAAAACTTGATTGTATGTATATTCAAAATTTTCATGTGATTTTGAATATTTAACTAAAGCTGTTTCAGCTGTTTCAAGTAAGTCTTTAGCTTCTTGAAAAAATTCAAGTTGATCGGAGTCATTAAAATCGAGTGTTTTCATATACTATAATTTCGGCTGGCTAAAATAAAAAATAAATGGAAAAAAAATAACTGGACTATTTTTATAAAAAAAAATTGTTTAGTCTTGAACGATGTCCAAAAATAATACGTTTAAATCTGTACCTATCGAAGAATTTATTTCTGAATCAGATGAAATTCTACAGCGTGTACAAGATTTATTACATTCAATTGAAAACAAAGGTTATAGTAAATCTGTTGTAGACGAGCTTTACCGAAATTTACACACACTTAAGGGCACTTCACAATTATTTGGGTTTACTCAGATGGGATTACTGTCCCATTCACTTGAAGCAAGTATGGAACCTCTAAGACAGTATGAGGCTCCAATTAGTAAAAATTTAGTCGATGTATTTTACAAAGCCGTTAATTTACTAGAGGATATATCTAAATCACTTAAACATAACGAAACAGATTTATCATTTAAGGATTTAGTAAATGAACTAATACCTGAAATTATCGAAGCGGCTGGCCAACAATTTTCGGCAAATTATAAACTAAATCGCGATGAGCTCAACCCAATATTTCACGAAAAAGAATTAAATTATAGCACAGTCAATGAAAAGCAATCGACAAGATTGGGTAACAACTCTGATGCAATTGCCGAAATTAACTATAAATCAAAAGATGATGTTGGTAAGAAAGAAGCGTCAACAATCAAATTAAGTATGAATGAAATTAAAATTAAAGATAATGAAATAATAAATCAAGAATTAATCGTAAAAGACAATAGCAACGCAAACATTAGTAATAACTCATTACATGATGCTACAATTAGGGTACAAGTCCAACTGCTCGATCAGATTATGAATTTAGTCGGAGAATTAGTGCTTGTTCGAAATGGCATTCTACAATACAAAAATAAAGATGAATCTCTCGAATATGCAAATTTAGCACACTCCATTGATGAAGTATCAACTAAACTTCAATTTCAAGTTATGAAAACAAGAATGCAGCCAGTTGGAACTGTAGTAAATAAATTTCAAAGACTTGTTCGTGAAACAGCAACAGAGTTAAACAAAAAAATAGATTTGACTCTTATTGGAAGTGAAACTGAAATTGATAAAACTCTGCTAGAAGCCATTAAAGATCCACTCACTCACATTATTCGTAATTCATGTGATCATGGAATTGAAAGCCCTGAAGATCGAATTAAATCTGGTAAACCTGAGAATGGCCATATCTTGATACGAAGTTATCACGAGGGTGGACAAGTTGTAATTGAAGTGTCCGATGATGGTAAAGGTATGGATCGTGCAAAAATACTCGCCAAGGGTATTGAAAAAGGCTTAATCAACCAAGAAATAGCCGGCCGTCTATCCGAAAGAGAAATTCTAAATTTAATATTTGCACCTGGATTTTCAACAGCACAAAAAATTACTAATGTGTCTGGTCGTGGCGTTGGTATGGATGTTGTGAAAACTAATATTGAAAAAATTGGTGGAACTGTTGTCTTGATGAGCACACTTGGTAAAGGGACAACGATAAAACTAGTTATACCGTTAACGTTAGCAATATTGCAAAGTCTAATCGTTAAAAGCAGTGAAGATAGATTTGCAATTCCGCAATTACGATTAGTCGAATTAGTTCGATTTGACATGTCGGTAGAAAATGATTTAGGCAAGGTTCAAATGCTGCAAGGCCGTCCTATGCTTAAGCTCAGAGGTGATTTACTTCCTTTGATAGGTTTGAATGAAGTGTTAACTAATGCAACTTTCAAACCTGCTAGTGATGGCGTATTAAATATAGTAGTCGTAAATTCTGATGGTGAAAATTTTGGTTTGGTTGTTGATGAAATAATGGAAACATCAGATATAGTCGTAAAACCACTTGCTAACTTTTTAAAAAATGAATCGATCTTTTCAGGGGCAACATTACTTGGTGATGGCACTGTTAGCTTAATACTTGATGTTCAAGAAATTGCAGAAAAATTTCACATAAAACCATCCGGAGACAGAGCAAAAGCATCGGTATTAGATTCGCACTTACTCAATCAAAAAATTGTTAATAGTGATGCGCAAGATTTTTTTATATTCAAAATCAATTCTAAATCTATTGGTGCAGTACCGCTATGTTTAGTACACAGACTAGAAGAGTTTCCGGTTAACAAAATTGAAGTGTCCGGAGAGCAAAAAATGGTGAGATACAGAAATATTTTGATGCCACTAATTGATCTAGCATCAGAATTGAAATTAGGTTCTAGTGATTTATCTTCATCCGAAAAAGTATCCATTTTCGTAATGGAAAAATCGAATCGGTATTACGGCATAATTGTGAATGAAATTCTAGATGTTTTATTCATTGAAAGTGCTATTGATGAAGCCATACGTGATCGATTTGGAATTCTCGGTAATATTATTTATAAAGAGCAAATATTTACAGTCATTGATGCTATATCAATTGTTAACAAGTTTTTAAATAAAACAAACCAGGTTAGTGGAATTTTAATTTCAGACACAAAAAATATTGAAGCCGATAAAGCGAAAAAGACAAAAATATTGGTAGCCGAAGATGTTAGTTTTTTTAGAAGACAAATTGGGAAAATTCTTGAAAACGAGGGATTTGAAGTTTTGATGGCAGAAGATGGTGAAAAAGCTATTGGTTTGTTAAATAGTGATCATAAGCGTGAGATTAAATTGTTGTTATCTGATATTGAAATGCCAAATAAAAATGGATTAGAGCTAGCGCGTGAGGTTAAACGCAACGAAAAATTGAGTAAGTTAAAGTTGATAGCATTAACAACTAAAAATAAAGAAGCCGATGTTAAAGAAGGCTATGCAGCAGGATTTGATGATTATTTGGAAAAACTGAATTCCGACAAATTATTGCAAGCCATCAAAAAACAGTTAGACATCATAAGGGATTAATATGCAGCAAATACATTCGGATAAAAATGACTTAAAAATAATAAAAGATAAGCAATTCACCACATTTTACATATCGAATCATTTGTATGGGATTGACGTAATTGCAGTGCAAGAGGTTACACCGGCTTTAAGTATGACCAAGGTGCCACATTCGCCAAATTATGTACAAGGACTTATTAACTTGAGAGGGCAAATTTCGACAGCAATCTCTTTAAGAAACTTATTTAATTTAGACAAATATGAAGAAAGTGAATCAATGAATGTTGTTTGTCGATGGGAAGAAAATTTATTTTCATTTGTTGTTGATAGAATTGGTGATGTGATGAATTTAAGTGAATCTCAATACGAAGAACCACCAGATACCTTATCGGAACATATTTTGAAATATATCAGCGGTGTGTATAAAACAGATAAAGCACTAGTTACAATTATAGATGTTAACAAAGTTATTCAGTCAATTTTACAAATTCAAAAATAATTTAAAAATAAGGAGAAAAAATGGAAGTATCTACGCATAAAAAAACAAAAGGTAAAGCTAAAGGCAGCAGTAAAAAAGATTACTCAGAGAGAGTATCGGAATCGACAATGCATTCAATGCTAGATAATGCACCGATCAATATATTATTAGCTAATACTGATGGTGTTATCACATATCAAAATGCATCAAGTTTAAATACGCTGAAGACATTAGAAAAACATTTACCAATTGCCGTAGATAAAATTGTTGGTGCATCCTATGATGTTTTTCATAAAAATCCTGCACACCAAAGAAAATTGCTTTCTGATCCAAGAAATTTACCTCATCGAGCTATAATCAGCGTTGGGCCCGAAAAACTAGATTTACTGGCTTCTGCTGTTTTTGACGATAATGGAAAATATATCGGTCCTATGGTTACTTGGTCAGTTATTACTGAAAAACTAAAAATTGAAACTGAGATGTCAAGAATTTACTCAATGATGGAAAATGCTCCAATTAATGTCATGATGAGTGATTTAGACTTTAACATTACTTATGTTAATCCCAAAAGTTTTCAAACTTTAAAATCAATTGAAAAGCTTTTGCCAATTACGGCTGAAAGAATCGTTGGAAGTTCAATAGATATTTTTCATAAAAATCCTGCTCATCAGAGAAAAATTTTATCTAATCCAGCTAATTTGCCTCATAAAGCTAAATTCAAACTAGGCGATGAAGTATTATCATTATTAGCGTCGCCAATTTATGATAATAAAAAGAATTATTTGGGCGCAATGGTTACTTGGGAAATAATTACTAATCGTGTACATTTAGCCGAGTCATTAGAGCAGACATCTCAACAATTAGCTGCAGCTGCAGAAGAATTATCAGCAGTAGCATCTGAAATGACTAAAAATGCTGATTTAACATCAGATAAATCAAATATTGCTGCTGCATCAGCCGAAGAAGTATCGGCTGGCGTTCAAACAGTAGCAACTAACACAGAAGAAATGGTGGCTTCAATCAAAGAAATTTCTAAGTCTTCATCGGAAGCAGCGGGAATTTCTAAACAAGCTATGCAGCAAGCTCAGCAAACTAACATAACAATTGCTCAATTAAGTGAGGCTAGCCAAGAAATTGGCAACGTAGTTAAAGTTATTAGCAGCATTGCACAGCAAACAAATTTGTTAGCTCTGAATGCTACTATCGAAGCAGCACGAGCAGGTGATGCTGGTAAAGGTTTTGCGGTTGTTGCGAATGAAGTTAAAGAATTAGCAAAACAAACGGCAAAAGCGACGGAAGAAATCACTCAAAAAATATCAGGCATACAGCAAAGCTCACAAGCCTCTATCACAGCAATTGGTGGTATCTCTAAAGTAATTGAGCAAGTTAACGCGATTTCGGTTACTATAGCTGCAGCAGTTGAAGAACAAACGGCTACAACAAATGAAGTCAGTCGTGTTGTATTAGAGTCAAGCACGGCAGTAAATGGTATTGCATCTACAATTAAAACAGTAGCTAAAGCTGCTGGAGAGAGTTCGGCCGGCGCAACTGAAACTTTGGGCGCAGCAAAGAGTCTTTCAGAAATAGCAGCATCTTTAAAAGAATTACTTAAAAAAATTGAGATATAATAAATGAATATTCTTATTGTTGATGATTCCGTTGTCTTTCGTGGTGCTATTAGAGCTGCACTAGATGGTGTCAATAAATTAAATATTGTGGGCGTGGCCAATAATGGTCGCGCTGCAATTGAATTTTTAAAAAATAATGTAGTTGATTTAATTACTTTAGACATGGAAATGCCTGAAATGGATGGCCTTCAAACAATAAGAGAAATTCGTGCGCTTAAGCTAAAAGTCAGAATATTGGTTTTTTCAGGACATACAACAGCTGGATCGCAAATGGCTCTTGAAGCTTTAAACTTAGGAGCTGACGATTTTGTGTGTAAACCGCAAGGTGATTCGGGGCAATCAGGAAATGTTATTGAGTTAATTCACAATGAACTAATTCCTAAAATATCGCAGTTTGATGCAGGGATACAGTCATTTAAGGACAAAGACAATGTAACTAGTAGTATTGATCTCAAAAAACTAGAAACAAAAAGTCAAATTATACCTAGAGATATTAATACTTTTTTGCCGAATATTATACTCATTGGATCGTCGACTGGCGGACCACCAGCTTTAGAAACTGTCTTAAGCGGAATTAATCAACCATTAAGAATTCCAATACTTATAACACAACACATGCCCCCTGTATTTACTGATTCATTAGCAAAGCGATTAGCAAAGTTGACTGGTATCGACTGTGCTGAAGCAAAGCATGGCGAAATTATAAAATCAAATAAAATTTATGTGGCGCCAGGAAACTATCATTTGAAACTAGAACAAGTTGGAAAAAATGTGCTTGTTAGTTTAGATCAAAGTGCGCAAAGAAATTCTGTAAGACCAGCTGTTGATGTTATGTTTGAATCAGCGGCAAAAATATATACTAGCAGAGCGCTTGGAATTGTATTAACCGGAATGGGAGAGGATGGACTCGCAGGATGTTATGAAATTAAAAAAAATGCTGGTGGTGTCATGATACAAGATAAAGAGTCATGTGTTGTTTTTGGAATGCCAGGTGCTGTTTATAATAAAGGAATTTACGATAAAATTGCTGATTTGGTGGAAATTAATAATCAAATAAAAAGAATGACGAATTAGGTATTACATGAAATATTTTGGCGAGTACTTAGTAGAAAAAAAAATAATAAAAGAACTTGAATTGGTTCAAGCGTTAATTGAACAAATGAAACATACACCACTTATTTGTGAGATTTGTTTAGAAAAAAAAATATATAGCGCGATTGAAATTCTCTCAATTTTTAAAACTCAACATGAAATTAATTCTGATTTTCAAAGCGCAGCTAAAACACTAAATATATGGTCAAGCGAAATAGACATAATGATAAAAAAAGAATTAGAAGCGCGTAGAGAGCCATTAGGTCGTATTTTGAATAAAAAAGGTTTGATCAGTACAGAAGTATTAACCAAAGCTCTCGATGAATATTTTTCAGTTTACAAAAGCGAAAACCTATCGAAAATAAAACAAACAGATAATGCTCAAGATGTTAAATTAGAGCAAAAAAAAATCGAAGCTGTAGAAACTACAAGCGCAACTGATAATATTTTTGTTGAAATCGATTTTGACCTTTTAAAAGAAATGTTCAACGATGAGAGGAAAAACTTAATTGCCTCTGTTTGGAAAGATGTTAATAATTTTGATGAAATTAGAACAAAATCTGAAATTGCAGAAAATACAGCTCATTTGTTAAAAGGAGTATCCGTACTCAATAATTTAACAACCTTTGTTGAGTTATTAGACTCGCTTGAGGAGCTCTTTAAAGAAATTCAAAAAGAAAATAGTAAGACAATAACAACTGAACAGGCTTTTTGTCTTTGTCAATCTGGAAATTTTATAGTCGAAAAAATATGGAGTGATGTGCAAGATATGATTCAAGTCAAGGCCAGTCATATGATTAGTATCTCTCAATATGAACTATACTTAAAAGATATCAAAGATCTGACTAGTCAATTGAAAGAGAGTTAAAACATGAGGGTATTATCTATTGATGATTCGAAATCAGTACACCTATTCATAAAAATGTGCCTGGCACATATTAAAAATGTTGAAATAGTTGATTTATACGACGGGAATGAGGCATTACCATATTTAAAAGAAGTGCAAAATAAAGTCGATATTATTTTGCTCGATTGGGAAATGCCAATTTTAACTGGTCCCGAAACATTAAAACAAATTAGAGAAAATAATATTACAACTCCAATAATAATGGTTACTTCGAAAAATGAAATAATGGATATTGCATTGATGTTAAAGGAAGGTGCTAACGATTATATCATGAAGCCATTTACTCCAGACATTCTTATTGAAAAAATTGAAAACACTCTCCAAGCGCAATTAATTGAACGGAACTAATGTGAGCTTAAATCAACAACAGTTAAAATTCTTTGCAGATTACATATATAAAGAGTTGGGTATAGTATATGCTGAACATAACTATTTTCAACTTGATCAAAGATTGGAAAAAGTGGCTCAGCATAATAACTTTAAAAGTCAGATTGAATTATATAATTATTGCATTAGCAATTCAATAGCTGGAGCACTCAAGCAGTATATTTTGGACATTGCCACCAATAATGAAACTTCATTCTATAGAGATCAAAAATTATATACATTGGTAGAATCTGAACTACTAAAAAATTTTAATCAGTTTTTTCCAGAAGAAAAGAAAATCAAAATATGGTCAGCCGCATGCAGTTTTGGTCAAGAACCATATTCGATAGCTATGCTAATAGATAAAATGAAAAATAATGGAACGAACTTACTTGATGTTGAAATTAATGCATCAGATATTTCTGAATCTGCTTTAGAAAAAGCAAAAAGCGGTATTTATTCTCAGATTGAAGTTCAACGTGGATTGCCCATTGATTATTTGGTTAAATATTTTTCAAAAATTGATGAAATGAATTGGCAATTAAATGATAGTATTAAAAGCAAAGTTAAATTCAAAAAACAAAATTTGTTAGATCCTATACCTCATATAAATTATTTTCATATAGTATTTATAAGAAATGTACTCATATACCAAGAAACAGAGCGAAAAAAAGAAATCGTTAGTAAAATTTTAAAAACAATTGTTCCCGGGGGATTCATTATTTTTGGATCAAGCGAAAGTGGATTAGGTTTATCAAATGATATCGAGCAATTTTCTAAAGATGGCGCAATAGTTTATCGAAAAAAATAATTAAGAAGGTGAAATATGTCAGGATGCCCATATACATGGATTAAAAATACTTTAAATATTTTTCCAAAAACAAAAACGCTAGAAGCGAGTGAATTAAGGGTTACAGTCAAACGAGGTGGGGATTTAAAAGTCGATGTGTCACTGCCTGCGGGCAGTGCGAGATGGTTGATAGATTTAATTCCAGAAGATGTGTTAAAAAAAATTTATGCAGAGAATATACCAATACATTTAATTCAAGACAGTCTAAAAAATAAAGATAAATTGTTGCCGCAAAGTATTTTTAAAGTTCAAGATGAAGAGCGTGAAGTTAAAGTCTGGCTTGAGTGATTAAGTTAAAATTAACTTTAGTATAATCACAGGATTTATTTCGCTTTCCTGAGCATATTTAGTGTTATATTGTAGTGCAGAGATGTTTGCGGTTACTATAATTAGTTTATGCTCCAAATTTTGGAGCGAAATGTTCCAAAATGTCTTGTCTATTTTAAATGTCCAGTGTTTATTGATTACATGGTATTTGAAGTCGAAACTGCTCAAGAATTACTTTTAGAAGAGTTTAATCGTCGCGTTCGATTAAACTCAAGGTATTCTTTAAGGGCGTATGCTACGTTTCTTGGAGTTAGCTCCGGAGCCTTATCTGAAATTATGAAAGGTCAAAGACCTCTAAGTTTAAAGTATGCAATAAAAATTGCAAAGGCTCTTGGCTTAAATACAGTAGAAAGTCGCAAATTCATCTCGTTGGTACAAAATGCCAAAATAGAAAATAACAGCGAATTAATTCAATCGGCAAAAGTTATCGATCCAAGTCATAGAAAAAGTTTAAAGGAAGATGTATTTACATTGTTGTCCGAATGGCAAAACTTTGCCTTGCTGAATTTGATAGATTGTGAAGGTTTTGTATGGAGCAGCAGATATATTTCTCAAAGATTAGGCCTTACAGTCTTAGAAGCAGAAAAATCAATGAAATTGCTTATTCGAATGGGGCTCGTTGTCAGGCGAAGTGGAAAAGTAACTGGCGTTAAAGACTATATTTTATCACCAGATGGCATAAGCTCACAAGCCATTCGCAAGTACCACAAGCAAATTCTAGAAAAAGCAATTGAATCGATTGAATTTCAAAATTTGCATGAAAGAGAATTATCTGGTGTTGGATTTGCTGTAGATGTAAATTTATTACCTCAAATTAAAAAAGAAATATCTGCTTTTCAAGACCAACTTCTATCAAAATATTCGAAAGGAAAACGAAAAGAAGTATATTTTTTAGAAATGATTTTATTTAAATTAACAAAAGGGAATTTTAAAAATGAATAGTAAAAAATATCTGGCAATGATTGTCTTCTCAATAATGATTAACACACTAAACTCAATTGCATCCGTTACTAAAGTTGGAAACGGTGATGATGGGTCTGATCTTGAACAACTTGTTAAAATAACTTCAGGTCCAATTATTGAAGCAAAAACAAAGGCTTTAAATTTAATTGAAAAATTGAATATTGTGGGTGTACCTGGTTTAGGACGATTAAAGCCAGAATTGGAAAATTCAGAGCTGTTTATGGCTAAATCGGATGTACATCCGAACACAGAGCAGCGTGGATCTATCGAAGTATCTGATGATTATAAAAAAATATACGCAAGAACTTTTGCTGAGCCACATGCTGCCACACGATTTTTTCCTGCTGCGAATGGTTTAACTTCAGATCAATTAGTAGCTCTTCATATTCATGAAGCATTACATCGTGCGCTACCAGAGGATATTAGACAGAATGAAAATATTGTAACACATTTTACTATGGCCATTACTAGCCCAGGCTCTAGTTTCGATCGCGTACTTGAAGTGTCTAAGCAATATATAAATTTAGCATCATACAAACAACTAGAAGAACCCACTCAACTTGAAATCACAAATCAAAATATTGAAATGCCTAGCAGGTCAAAAAGTAATTTCAGAATTTCAATCGTATCGTATAGTTTAGACGAAGGATTAGCAAAAGGATACCGCAACGATGTCAAACTGATTGAGTTGGAAAATAGCCCTTTTAATTTAAAATTAATTTACGGGCGACCAGCTGAATTTATTTTCAAATTGAAATCTTTTATAGATAGTTCACAGAATAATCGATTATTTTTAGGGCCATTAGGTTTGGAGGTTCAAGAATTATTCTACTCAGATCAGCACACACAATTCGGACCGTTTGTCAGATATAGCAGTGAAGCCATAGATAAAGACAATATTACAATATTTGAAAATATAGGACGCGATATATTGACATTAGGTGGAATTTATAAAAAACGAAATGAAGAATCATACAGTCATTTTGTATTAGGCTATTCTACCGCTAGCACAATTCACAGCCAATATGAAGGTATTGATCAAATGGTTGGTTCGATCGTATCACTCTGGAGCCAACTAGGATTTATATATAAAAAATTAAATTACGGAGCCTTAGCGGAAGTGCATTTTAATCAGGGCCGAGATTCAATCAAACCATTTAAATTATTAGTGTTTGGACCGGAAATAGAATTCGTGACAGATAGTTTTAAAGCTAAGCTGTTTTACAAATCTGTGACAAGCTCCTCTGAATATGATCTCAGAAATTTAGGAGATATCTTAGATCGTGGTTACGGTCGAAGTGGATTGGGCTTAACGTTGAATTATTTGTTTTAAACGAGATATAGGTGAATCCTAAGTATGTCTCTTTAAGAATCTTCTTTATTTTCCATATAATCATTTATATAGTAAATCATCATGAAAAAAGACATACGTTGGATTCAAAGATTTGAAAACTATCAAAAGGCCCTAGATCAACTTTTGAGCGCTCATCGTCTTTTTCAGCAAAGAGCACTTTCAGATTTAGAAAAACAAGGATTTATTCAGGCTTTTGAGTTTACACATGAACTAGCATGGAACGTATTAAAAGACTATATCGAGCACACCGGTGGACAAACATTGATAGGCTCAAAAGATACTACTCGTGAAGCTTTTCAAAAGGGATTGATTCAAAACGGTGAATCTTGGATGGAAATGATTAAAAGCCGAAACTTGACCTCTCATACTTATAACCAATCCACTTCAGATAATATTGTTAAAAATATAGTAAGTTTATACGTGCCGTGTTTTCTGCAACTTTCTGAAAAAATGAAATCATTTGTATCATGATCTTAGAATCAGTTTGCGGCTTAAGCGAAGCTATTCAAAGTAAAATTCTAAAAGTGCTTTCCGAATATAGCAGCATAAAAGAAGTTGTTCTTTACGGATCGCGGGCTAAAGGTCATTTTAAAACCGGCTCTGACATTGATTTAACAATAAAGTCAGATGCAATTTCGCATGAGACATTATTGAAGCTAGAAAACGATTTGGACGACTTGATGTTACCGTATAAAATTGATCTTTCGCTTTATCACGAAATTGAAAACCCGAATTTGATTGATCATATAGAAAGAGTCGGTCTGGTGTTTTATCGCCGATGTCCCTAAGCTCCACAAAAATTTAGAGTTTAATCATAAAAGACCAATTCTGGCGAATGTCTAAAAGTTTGACAACAGTGTGTGGTTAAAAAAAATTTAACAACTATGAAATGGCTAAGTAGTTGCAAAGCATTTCTTTATGCAAATAATCAAATATTTATCATTAATTTCACTTGTCGCTTTAACGAGTTGTAAACCACCAAAATCAAACGATAAAAAAGATCAACCAATACCTAGCTCAGGTGTATCGTTAAATACTTCATTTACTAACTGTGAAGACAAACTGAGATCTTATTTAAAGGATCAATCCTTTAAATTTGTAAATGTTAAGAGTCTAGAGTCTGAGATAAACGCTGCTAATCAAGATTTTGGTTCTGAAGATGCGGCATCTACAATGTCATTTTCTGAATTAAATAAGCAAATCACTAGTTATACGCACAGTACCCAATATGCTTTTGATGGCAGATATGTATCGAAAAACACAACAATTGGTCTTAACGAAAAAAAATCGGCTAATCCCATGTATTTTTTAGTTTCTGTAGAAAGTCGTGATGATAAGTCAGTTGTTAAATTAAATCAAAAATTCACAATATCGACACAAAAGTCAGATTGTAAACCTGAGTTAAGCAAAACCTTGATTCAAAAATACACCAAATTGAGTGAGACAAATTATCACTTTAGTATGATTGAAGTCGGTTACGATGACTCAGTCATTGAGCAAGACGAGCAAGATTTTAAAATTGATTCTGGATTTGTTTTAAACGAATTTTCAAATATCAGCAAACTCGCAACTGTTAATGAAGATAATTTAAAAGAAATTTCGACAGTTGTAACTTTTGATAGAAAACTAGGTATTATGAAAAGCAAAATAGAAGCTTTAGAAGATAGTAAAGACTCTGTTTTTGGCATTAATTTAAATTTGAAAAATATAAATTACAAAGTGTTAAACTCAAAAAATGAGGAGTTACTATCTGTTTTAATTGGTCTTGATTCAAACAACAGTATTTTTGTGAGTAAACAAGGTCAGCTATTATCGTGGAATGGACCATACTCTAAATTTTTTGATCTAGTATATTTGGGTCAGGCTCAAAATTCTAATTCAAATTATTACTCTTCAACTTTAAGTTCTGAGTATCAAGGTTCGCATGATACCTTTGTTTTTAAGACCATCAAAGGTCTGACTTATGATAACTTTAAAGCTTATTTTGAAATTTTAAATCAAAGCACTACCTCAGACCAAAAAACAACTTACGTTTTGAAAGAAAAATCTGATCCAGTCATTGATTCACTGACAACACCACTCGATCTAGAATCAAATGATACAATTCAAACAAATTTGCCCGAAATTCAAAAAATCGCAAATCAAATTGCGAATACATTTAAAAATGACCGTGAAGGGCAAATTCGAGCTGTTTTAGAGTATTTAAGTTCTAACTATCAGTATGATCAAGAAATGGCGGATCGTAACGTCATTCGACCTTTAACAACTCAAGAAGCTCTTGATCGTAAGAAGGGTGTTTGTCAGCATTATGCTGTTTTGTTTACTGCAATTACACGCGCACTGAAAATACCTTCTAGAATTATTATTGGTTTTTTTGTTAATGCTGAGAGCTTAGGTTTTCACGCTTGGAATGAGGTCGAAATCACTAAAAACAAATGGCAAGTCGTAGAGCCACAAAGCCGTTATAGTTTGGATAATATGCAGACTCGGTATTACTTTCCATTATTGAGAGGTGCGAGTTTAGAGAACAAAAAAGTAGATTCAGACAAAGATCTTACTTCAATTCTTTTAAATAACTTTTTTGGTTTTGAAAAGTATGAAGAAAAATAAATTTTATTGGCATCCAAATTGCTTATTACTTTTATTAATATAATGTTTATTTTAATGCTTAATAACGAAAAAAAGTAATTTTTTTATATGATTGTTTAACAAATTAACAATGAGCTTTATTGAAAGGAAGTTTATGAATTCAAATTTAATAACAGTTTTGTCCTTATTTCTTTTGTGCTCGAGTGCATTTGCACAGAATACATCTACGATAGAAGTTTTTAAAGGGGATGCTATTTCTAGTAAGGGAATACGAATATCACTTCTTAAGCCTTCATCTGATTATCGAGGAACTGCCAAGTATCAAAATTTTTCTATTGATGGATCTGGCAGTTTTGATAGCGCATTAGGTTTAGGTATTGGATATGCGAATATTCCAATTCAAGAATTAGGGTGGACAACTAACTTAGCACTTATAGAAGTTAAAAAAGACACTTCTGCAAAAATAATAAGAGCAGATGGAAACTTAGGAACTGCAGTAAACTCATTTGTAAATTTAAAAGCGGGTTTAAATATTATGAAATTAACGAGTGGAACTAATGTTGAGGAACTAGATCCTGGATTGGGATTTCAAGCAAGTGTCGGTTTACAAATAAATAAAAATTTTGGTCTAGATCTTGGTTATACTGAAATGAATACATCTGGCAAGGTGCCAATTACCTCTAATGGTAAAGAAATTGGTCAAGCTGATCTCACTTACAAATTAAGTGGAGTTGAGATCAGTATCAACGGTACTTTCTAAAAATAAATTTTAATCACATTTCAATCAAAGCAAAAGGATTTAGTCCTTTTGCTTTTTCGATTTCATCAGCCGAATCTGGCCCAATAATGACACGTACACGTCGACGTTTAAGTTCAGTTAATAGATCGTCAGTAAAAAAGTTTTGCTTATAATACAAACGTGGGTGAATCACTATATCAGCTCTAAAAGTGGCGGCCTCGATAAGATTCATAGACTCCATGGCTTTAATACGTAAAATTTCAGGCTGTGACGTTGCAAACAATAAAGCCGGTTGCAATTCTTTGACTGATTTTACCATAACATCGTAAGGGCTTGTGATAACGATATTTTCACTTTTATCTAAACCAAGCTTTTGCAATTCTCCAACAAAAATTTCGTGTCCGGCGATGGCATTTTCAGTGATATTAAAAATAAGCTTTTTGTTTTGCAGTTGGCTTTTGTATTTTTGTAGATCGATCACTTCACTTGCAACTTGGTCATACGATTTAGAGCGATAATTTGCAGCTGCGGTTGAGTTCATTTTTACGAGAACAAGTTTTTGATCAAGTGTTGTGGCTACGTTTAAGTAGATATTACTCACTTCAGCGAGCTGCTTTTCAAAAACTTCTGGTTTATTAGACGCGACTTTAAATAAGAGAGGTGTTGATTCAGTTTTGTAGAATGCTCGATTGTAATCAATAAAGGTCTGAGATCGTCCCCACATTTTAACTGTCATGAATACAACAAAAGAAATAAACAATGTTCCGGCTGTGACCACTATTAAACGCATCATGCGATCATATAAACAACAAATATAACTGTGGGACAACAACATTTTATATGTTCACTGAAAACACCGAAAGCCTATTTCTCAAGCAATATCAATAACTTCTATATCCGACTAAAAAAGGTCGTATTTTCATTTGCCTTTCAATAAGAACCGAGTATAACGGCAGATCTAAATACGATAAAAAAGGTCGGATATGCAAAAACTGAATAAAAAAGTTGAATATGCTTTGATGGCTTTAAAGCATTTTAGGGACAACGGTTTATCAGGTCAACGTACTGAAAAGACTGATGAAATTGTTATGAGTGCAAAGCAAATTGCTGAAGCAACACACGCTCCGTACGAAGTTACGGCTCGTGTTTTACAAGTTTTAAGTTCCAATGGAATTTTGAAAGCGGCTTATGGAACACAAGGTGGTTACAAGCTTGGCAAAAATTTGGACCAGGTTTCGGTTCTTGATCTCATGAACATGATCGAAGGTTCTACTGATGTTGCTAAATGTTTATCTGATGAAAAAGAATGTGATCTATCAAAAACATGCACCATTATTTCTCCGGTTCAAAATTTAAATCGTAAAGTTCAAAAATTTTATAGCTCTATTTCTTTAAATGAGGTTCTTCATGTCTGAATCATATGAATACAAATACGGTTTTACGACGGATATCGAAACTGAATCAATTCCTAAAGGACTTAACGAAGAAATCATTCGTCTGATTTCAGCTAAAAAAAATGAACCAGAGTGGGTTTTAGATTACCGTTTAAAAGCCTTGAAACATTGGCAAACTTTAACAGAGCCTTCATTAGCTGAAAATAAATGGGCTATGGTTGATTATCCACCTATTGATTTTCAGGATCTCACATATTATGCGGCTCCGAAGCAAAAGCCTGAAGCTAAAAAATCTCTTGATGAAATTGATCCAGAACTTATTAAAACCTTTGAGCGTTTAGGTATTCCGTTACAAGAACAAAAACGTATCTCTGGCGTTGCTGTTGATGTCGTATTTGATTCAGTCAGTATTGGAACAACTCACAATGAAGAACTTGAAAAAGCAGGAGTTATTTTTTGTTCTATTTCTGAAGCTATTCATAAGTATCCAGATTTAGTTAAAAAATACTTTGGATCTGTTGTTCCATATACAGATAACTATTATGCAACTTTAAATGCCGCTGTTTTTTCTGATGGTTCTTTTGTTTATATTCCCAAAAACACAAGATGCCCTATCGATTTATCGACATACTTTCGTATTAACGCCAAAGAGACTGGTCAGTTTGAAAGAACACTGATCGTCGCCGATGAGGGTTCGTTTGTAAATTATCTTGAGGGTTGCACAGCACCTCAACGTGACGAAAACCAACTGCATTCTGCTGTGGTTGAGCTTGTTGCTTTAGATAATGCTGAAATTAAATACTCAACAGTTCAAAACTGGTACACAGGCGATAAAGAGGGTAAAGGTGGAATTTATAACTTTGTAACTAAGCGTGGAATTTGCAAAGGTAAGAACTCAAAAATCTCTTGGACACAAGTTGAATCAGGTTCTGCTATTACATGGAAATACCCATCAGTGATTTTACAAGGTGATAACTCAGAGGGTGCATTTTACAGCGTGGCTCTGACACATGACTATATGCAAGCCGATACAGGAACTAAAATGATTCATATCGGTAAAAACACAAAAAGCACAATTATTTCAAAAGGTATATCTGCTGGACATTCATCGAATGCTTACCGTGGACAAGTTAAAATTATGCCATCTGCTGAAAACGCACGTAACTATTCACAATGCGATTCAATGCTTGTGGGTGATAAATGCAGTGCTCATACATTTCCTTATATTGAAGTCAAAAATAATTCGGCGGTATTGGAACACGAAGCAACGACTTCTAGGATTTCAGAGGATCAAATTTTTTATTTACAATCTCGTGGACTTGATACAGAAAAATCTATTTCGATGTTAGTGAATGGTTTTTGTAAAGAAGTGTTTAAAGAACTACCTCTCGAATTCTCTGTTGAGGCTGTTAAGTTGATTGAGATGAAATTAGAAAACTCAGTTGGATAAAAATTTAAAAATTGGTGGATAAAATGTTAGAAATTAAAAATTTACAAGCAAGAGTCGAAGAAAAAGAAATTTTAAAAGGATTAAACTTAACAGTTAAGGCTGGTGAAGTTCATGCGATTATGGGGCCTAATGGTTCTGGCAAAAGTACTTTGTCAAAGGTCTTAGCCGGTCATCCTGCATATCAAGTTACAGCTGGCGAAGTTCAATATGAAATTAATTTTAAAATGCAAAACTTATTAGATCTTGCTCCGGATGTACGTGCCAAAGAAGGTGTCTTTTTAGCATTTCAATATCCAATTGAAGTTCCAGGCGTATCTAATTTTACATTTCTACACACTTCGTTTAACTCTGTGTTGCAACACCATGGATCTGAGCCAATGAGTGAAGGTGATTTTAGAGAGTTCTTACACCAAAAAATGAAAATCGTTAATATGAAACCTGAATACTTAGAAAGACCTGTTAATGTGGGTTTTTCGGGCGGAGAAAAAAAGCGTAATGAAATTTTGCAAATGGCTGTGTTATCGCCGCGCTTAGCTTTGCTTGATGAAACAGATTCGGGCTTAGATATTGATGCTTTAAGAATAGTTGCAGAAGGCGTAAATAAATTAAAATCAAAAGATAATGCGATTATTCTGGTTACTCACTACCAAAGATTGTTGGATTATATCAAGCCTGACTATGTTCATGTACTAGCAAATGGCAAAATCATCCAAACAGGTGATGCAAGTTTGGCGCTTGAATTAGAGAAAAAAGGATACGATTGGTTGGTGTAATATGAATTTAAATTTACTTTACTCAACGAACAAACAAAATCATCCTTTAGAAAGCATAGCTTTAAATGAATTACGTGAAAAAGCATACTTGGCTTTAGATCAAAGTGGTTTGCCTTCAAAAAAAGAAGAAGCCTGGAAATTTACGTCGTTAAATGATTTTAAAAGTATAGATTGGGCATTGCCTGAATCTGAATTATTTTTGAGTCACGATCAGATGGTGTTTGTTTCTAAAAGTTTACCATCAGATTTTTACAATATAGTTTTTGTTAATGGCATTCTTAATAAGACTTTATCTGATTCAGATATCCAAATTGAAAAAATTGATTTGCAGCCTAAAGACTTTCATTTAACTTCTAATGATGTCGATTACAAATTAGTTCACTTATCAAGATCACTAAGCTCAGTAAAATATATTTTGAATTTTAAGAAAGATCAGGTTGTGGATAAACCTGTGCAAATTGTGCATATAGTAACTGGTAATAAGTCGTATTTAGTGCAACCAATTTTGGATATTAACGCTGAAGAAAACTGTGATGTTAAAATTATATTTCAAAGATTATCAGTCAGGTCACATACAGAAATCCAGCAAGCACTCAATATGGATGTTCAAGTTAGATTAGATGCTAACGCTAAAATGAAATTCACCCATATTGATAATTCAGATATTCATGATTTTAACTTTTCAAGAATCAAATATTACTTAGAGCAAAGCTCTAAACTGGTTGCATTAGACATAGCCTTAGGGTCTCAAGTCTCTAGGCACTACACAGAAATAGCATTTAAAGCAGAATCAGCTGAAGCTGGTATTTATGGTCTTAATTTGTTAGCTAACGATCAACATTGTGATCACTATACGTTTATCCACCATATTAAAGGATCGAATCAATCTATTCAGCATTATAAATCTATACTTACTGAAAAATCACGATCAGTTTTTCGTGGAAGAGTTCGTATCGAACAAGATGCTCAGAAAGCTAATTCTGAACAATTAAATAATAATTTACTTATTTCACCAACGGCTTCTGCCGATAGCATTCCCCAGTTAGAAATATATGCAGATGATGTTAAAGCAGGACATGGATCAACTGTAGGGCAACTTAACAAAGATGAAATTTTTTATTTTTTAAGCCGAGGTATTAGTCAAAGACAAGCCGTGCAGATGTTGTCTCATGGTTATGCCAAAGAGTTAGTTTATAAATTAGAGAATGAACAAATTGAAAATTTTATTTTTGAAATCATGAACACAAAGCTAGAAGAAATGTTTTAAAAAAGAAGTATTAAAATGAGTGAATTGATTAAAAATGCACGCCTACAATTTAAAGCTTTTGAGCAAAAAATAAATGGTCACGATCTTGTCTATTTGGATAGTGCGGCGACAACTTTAAAGCCAAATTCAGTTGTTCAACGTATTAACAAATTTTATGAATTAGAATCATCTAATGTCCATCGTGGAGCACATTTTTTAAGTGATCAAGCTACTCGTTCATTTGAAAAAGCACGTACGACAATTCAAAAATTTATTAACGCTCGTTCGAGTGAAGAAATTGTTTTTACTAAAGGCACTACTGAAGGCATCAATTTAATCGCTCAGTCGTACGGGCAAAATTTTTTAAAAGCTGGCGATGAAATTGTTGTAACTGAATTAGAACACCATGCGAATTTAGTGCCTTGGCAAAATCTAGCTTTACAAAAAGAACTAAAACTCAAATTTATTGAAGTCTTATCAGATGGATCAATTGATGAAAATTCAATGACCAAAGCTATAACTGACAAAACCAAACTCGTTGCTTTTTCGGGTTGTTCAAATATTTTAGGTACTTTACTACCTATTGAAAAAATAATAGCACAAGCTAAATCTGTAGGCGCAGTCACTATTTTAGATGCGGCACAGTTAATTTCACAAAAATCTATCGACGTACAAAAGCTAGATGTCGATTTTTTAGTATTTTCAGCACACAAATTATTTGGACCATTTGGTTTTGGTGTTCTTTATGGTAAAAAACAATTGCTGACGGCAATGCCACCATATCAATTTGGTGGCAGCATGATTAGCGAAGTTCAGTTTGAAAAATCAACTTATAATGAATTGCCGTTTAAGTTTGAGGCCGGTACTCCGCATGTTGAAGGTGCGATTGGTACTGATGCTGCTATTGAGTTTTTTACTCAGTATAACTTAAATGATGTATTTAATTATGAGCACAATTTGCTTGAACAAGCATCAGCTGAATTAGCCAAAATTCAAGACATCAAAATATTCGGTACAGCCAAAGAAAAATCAGCTATTCTAAGTTTTAATATTCAAGGTGTTCATCATGCTGATGTTGGGCAAATTTTAGATCAACAAGGGGTTGCTGTTCGCGTGGGTCATCACTGTACGCAACCACTACTTAGAAAGTTTGCTATGACGGGAACTATTCGCGCATCATTTTCTATTTATAATAATCTATCAGATGTTGAAAAATTTATTTCTGCAGTTCACAAAGCAAAAAGGATGTTAACATGAGCCAATCAGAAGTTTTAATTCGCGTGCAAGCGACTCCGAATCCGAATGCATGGAAATTTATATTAGATCGTCCCGTACTTAATGATGGTAAGGCCACTTACTCTGATATCCAAGAAGCTGAACACAATAATTTAGCAAAATCATTATTTCAAATACCGGGTATTCGCCAAGTGCATTATTTTCAAAATGTTATTACAGTGACTCATCAGTTTGATGCTGATCCTGATGATATAAAAGAACAAGTCTGTGCCGTTATTCAAACACGTATGCCAGTTCATAATCCTGACCAGACGGTGTTAGATGAAAAAAAACTTGCTCGTCAGAACTTATCGCCAGAGCAACAAAAAATAGAAGAAATTTTAGATCGCACGATCAGACCTGGTTTACAGGGTGATGGTGGTGATATCGAAGTGGTTAAACTTGAAGATAAGAAAGTATATGTGACTTATCAAGGGGCTTGTGGAACTTGCCCAAGTTCAACGACTGGCACATTAATGGCTATTGAGGGGATTCTTAAAGATGAGTACGATCCTCAAATCGAAGTTATTCCAGTCTAAGAGTTATCTAATTATTTTATCTAATCTAAATTTATCATCAATTTTTTGACCATTACTGAGCTTTTGAATTTTCATATTTTGAGGATCTTGCTTTCTTTCTTCTGCAGCTTTTTGCAAGACATACTCAAAAGAATCTTCTGGTCGCGTGGCAATGATGGCGTCACGTAAAACTGTATGTTCGGCAATTTTTCCAGATACTGAAAATGTAATGTGATTTTGAATTTCTTTACTAAATTTACTAACATTAATTTGAAGGTCGTATGTCTGTCCTGCCGAAATTGCTGGTAAAGTCCCTTCTAAGACTGAAGTAGTTGTGGCATCTTTTTCAAGGTACCATGTGTATTTAAGACCACTAGGCATATTCTGAAATGCAGTAATTGTTGCTTTAATGACAGATATTCCGTTTTGATTTTCTGCTATTTCTTCACTTGAAAGTTTGAGCTGGAAAAAATTTCGCGAAACCATGTCTTGACTCAGTTTTTGTATCAAGAGTGGCGATTCTGAAATTGAAGCTAAACGACGTGTAGAATTATTTTTATAGATTAAATGCATTGTCAGAAAACCTGTCACTAAGCCAAAGCCAGTGGTTAGGATAATTCTTAATAAGAGCTGCTTGGACACAGTAAGCCTCCTGATTGATCTTTTAATTGATAGATACATTGTGTAGATGAAGAAGTTGTCGTTGGACTAGATGAGTAGTATCGAATATTGAGTAAATAGTTTCCAGAACTGAGAGAGCCCAAATTGATAGTTTTTGTTCTGTTATTACTTTCCAAGGCGTCTATAGTATAAGAACCACGATTATACATGGCGACATCGGATGATGTTGTTTTTGCATACGTAGCGCAAGTGTTATTACTGTAATAAGCCGTACAATCCTGATTATATTTATAGCTTTCTTTGAAAATAATCAAATCAACATCCAAAGGACAATCGGTAGTATTCGATTTTAAAACTAGTTTTATAGAAGTAACTGAACTTAAAAATGAACTATTTAAATGATAAAAATGATTTGTGTATCTTTGATCACTTTCATTGCTTGCTGTTTTTGAAGTATTACGTGGTTGTAGCATGATGTCGTTACAGCTTGATCCAGTTTGTAATTTAATTCCGTATCCTGGCCATGCTGAATATGTTGTCGGACCACTAACAACGTTTAAAGCAGAGCTTCCAATTGGATGTAAAGCTTCGTCTGACGTTATCATTGTTTGAAAATTAGCAGGTAATGTGCCTGAATTAATTGATTTGAGTTTGTCAATAAACTTTGCTGAACTTCTGAATGGCTGTGTAGAGATACCCATCCCTTGAGATGTTGTGCCTAGGGCTTTCCAGTAATTTTCAAATGTTTCGGCTGATCCAGTACAATTACTGTTGCAGGAATTAATCCCTTTAAAGAGACCACGAGCAACCGACATTTCTCGAGTATGTCCCTCGGCAGGGAATGATCCAGGAGACACCTGATCGTAATTAGCAGATGCACCGCTTTCGTTCAGACGTACTAAAATTAAAGAAGAACCGCCAGTGTTGCCACTCGCAGTATATCCACGTGTATCACTGTAATGTAGCCACTCGTTATTTGGTAGGTTGCTGGTCACATCTGGATTAATTTTAGCTAAGTAGTTTTTCATGATGTGACCACCAAAAAAATTGCCCCAACCTTCTGACCATGCTAGACGAGGATCGATTCTGTATTGTCCATAGTGTTTGCCACCTGGGGAATCCATACTTCCGCAGTTTGCTTCGATGTGATGCCCTATTTCATGTAAAATAACTGTGTCATCGAAGTGGTCTGTATCCGTAGATGTCACGTTGCCAGATACGCCACCGTTAATGTATAGCTCATTATCTCCTCGAACATAAAAAGACAGTGTATTACTGGCGTCAGCATCCGGATCAATATAGAGATAGGGATTAAAGCCAGCTTTCCAGTAAATATCTAAACGATTATTTAAACAACTTACGTCAGTAGTACCAGTTACAGTTCCGCTTGCGACATATTCAAAAACTGATATCCAGTTGTTGTAAATATTAAAAGCTCCTCCCTCTATTTTATTAGATAAGTTTTCATCGGCCTGTGCTGTTAATGTTATAGTAGAATTACTAGCTCCACCAAATCCTGAAGATACTAATGTTGTAGATAATTTATAGACATTATTTGAATAAATATCTTCTTTAACAGAGAAATTAAGCGTTGGACTCACTGATTTGCTGGCTGATGTAAAGACTTGTTGTGATCGCGATAAAACTTGCACCGTAAATGTACCGGCATTGTTCGGTATTCTTAAAGGATTAATCCCATCTAGAGCTTTAAGTTGTCCAAGTGAATTAGTAGCTCCACATTGTACAATGTTGCCTGATGAATCAAGAATTCTGACTTCAGCGTATTTAATCGGAAGTGAAGTAGGATTAACTGCTCCTAAAGTGATATTGCTAACAATCCCAGAATTTTGTGTGATGTTTAAACCACGTTTTTTAAAGTTAGCTGTACCTGATACAACAACACCCGGGCTATATGTTGTTGACGTTGTACACAGCGCTAACTCACTTGATATTGTAGGTGATGATGGAGTATCTGCTGGTCCCAAACCAGAACATGATGTTAGGAAAGGTAACACACTTGCTATCAGCCAAAAAATTGAATTACATTTGAGATGAATTTGAGATTGTTTCATTATTTATCATCCTTTTGCTTTTTGTAGAGTTCAACTTCTTGAACGATGCTTTCAAATGAATTATTTTTTTGAGAAGATACTACACCATCAGCGAAAATTCTGTGACTTGGATGAGTGCCAAAAGCTTCAAATCTGACATAGCGATTAATTGATTTCACTCCAAAACCTTGAACTTGTAATTTGATATAAACAGGTTCATTTTTTCGAAGTAAAGGAATTTGTCCGGTAAGATCATCTGCATTTTGCGCGAATACATATTCACCCAAACGCCACTGAAAATTAACTGGATACTTATAATCATAATCAGTTTGTACAATTGCAGTTATCGTTGAAATACTATCTTGTTGAATTTTAAATTTTAATTGTATTGATCGTTCGACAAAGCCCATATAAGAAAATGATGATTTATTATATTTATTTAAACCATGTGGGTTCGTTTTTGAATTTGAATCAAAGCAGCTACTTAGCGATAGTATAGTAACAGTTAGTAAGCATAATTGTTGAAGATTATTCATTACTCTGGGCATAAAGCCCCCAAATTGCTATTAATTGTATATGCATATTGCGTTGCCGTGCTGATGCTTTTTCCAGCTGAATATGCTCGAACATCAAGAACATATTTTTTATTGGGCTGTAAATAGATATCTAAATTCTGAATTGATTTAGTGTACGTTGCTCCAGATACTGCAGAAGTTGTTGTAGGTGTACGATTGTAAGCGACAACATCTTTTGAGACTAACCTAGTTGTGACATAATTAACTGAACTGCAGGTTGTAGCGCCATTTGAACAGGCATAATCTTCATTGAAATGATAATCATTTTCATAAATAATTAAATCATGATCTACCGCAGATCCATTTAGAAAATCAAATTTAACGCTTAATGAAGTTAAGCCTGATAATGTTGAAGTATCGATTGTATAAAAATGATTCGAATACCTTTGATCAGAATTTAAACCAGTGAAATATTGTTCGTCTGTTCTAGGTTCAATTAATGTTTTATTTGTACAAGAATTGTTTACGATCAAATTATGTCCATAAGGGACCCAATTCAGATATTTTATTGAATTAACCGTAGAAACGTATCGAGCCGTACCACTTATTGCTAAATTGTGATCAGAAAAGAGCTGCAAAGCTTCAGCTTCAACAATAGTTTTGAAGTATGTGTTCCAGTTTGAAGTACCTACATTGGCTTTAAATAATTCGAAAAATAGATTTGAGTTAACTGATTTGTATTCAGCGCGTCCTAAACCCGTATTGGCATCAAAAGATTGCCATATAGTTGTATAACTTGCAGGTAAAGTTGTGCAAGTTGATGAGCAAGTGTTGGTTGTTTTAAATAGAGCACGTGAAATTGCACCTTCGCGAGTATGGCCTTCTCCGGGATAGACACCACTATTAACAATATCATAAGGTATATTTTGATATGCTCCAGGCAATTGCCAAGCGCCTGGGTCATTAGCCGGTTTTTTAAAATCCATCATAAAACCCTGACCATTTGAAATATTCTGATAAGAATCAGAAAACCCATAAGTATTATTTAAAAAAGTCCAACCGTAGTTTTCGTTCAAACTAATCAGACGAGTGTTCATTGTCGGATCGATATATTGAAGTCTATTTTTAATAACTTGAGTTGCGGTGTAATTCGCCCATGACTCATGCCACGCTAAACGTTGATCAATTCGAACAATCAAAGCATGTGTCCCGCCTTTAGTAAGTTTTCCACAGTGATGTTCGACAAAATGACCCATCTCGTGAATCACAGGAAAGTCATCAAAATGATCAGTGTTTGATAAACTCACATCGCCGAGCTGGCCACCGGTAATAAAAAGTCGATCTGTATCCTTATCAAAATAAGAAGTATTGTCTGTCAAGGTTGAAGGATCTTGTTCTGGATAGACATATTGAACTGGATTAAAACCAGCTTTCCAGTAAACATTTAACTTATTGCTTAAACAGCTTAGATCTCCCGGAGGAAGATCAATTTGCGTATCAAGGTACTCGTAAAGCTGAATAAAATTATTGTAAATATTAAATGCTCCACCAGTTATGTTCATATCATCGGTTTGTCTGGCATAAGCAGTAAGATTTATCGTACTTAAGTTTGTTCCATCTGATGAAAAAGTTGTTTCAATATGATGGACATTGTTTTGATATATATCATCTTTAACTGAAATCGAAGCAAGTAATGCTTTGTTAGTTGTGGTCACCCGCGAACGAGCATAAACGCGTATAATGTAATTTTGAGCTTTATTTGGTATTTTTAAAGAACTGACTCCGTCAAGTCCAACAACTTGACCATTGATATCTGTACGTCCACATTGAATTAAATTTTTACTTTGATCATATACAGCAACTTCAGCGTATGGGATAGGTAATGGATTTGTTAAGGGATCGCCTAAAACCATATTGCTGAGTGAAGTTACACTATTAGTCGTTTGAGAAATTAATTTTGTCGAACGCTTGTAAAAACTGGCAGTCGCTACAACAGAAACATAGCTTGGGTAAATTTTTTCGGTAAGACACTCGTTAATTTCATCTTTTAAAGATAAATATTCACTTGCTCGTGAGCTTAAACGAGGTCCACAACTTTGTAATAAAATTGTGAAAGTGAAAAAAAATAGTAAAGCGTATAGTCTTAAAACCACGCTTCTTTATCGGCTTATTTTTACATTGAATTAAGTATTTGTAATAACTCAGCTTAAGACTAGTCTAGTCTTGAAGATGAACAAAATAGTATTTTAGAAAATCTCAAAATTAGCCGATTGAACAAAGAGAATGATAAGAAAAATGTCGATTTTTTTTATAGCTTCAATAACGACTCTGCAAAACTGCTGACAAAAGTTTATCTTCGATAGATCAAAATCTGTCAGGTATGTCTTTGGGCATAAACTATAAACTGTCGGATACAATTCATGTAGAGCCTACTTATGAATTATTTCAGAAACTTTTTATTCGTGGTGTGACAACTACATTGGTTAGTTTAGATAAAGTGATGATTTCAGCGTTAGGGTTGAAGTTTAATATTAGACTTTTTGAAAAAGATGATTCTAGAATAAACATAGCCTTCGGCGCTAAATCTTTATTTAAGGCCCAAACAGAAACTATAGATGTCAATTCTGGTTATTCCCTAGATGCCGATTTAAATATAATCAAAAAATACAAGCAGTCTAACTATCAAATAGGTTTCGGAATGAGTTCTCATTTTCAAAACACATCCGTCACAACTCAGTCAGAAACCGTGCCGCATGTATCTCTTGGTATACAAAGTGATATGTTTTTAGCTGATTAACTCCACTTCAAAAGATCAAAGTTCATTTGAAAAACGTCTTCTTCTTTGCCTTTTTCTACTAATAATTGAGTGTCTTTTAAAAACTGTAAAAAATTTTGATGAATCTTTTCACGAGTAGATTTGTCTGTTGAAAAGACAACTGTAAAATTATAGGTGTTTTCATTACTAAGAACATTAATGCGCTCTAAAGCCTGAATACGGGATAAGGTTCTATAGGCTTTAGTTAGACTCGAACTTGATGGTAAGTGCAAATTATCAACAATACTGCGATAAGTCTCTTGATCCTTTTGAATAACCTGCATTTTGACTAAAGCACTTAGATATGAATCAAATTTTTTTCTTTCTAGGCCCATTTTCGTTGCGATCAGTTCAACATTTTTTTGAAATTCTGGAATTGTTAAAAATATATGTATAACTTGATGTAACGGATCTGAATAGTATTCGAATAAGGCTTCAGATTTAATTTCATGAGTTTTAACTTTTAAATGGGATTCTGAAGCATTTTCTTTTTTTTGAATATCTTGAATATTAGATAAAAGAGTTTTTTTTCTTTTGTCTATAGAGCACTGATCATAGCTTAATAATAAATTAATATAATTTTTTTCAACATCATTAAAGTTAAGAAATTCTGTTGCTAAATACAATTGGTCTGCAGTTAGATTGCCGCCATGATTTAAAACTTTAGATAAGTAAGTTTTTTGCACTCTGCAGTGTTCAGCCACTTTTTCTAAAGTCAGACTTTTTCTAACCTTTTTTTGTTCATGAAACGTATGTTTTAAAACGTCGCGATAGTCTAAATACTTAAAAATACTCATAATTATTTGTTAACAAATAATTAACTAATTGTCACATAATTAATAAACAATTAATTAACTTTATTTCAAATTTATTCGAAACTTGTATTCACCGGCAAGCTTGAGTAACACATAAGAAAGGTAACTTTATGATAAAAGACATAATTCAATTATTAATTGGTTCTACAATCGTTTTTTCGACTGTGCAAACACAAGCAGGTTGGAGCAGTGGCGGCGGAGAGCTTATTCGCGATAAAAATAATCCATGGTTTATCCAAAACACTAAAACTGTTAAGTATTGTATTCAGATCGATGAAAAAAACTTTGGTCAAACACGCGCACAAGTTTCGGTAAGAGTGAAAAACGCTTTTGAGTTTTGGAAAAGACAATTGCGTGATTTAGATTACCACCTCTTGATTGGCGGTTTCAATTCAGAATTAGGTACGCAAGAATTTCAGGAAACTAATTGTACTAAAGATGCCGACATTCAATTTCAATTTGGAACTCTTACAGCGGAGCAAAAACAAAGAATCGGTGATACTTCAGATGTCATTGGGCTAACCGTTCGCACAGATTACGATAGAGTTTATTTAAAAGGAAAAGGCTTTATTTATTTTGCTCCACAAAGCGGGCCACTTAAGCCAACAGCAAAAAACGTAGCGCCCAATATGTGGTCTGATGGTACAGGGGCAGCGATATATCAATTAATTATTCACGAGCTGGGTCATGTATTTGGAATTCAGCACACGAACGATATATTTTTAATGCGTGAGGATTTCGCAGAAAAACTTGTGTCAAAAGAAAAATTTTCTGTTGGTCGTGATAATTATTTTGAAAATGATTTTTCGAAAAAAATGAAAATGTTTAAATTTTTTAGAGGTCAATATTTTGAGAATTTCTATTTTTCTAAGGGGTGCATACTAGACTCGCCAATCCATGAACCAGGAGGACTACCTAATCCCGAACCAAGTGACATCGGATCAAGGTTCTATGAAGTTGTGAGTACACATTATTGTGCAATCTCTGATTTAACTAATACAGAACTTTTGGTTTCAGCTCATCGAAGAGATACTAAAACGCGCGAAAATATAGGTCAAATGAGCTTAGAGTTCCCGTATAGGGCTTCGCTAAAAAAACCAGTTGTTGAAATTTGGTGGGACAGGCAGCAAAAAGTTTTAAATGTACCATCATGGATGGCTGGCCCGGAAAAAATGGATTACGCCACAATGTACACTGAATATGTTTTCAAAGGTGAATACAAATCATTAGATGGTAAAGTTTCGAAAAAAGTTGCAATTACGGCACACTCATCTGGCGAATTTAAAGTATCCGGTGTTAGCGGCGACGAAATCCTAGTTGATGCCGAAGCCGGTTATTAAAAATCGTTTTTCGATATTATCCACGGCAATTTTAAGTACTATACTTTAAAATTGTCCGCCTTTTTTAAAGCAAGCCGATGACTAGAAAAAAGTCTTTGGCTTGTAAATCTAGAGTTTAATTTTTTATCAGAATTTTTCTCGAAATGAGATAGTTCAGAAAATAAAAAAAGGCTCGATGACAACTCTGAAACATAAACCTCTTTTTCGCAAGGTGGGTCGCCATATAACAACTTTAGGCTTCTCACTACGAGGTGAGCTTGCACACCATTGTCAGGGACAGCCCCCAAAATTATGCTTGTAAGGTTTATTTTCGATGAGTTTTACGTCAGCGAACCCTATATAAACATTTTAGCAGATTCTTATAAAAAGTCTATAAACCAGGACTCGAGAACCACTAAAAAAAGCCGAAAAATTAATTATGTTAGCTCAGTTGGATTTTTATTTTCCATTTTTTGTGTTTTTTTACGGTCTTATGATCACTTTTGTGCTTGAAATTCCGTATTTTGTGGAATTGGCACGCAAAGAAATGCCCTATTATCATACTCAATTTGAGAAACATCGAAAATTAGCTTTTTTATCTGTTTTTGTAGGCGGTCTTTGGTCACTGCAACAACTCTGGTTTTCGTGATTGACTCTAGATTCAGGGTTGGTACTTTGGCTGCATGTCGCAGGACTTTAGCTCTCAAAACTCATTCGAAAACAGCAACAACAATTCTGAATCAGGAATAAACTCGGCATCAACTGAACCGCAAATTTTAACTGTTGAACAGATCAATAATTATTTGCGTGGATTAATCGAGGGTCATGTAGGCACTGTTTGGCTCAAAGGTGAAATTTCAAATTTCAAACCGCACTCGTCAGGGCATTTTTATTTTTCATTAAAAGACTCAAAAGCTCAAATCAGTGCCATGATGTTTCGCGGGTATAATTCTCGTTTGAAATTTAAACCGCATGACGGTTTAGAGGTCATCGTTCGTGGTAAAATCACTGTTTATGAACCACGCGGTACATATTCGATCGCTTGTGAAACAATGGAACCTGTTGGCGCTGGAGCTTTGCAAAAGCAATTTGAACAATTACGTAATAAGCTCAAAGCTGAAGGTTTGTTCGAGGCTTCCAGAAAAAAAGCCATTCCAAGTTATCCTAAAACAATTGCAGTTGTAACATCTCCAACTGGAGCAGCTATTCAAGATATTTTAAACATCATGAGTCGTCGTGCGCGTAATGTTCAAGTGATTGTTGTACCGGCTGTTGTACAAGGGGCAGCAGCGGCTCCATCATTGATCGAAGCATTTAAACAAGCAGAGAAAATCAAGCCCGATGTGATTATTATTGGTCGCGGCGGTGGATCTATCGAAGACATGTGGTGCTTTAATGATGAAACATTAGCACGTACAATTGCGGCCTCAGAAGTGCCGGTCATTTCTGCTGTTGGACACGAAATTGATTTTACTATTTGTGACTTCGTAGCTGATTTGCGAGCTCCTACACCATCGGCAGCGGCTGAACTGGTGGCTAAAAGCTCGCATGAAATTATTCAAAAGATTGAACAGCTTGATCGATTGCTCAAGTTGGCTATTCAAAAACGCTTACAGCAAAAACAACAGCAATTACTTTTGCAATCAAAGCGTTTGATTGATCCGAAAAAGAAACTACAAGATCTTTTTATTAGAAATGATGATTTATATTCACGCTTAGAATTGGCGATTGATAATTATCTGATGTCAAAAAGCAAAGATATTAAAATGCTTGAATCACGATTAGTTTCGCCAGTGCAAATTGTGCAACAAAAAAGACTTGTTATACAAAAGCAAGAAATGCGCTTACAGACAGCTTTAAAAAATAAAACGACTCAATTAAAATATAAAGTTGAAAATGCCATGGCATTGCTAGACTCTTTAAGCCCGCTTAAAGTTGTTGATCGTGGTTTTTCGATAGCAACGACTCAAAGTAAAAAGGTCGTTAAATCTATCAAGCAAGTTAAAAAGGGTGATGTTATTACAATTAAAGTAACCGATGGTTTAATTGAAACTGAAGTTAAAGGAAGTACAGATGGATTTTGAAAAAAAATTAAATAGATTGGAAGAAATCGTACAAAAAATGGAAAAAGGTGATTTATCACTTGATGAATCATTAAAGTTGTTCGAAGAGGGCGTTAAGCTTTCTCGTGATTGTCACAGTCAATTAACCAATGCGGAAGCACAAGTTAAAAAACTTGTCTCTGTAGATAGCTCTGGTAAAGCGACTACTGAAGACTTCAAGGGTGAAGGCTAATTCGAACACGTATGGCTTCGGGGAACTTAAAAGAAATACAGATTTCATTTTGTGAAGAATTTGATAAATATTCAGAGCAGTATTTTTATCCATTATCTAATCAGTTGCCCGAGCTTAAATTGCTATTTAACAGCATTCAATACTCATTAAATTCAGGGGGAAAGCGTTTTCGCCCATTTGTATCTCATTTAGTGGCGCAAGCCTACAATATTGAAAAAACTCAAATTTACCCATATGCGCTTGCTGTTGAAATGATACATACTTATTCGCTTATTCACGACGATCTACCTTGCATGGACAATGATGATTTTAGACGTGGTCAGCCGACTAATCACAAATTATTCGGAGAAGATATGGCGTTACTTGCGGGAGATTCTTTATTGACGGAGTCCTTTGCAGTTATTGCGCGTGAATACGAAAATCAACCAGCATTAGCTGTAAAACTCATTCGATTACTCACTTATAAGGCAGGTATGTTGGGAATGATAGGTGGACAGGTTCTAGACATGAAAAGTGAGCCTGGTATCACTAAAGATCAAATGCTTTTAATGCACAAATTAAAAACTGGAGCACTTATTGAGTCTGCCGTAGTTGGTGCTGCACTCATTTCTAAAGTCAGTGATCAAGAGTTTAAGTATTTACAAACTTATGGTGAAAATATTGGTTTAGCATTTCAGTTGAAAGATGATATTTTGGATATGAACGACAAGCAGCAAGATCACAAAAATTTTGTTAACCTAATTGGTATCACTGAAACTCAAAACATGTTAAACACGGTCAGCATTTTGGCTCAAGAATGTCTTATGAATATTCAAAAATGTAATGCTCAAGTCCATGTGCAGAATTTACTTGATTTGATCGAATATAATATAAAACGCGACAAATAGTGATGAGATTAGATGTTTTTCTTGTGAAAATTAAAAAAATAGAATCTCGTGCGAAAGCACAAGAGTTAATTAGCCAGGGTTTTGTTCGTATTAAACAACCAGGTCAAGATGAGATTATTTTAACGAAAGCAAATTATATTGTGGACACCACAATAGAACAGTTTGTCGAAATTATTGATAACGATTTCAGTCGCTACGTTTCCCGGGGCGCGCTCAAATTAATCGGAGCATTAGATACAACAAAGTTAGATGTTTCTCAAATGACTGTGTTGGATGTGGGCCAGTCCACTGGTGGTTTTACAGACGTTCTATTGCAAAAAGGCGCAAAATTTGTTGTCGGTGTTGATGTCGGGCAAGATCAATTGCACACTAAGATTAAACACGATTCACGTGTCAAGGCATTTGAAAAGATAAATGTTAGAGAACTAACAGAAAATACTTATTTTAATGATTACATTAAGCAAATGAATAATGCTCATGAGTTGGCTGTTTTTGATTTGATTGTTTGTGATGTTTCGTTTATTTCCCTTAAAAAAATTATTTCACAATTGAGACCGTATTTAAAATTAAATGGATATTTTATTTTATTAGTTAAGCCTCAGTTTGAATCTGGCCCTGAACATCTTGATAAAAACGGACTAGTTAAAAGTTCAAATATTTATGCAGTCATTGAAAGTGATATTAAAAAAGAGTGTGAAAAAGCTTTTAATTGCAGTGTAAAATATTTTAGTAGTTCAATTACTGGTAAAGATGGAAATAAGGAGTTTTTCGTTTATGGCAAAAAATGTGAATAGATACTTTATTTTATTTTTTTTCATTCTTTCGAGTTGTCAATTAGTTCGAAAAAACACTTTAGAGCAAAAAGAAAGTGAAAATCGAGTTTATCCCAACATTGTAGCTTCAACAACCGAAGTTAAAAATTCTACAATATCAAATCCCAATCAATTAGGACAACCGTCATCGTTAGAGTTTAATCCTATTGATAACCCTGTTCAGCCCCAACCTTCAAATATTGTTACAACGACTATTCGAAAAAGTGTACCTCGGTTTGGTGTCATCTTATCTGCGGGCGGAGCAAAAACTTGGGCTCATGTTGCAATATTGAAAGAAATGCAAAAATATAAATTTCCAATCGCGAGTATAGCTGGTATCGAATGGGGATCAGTTGTAGCTGCGAGTTATGCACATCAAGCGTCAGTAAGTGAAGTGGAGTGGGAAATATCTAAGTTTAAAGATTTAGATTCATGGTTTGAATTTACGAAAGCGGCATTTGCTAAAAAGACGACTTTTGATTTTAAGATTCCATTTGTGTGTCCATCACTTAATATTAAAAACAAAACGATTTATTTATTGAATCGTGGCCAAATTGATCAGTTTATACCATATTGTTTGCCGTCGGCGGGATTAATCAGACCCTATGGAAATAGTGTAGCGCATATGTCTAATTTAAACCTGATCGTTCAGCATTTAAAAGCAACAGGAGTGCAAAAAATTATATTAATTAATGTTTTGGGTGGACGGAGTGAGGCATCTTTTCTTAAGAGTATTGATAGCTTAGAGAATCAAATTTGGTCTGAACACGCCGCATCTTTGCGGAAAAACGTAGTTTATGACGACCTCATTGAAATCGAGCTCAGTGATTATGGTATTGATGATTTTGATAAACGCAAAGACATTATGGTCAAAGCTACAGAATTAAGTTATAATCTAGTAAAAAAATTAGCAGAAAAATATAAACTATAGTTATAGGTGAAATATGGCGGCAGTAAATAGAAGAGCTACAGAAAATCCAGAGATATTCAAAAAAAGAAGGCAAAAAGTAGCCATTGGTTTAAAAGATTCTGCTCTTATTGTTGCAAATCACCAAGAGCATATTCGTAACGATGATGTACATTTTGCATATCGTCCTGATTCAAATTTTTATTATTTGAGCGGTTTTGAAGAACCTGAATCAATCATGATTTTGCGTCCCGGTAAGTTTCCAGAATCTGTATTATTTTGCAGACAAAAAAATATTGAACGTGAAACTTGGGATGGATTTAGATTTGGACCATTAGTTGCCAAGAAAGAGTTTTTATTTGATGAAGCTTATCCTATCGAACAGTTTGAAACAAAAGCGATTGAGCTTTTGAAAGGCTACGAAGACGTTTATTATCGGATGTTTAAAAATCCTGATGTTGATAAAAAAATACAGAATGTTCTTCTTGGTTTAAAAAGAGCGTATGGTCGATCTGGATATGGTTTAATGACAATCAAAGATGCAGATACATTTTTGGGTGAATATCGTCTGCGCAAGAGTGAAGAAGAGTTACGTAATCAAAAATTAGCTTGTGAAATTACAGCGAAAGCTCATGTTGAAGCGATGAAATTTACTAAGCCTGGTGTTAGTGAGCGACAAGTGCAAGCGGTTTTAGCTCATACATTTTATACAAATGGATCGGCTCGCGAAGGTTATAATTATATTGTTGCGAGTGGTAATAATGCTACGACTTTGCATTATAATTTTAATGATCAAATGTGTGAAGATGGTGAATTACTTTTAATTGATGCTGGTTGTGAGTATAACTTTTATTCAGGAGATATTACACGAACATTTCCTGTTAATGGACGGTTTACTGCTGCTCAGAAAAAAGTATACGAAGGTGTTTTAAAAATTCAAAAAGAAATTATAGATTATGTTAAGCCAGGTGTGTTTTTTAAAGATTTACACGCTATGGGCGAAAGCCGATTGACAGATCTCATGATAGATTTGGGCTTAGTTCGTGGTCGTAAAGAAGATATCATGAAATCAAATGAGCATCGAAAATATTATCCGCATGGTATTGGTCACTGGTTGGGTATGGATGTTCATGATGCAGGATTGTACATGATCAAAGGTGAACCGAGACCGATTGAACCAGGTATGGTTTTTACGATTGAGCCCGGTCTGTATATTCCAGCAAATGATCAATCAGCTCCTGAAGAACTTCGTGGTATCGGTGTTCGCATAGAAGATAATATTCTTGTGACTGATTCTGGTTGTGAAGTTTTAACTGCTTTGGTTCCTAAAGAGATTGAAGACATTGAAAAGTTAATGTCTACATGATTGACAAAAAAATTAAGTTCTTATTCTCATCATGAGAAAATATTAAACTTGAATTGGGTTTGATTATCCCGACTGTTATTCTATCAGTATGTTTCTTAGATTGAGATCTAAGAAGTGCCGATAAGTTTCAGCAGGGGGAAAATTGAAACGAACCGCTATTGTTTTCACTTTAATAGTTTTAATAATACCTTTTCAGAATTGTTTACAACAAGGCATTTCGCAAGTCGATCAATCATCTTTGGGTTTGTCGAACAGTAATAATTCATCAAATACATCTTCTGGTAGTCCAAATATAGGTGGTACAACTGCGCCGGGGACAACTATGAGTCTACTCGAGACACAAACACGGTGTTTAGCATTGCTTGCCAGACCGACTATAAATTCACTTTCTGGAACATCGTTTACGATTTTTTCTGGGTTCGGTTCTGCAAATCAAGGCGATACATCTGCTACAGTCGATATGTCCATTACAATGTCTATTTTAAATCAAGCAGAGTACGATCGTTTGGGATGTAATTCTGTAGTTAACAACGTCGTTAGCTGTTCTTTAGATACTTCGAATTCATTTTCGATTACTTCGGCTGTTGATATGAAAGGTGATGATCTACTTAAACAAGGTAAGACTCAAGCCACTTTGGCAGGATCTGCATTTGCAAATAGAAACGCTTGTTCCATGACTTTCGGCAAAGGTATGAATACTATAAAATTGTCGATCAAGCCTAATTCTGCCATGACTAATGATGTGATGAATCCAGTTCGTTGTGTCGAGGGTAATTTTTCGATTTCATTATCTGTACGCTCTGAAGTGGCTATTGATAATCCACCTGCTGGTTTAACAACTAATTTTAAATCTGATCATAAGTCAATAAGTGTAGTTATGAAGAATGGTTGTTGGAAAGACAGTCGCCTTCGCGAAATGAAAGAGACAACAACTAATTTGTCAGATTTTGGAAGTTTCGGTTCTGTAGTTCAAATTTCAGGTAATACCGCTGTTGTTTTGGCTCCAAATGATGATTTAAGTAGTTCAATTATTAACGTTGGCGCTGCTTATATTTATGAATTTGAAAGCGGAATTTGGAAATATAAACAAAAAATATTAAATAGCGATAGTAACAGTGGCGAAAGTTTTAGTTCGGTTGCCATTTTAGCAGACACTCTTGTTATTACGAGCGCGCTAGCCGACTCACAAGGAGCTGCTTATTTTTATAAAAGGACAGGTACAGGTTGGGTACTAATTAAAAGAATTACCCCTGAATACTCTCAGGCTTATCAGCAATTTGGTTATTCAGTCTCTATAAGTGATCGATATATTGCTATTGGAGCACCAAAAGTATCTTATAACTCAATTACCGGTCGTGGAGCTGTCTATTTTTATAGTTATAACGAATCGGGATTACAATATGTTAATACATTATATGGTGAATTAGCTCATTCTGGTTTTGGTAGTGCTATTGCAATGGATTCAACGAACATTGTTATTGGGGCACCTCAAAATCTTGGCAAAGAAAGCCAAGCAGAGGGCTCAGTTTTTATTTATGCACAATCTGATTTTTCGTTAAAAGGGCAGAAAAAAGGCTCTTCTCTTGCCGAGCGATTTGGTGATTCTGTAAGTATATTAGGATCAAAACTTTTAGTTGGATCACCTAATGCTAGTAGCTCAAATAAAATAGCAAATGGTAAAGCTAGTTATTTTGAAAATTTTATATCAACAACTGCGCCAAAAATTTGGGTAGGCACTGTTGATAAAGAAAACTTTGGTCAAAGTGTGGCAATGAATTCAAAAGGTCTATACGTAGGGGCACCTTTTGCAACAGCAAATACTTACACACGTGCTGGATTTGTAAATTTTTATAAATACAGTGCCTTAACGAATCCTTCATACATTTTAACAGCCTATAACTCGACTAAAGACAGTGCTTTTGGAAGTGCTCTAGCTGTAACAGAAGACTATGCAATTGTCGGGGCTAGAATTAAAAGCAGTGATTTAGGCGAGGCCTATATTTACCGATATCAATAGGTCGCAAAAGCTTGATTTTTCTTGTGGGGGAAATTTGAAAGCAAAAAGTTATTTTCTTTTTACTTTTTTTATGCTGAGTTATGAATTTAGTTCAGCGCAAATTGACATGGCTTTTCGTCGATCAAATGCTGTTGTTCTTTATGAATTTAAGGAAACGAGCGGCGATGTCATCAATGATACATCGGCTATTGGTAGCCCGCTTAATTTAATCATTGCTGATCCATCTAATGCTGCAATTACACGTGGTGATGGTTTTATTGAACTTAAAACACGAAATTTAATATCTTCTACAGGACCTGCTTTAAAATTAATTAACGCATGCAAAAGTACAAATGAGTTAACCGTTGAAATTTGGGCTGAAAATAATGAATCTGCGCGTTTAACAACTGGTTTTTATCCTGATAAAACGGCTCAACCAAATCGTTTATTATCGCTAAGTACAAATTTAGTTAAGAGCAATTTTTATGTGGGTCAGTTTTATGAAGATAGCGATTTTTATTATAGCTCAGTTAATACTTCTGGAAATGAAAAAATGGCCACACCAGGAGGTTCGCTTAACAATCCTATTAAATCTTTAGCTAATCAAATCATTCTACCAAGTTTAGAAATCAACTCGCCGCCAAATGAAAAAATGCAAAAAATTATTTTTACAATTAACTCGCAAAAAAATGCTAAATTATATTTGTCTGATCGTGATGGATCACTATCGTTAGCAGCTAAATCATCTACAGGATTTGGTGACTCAAGTGCTAATTTCAGTACTTGGTATACAGACGCCAAGCTAACTTTAGGTAACATAGCTTCAACTTTTAATGAAGTGAAAACTGCGCCTTCTGATTTTACAGGTTGTGATAATGCTCAATCAATTAGTGCTAATTCGGGCTGTAAGGCCAATAGTCGTTATTGGAAAGGTAAAATTTATCTTATTGCTGTTTATTGTAAAGCTCTTACAGAAAATCAAATTTTAGGTGAACGCTCTCAAATGCAAGTTAGAAACATAAGTTCAGATATTAATACAAATGTCGTTATCACTGAGAACTTATTAAAGGCTCAAACTATTTTTCAAAGAATCACAAGTGTTAAAGTACCATTGTATGATCCAGTTTTAAAAAATATGGCAGGTAAATTAGATCAAAGCGACTCAATTGGTGCTGCTGCAATCGCAACTCAGGATAGTCGTTTTTACAATTATACTGTGCGCGATTTTGCTTCAAAAATGTCAAATCGTGCAGAAACAACAAATGTGCCACTTAATGATTTTACAACAACTGTTATTGGCGCCGTACGTGATGAGATTAACGCACAAAGATTATTATTTGATAATATTACTTATGTTGCTGATTCAAAATTAGTTGCAGTTCCCTCTGCTGAAGTGACAGATATTCTACGTTCAAATAATCATTACGCTGCTTTAGACAATCAAAAAATAGATTTAGTCAAAGTGATTAAAGCATCTACACAAAGGATTTTTAATGGCACTAAGGCCGTTGATATGCCAACACCTGCTGGCTTATTAACATCTCGCGCTTGGATGTCTGAACATGCTACTGCGGGCACTAACAGACGCTTGGTTGAGTATGCTTTTAGAGAGTTTTTATGTACTCCACTTGAAAAAGTAGCCGATAGTACTGGACCTGATAATGTTGTTGCTCGTGACATAGATCGCTTTCCTGGTGGTGTTCATACGAAATTTACAACTTCATGTCGCGCTTGCCATACTGTTATGGATGGTTTTAGACCTGCATTTTCTCAATTTACATTTAATAGCGATTATACAATGCATACTTTTACAAGTCCAAGCGTGAATAACACAGATGATGAAGCTAAAGGTATGGGTATATATACTTCAAAAGAACCCGGCGCTACTTTTGTTCATGATAAAATTAATAAAAATGGCTCTGTTTTTCCTGGCGGCAAAATTACAACAGATGATAGCTGGGTTAACAATGCTAGCTATGGTGCTAATTTGCCATATTTTAATTGGACAAGATTAAAAGGAAAAGGAATTCAAGATTTTGGAAAAGCTCTTGCTGAATCAAAACAATTTCCGATTTGCATGGCCAAAAGAGTTTTTGCCACTGTTTGTAAGCGCGATGTAACAACAGCAGATGATTCTTTAATTAATGAAGCTGCTCAAGAATTTTCAAATAGAAATTACAATTTAAAATATTTATTTCAAAAATTGGTTGTGTCTAAACAGTGCATTGGAGGCAAATAGTATGCGGAGTAAGAAAGTAATTTCTCTATTCATAGTTATATTCAGCTTAAGCTCTGTTTTAGTTACGATTGGTAATGGTTGTAGTCAGTCTGTAACGAATATTGCGCATGAACTTTCACTAGGATCGCAATCTACATTATCAATTGTAGACTCAGCTGCCGAATCAACAGATATCGAAGTCATACCTGGTGCGCCTACAGTTTCAATAGTTAACACAAAACAAATTGTTGAACAATTATCATCATGTGTAGGTCTTGAAACTGTAAGCGAAAGTACTCTTGCAATGTACGAGCAAAAAAAAGGCGCGGTTTCGATTACTGGTGTAGCTAATACTGTTACTGCGCCTATGACATTAGCCATTCTCAGTGTTGCTGGGGAAGTTTGTAATGATTTGATTACTAAAGAAGCGATGCAAAGTAGATTTTTTACAAGCTGGAATTTAGCTGGAAATAATATTCCTTCAGATTCAGTTATAGCTGATTCACTTACTAAGTTCGCGCTATCGTGTTGGCAAAAAAAAGAATCAATCGATGAACAAAAAGCATTATTAGAAATGATTAGTACATCAATTGTAAATGGTGAGGATAAAGCTGCACGAAAATCCGCATTAATGTTGTGTACAGCAGTTTTATCAAGCTTGGATGCGATCACTTATTAATAAGGAGTAAGGAAGTTTTATGTCTGAAAAAAATAACAAGAATGACTTAAAAGTTAAAAAGTCTGAAACTTTTGAAACCCTGCATTCAAAGCCGGTAACACGTCGTGAATTGCTATCAACCGGTTTAATTGGTTTTACGGGCTCTTTGATGATGCCATCATTTTTAACTATATTGGCTCGCTCTGGTCATGCTGAGGCTGCCGAGCTTTTGTGTAAAACAGCAGGTGCTTCTGATCTATGTCCTTTTATTGGTATTAAGCTATCTGGCGGCGGTGCCATGTCGGCAAATTTTCTACCTCTTGATAAAGGCCAGCAGTTACTTTCATCATATTCAAAAATGGGTATGGGTTCTGGTGCAACATTACCTGCCAGTTATGAATTTGCTAACAATGTTTTATTTTACGCTAATTCGGGCATTTTAGCCGGTATGCGCGAACAAGCTACACGCGCAACATTAATGACATCTAATTTTGTTGGAGTTTGTGTTCGCTCTCAAGATGATTCTTCTGGAAATAAATTTGATATAACAGGCTTAGTTAATCAAGCTGGCTTATCAGGAAAAGTTTTACCAAATCTTGGAAAGTCTAATACGGCTACTGGCGTGAATAATATGTATGCTTATGTGAGACCTCCTGCGCCTTTAATCATTTCGCGCTATGAAGATATAACTGGATCATTACAAATTGGTGGTGCTTTAGGTTCACTAAAAAGTGACCAGCAATCAAAGCTCATTAAAACAATTCGTGGTCTTTCGTCATTACAGGCAGAACGAATTCAAAATATGACTGGGGGTTCGATTTTATCACGACTATTGGGATGTTCTCAAAATGACAATTATAACTTAATTGCGAATTCAGGCTCACTTAACATAGATCCCCTATCGGATGCTGGATTTTCACAAATCTGGGGCATTAATGCTAATTCAAATAAAAGTAGTCAGGACTTTGTTTTTGCATCTATGGTGTTTAATGCACTTAACGGCAATGCGAGTACAATCAATTTAGAAATCGGTGGTTTTGATTACCATAATAATACGAGAACGAGTGGAGATGCTAAAGATTTAGAAGCAGGTCGAGTGATTGGTCGTGTCTTGCAGTCACTTTCATACCTCAAGAAAAAAGGTTTTATAGCAGTAACTTCTGATGGGTCAGTTTCAAGTCCAGACTCTGAAGTTGCTGGTGGGCCTTGGGTCAGCGATCGTGGAACAGCGGGTGCATCATATATGATTACATATGATCCAGCCGGCCCACATGCGGTTAAATCAAACCAGTTAGGACATTTTACAAGTGGACAAGCTGCTGATGATACTTTTTTAACTGGTGGTAATGTCGAATTAGCGGCTGGTGCTATGTTTGTAAATTATTTATCTTTTAATAAAAAGTTATCGCTTGTTGAAAATTATTTACCAAGGATTTTTTCAACAGCGGAAATTGATTTAATAACTAAAATTACTTAAGAGAGTGTAGATTGATTAAAAATATTAAAATTTTTAAAAATAAAAAAATAACGACTCTGATCTCGTGCCTTTTAGTGATTAACGGGCTATTGTTTTTATTTAATAATTGTCAGGTCAATATACAAAATGAAAATTTAGTTATCGAGAAATCAAACTTTTCATCGCAAGCGGATCAAACAAATTCGAACCCAGTAGCTGAAACCATGTGTGAACAAGAAATATTAAATTTATATTCACGAGGTTGGCACAATTTCTTAAAAACTAACTGTGCGATTTGTCACTCAGTTGGACCAGGTAAGGGTAAATTTTCTAATTTAGATATTAATACATCTTACGTAGATTTTCAGGAAATCGGCTATACAAAAATAGCAAATAATGCTGTTAATCCCAGTCATAATCCACCCTATTCTGGAATTCAACACACACAAACAATCAATGAGCTTAAAGTCGAATGGCAAAAAGGTTTAGCTGATTTTGAGAAGTGTAGTGGTACAAAAATTGATTCAAGCACTGATGAGACACAATTTGATAAAATCACTCTTAAATCTGTTGCAAAACAAATCGGCCTAACAAAGGACGGAGATAAAAAAACTATCACATGGGATTTAGGAAAAGACATTTCTAGAGTAAAAGGCACTGATCCAATTGATGATTTAGGCGGAGCTCAATTTGCAATTACTATTACGCGCTTACGCAATTCAAGTGGTGCAACATATTATACATTTTCTTCGCCAACAATTTATGGATCGACAAAAGATATTCGTGTTCAAGGTGTTTTTATCAATTTAAATGGATTTCTTTTAAATTATCCTACAACATTTAGTTATTTGGATAAAAACATTCGAAAAGGTAGCAAAAATGATTTATCAGGTTTGTTATCAACAGGATCACTCGTTGCCCCTAAAGTAGTACTAGAAACAGATACTTTATCGATATCATATATTAATATCAACGCAATTGAATTGCCAGCAGAAGCGCCTCCATTAGCAGTTAGTATTGGTAATAACTCACCAACTTTAATTAGTTCATCGACAGGTTATGTTGATATTGCGATCAATTTAAATGGACCTGCAATCGAGCCTATTGTCGTTACATTGACTGAAAATTCAGATCTTTGTGGAGTGGCGACCACTTTAGATAATTCAAATACTCTTTTTCAAACCTTGAGTAGTACATGTCTGCCTGACATCAATACTTATTTATGTCCAAACAACAATTGTGGTGTTAATGATAAAAAAATTGGTCAGGCTCGATCAGTCGTCGGTGCAAACTGGAATCGTTATGATTGGGATTATAAGTTTCCTAATAAAGCAGTCACTTTCTCGCTTGGTGAAACATCAAAAACGGTTAGAATCTTTTTTTCAAAAGATATTAGAAATGAATACAATCGATTTTTAAAAGTGAGCATTGCATCTGTACTCGGAAATACTCAAATTGGTTCTAAGTCTTCTGTTTCATTTATTCTGAATAAAATGAAAAACCCAAAAAACTCAAGTGATGTTCTGACTTTTTCTGAACTTATGGATCCTAAATCAGGTATTCTCGGCTTGAATTGTGTAAAATGTCACAACTCTCAACTTATGGCTGGTGGATACGATATGACTGATTACGAACTTATGATTACAAGAAAAGTTTTAATACCAGGAAACGTAGACAGTAAAATGTATGTTCGTATGCATCCAACACCAGAGTTTTTGGCTAAACCAATGCCTCAGGATGGCTTTTTACCTCAAGCGCTTATTTACGAGGTTGAACGCTGGTTAATGAATGGTGCACATAATAATTAGGATAAACATGTATATACGTAAGTATTTTAAATTTTTTATGCTTTTTTTGCTTCCAATAGGGGTCGCTTTATTTTCATTTCAAAATTGTTCGCAGCTTTCGAGTACTGCTGGGGATCAATACTCTGAATCGTTAAGCATGCAAAGTCTTCTACAGCAAAAAGCTATGACTGTCATGACAAGTCGTTGTTTAAATTGTCACAACGCAAATACACCATCAGGTGGTGTTATTGTCAGTGATATTTCAAATCTATTATCATCAGGAGCAGTTGTACCTGGTGAACCTTCATTGTCGCCACTGTACCAAAGTATTCAAAGTGGTCGTATGCCCATCAATAGTAGGATGACACAATCAGAAGTTGAAGCAATCTATAATTGGATCGCGGAAGGAATTAATAAAGACACTTCTGTTAACCCACCGCCAACATCTAATGTTCTCGAGGCAAAATATAGCAGTATTTTTAAAAATATTTTGCAACCACGATGTTTATCTTGTCACAACTCATCTAATGCAGCTGGTGGCATAAGCCTAAGTACCTATAATTCAACTATAAATATTGTCAATAAAGGCAATGCTGGTACGAGTGCTTTATACACATCGGTTGCCACGCGTAAAACAATGCCAAAAGGCGGAGTTTTATTATCAAGCAAGGAAACTCAGGCAATTATGGATTGGATTAACGCAGGAGCGGCGAACAATTAATTACTCGATACTGAGACTAGTTTCTTTAATGAGATTATTTGACCGTACGTCTTTAAATTTCATTTGTATAACTAATGGTGACTTCTCATCAGAATCGTCGCTAAAAATTTGAATTTGTATATAAAAGTCAGATTTATTATTCATGGGTACTTTAATTTTCTTAATATCACCGATTTCTTCTTGATATTTTTGTGTGTAGGTTTCGACTTCAATTCGCGCAGGCTTTTTAAATTTTAATATTTCACTTCGAATCATCTGCGCTTTTGTTGGTTTATCTACTTGACTATTTAAAGTAAAACTATATTTGATTTTTTTATATAAAATAGCCCCAAGAGCTAATCCCAAAAGTACAATGACAATTGATTTAAAATACTTGTTCATTAAATGAACCTGTGGTTAAGCCAATTTAAAGTTTTTGCTTTTTCCTGAAGTTCGAATTCAGTTTTGAATAACTTGTCATCGCGCGAAGCCGCACTAACAGCTAGTTGCAAATGTGTCGCCGAAGTTAAAAGTTCAAAATCGCCCATTGTATTTCCCGAAGCAAAAAAAGGTCTTATATTATTTGTTTGTTTCAGTAAGGCATCGACTTTGCCTTGTTTGTATGTGATCGGCAAAACTGGCACATCAGTAATAATGTCATTTTGAACGACAGTTTCCACTCCGATAACATTATCGTAATTTAACCCAAGCGCGATTGCTCCAGGTTCAACTGCCCATTTGATCGAAGCAGTGACAATATAAATTTTAATATTATGTTTTCTAAAGATTTGAATTAATTTTTGTTGCTCTGAAAAAATTGGCTTAGGCTGAATGGCTTGAAATGCCTCATTAGCCCATGATCTAACTTGGGAGAGGGAGATATTTCTATTAATTTGTGCTAACCATACATATGCGTTACGTGGATCATTGTTTATTTTTTTCATTTCTAAATAATGATTAAATGGGTTGTTTGGCAGCGGGATGTGACATTGATCTATTTGATATTGAAAAAAATTTTCACCTAGATCAACATCCCAAAGTGTACCGTCAGCATCGAAAGCTGCGATTAAATCGACATTTAATTTTTTTAAGTCGATAATTGTATTTTCTATTTTATTCCAAAATTCTGGTGGGTAGGGCTTGTAATTCATAAGTGTTCCTTGCAGTCAAAAGCTCATATTAACAAATTAAAAATTTCAAAGCATCTTTAATGCATGTCATTAACTATATTTTAGTCTTAAATTCTACTAGGCATAAACTGTTAAGCAATAGGAAGTTTCAAATCTACTTGGCGAATCATTGAATATAATATGAAATAGAATCATGTCATTAAAATATAGAATAGCTCAACCAAATGATCTCGAAAAACTGTACGATTATGCTTATGCAAAGCTCAAACTTGAAATTTCTGACGAGATGGATCTCATGATGAAGGTATGGGAATCTAACTTTCGAAAAGAGGCTTTAGAACATTATCTAAAGTTAGGATGGAGCTTTTTGGCAGAGGATTCAAATGATCAATTAGTGGGATTTTTTTTAGGCCAGCCATTGTTGTTTTTTGACGCTCAAACGCAAACTCTCTGGGTTGAATACATAGTAGCAGATGATTTTAAAATTGAAGCTGAGCTTGCTGATATTGCTATTAAGCTTTCACGCGACAAGCATTTGCAAAGAGCTATTTTACCACAAAAAGTTTTAACTTTGCATTTCGAAAGAATGTATCAATTTCAAAACTGGTCAAATAAGCACGTTTGGATTAAAACAACTAAGTAAGGAAATTAAATGAAAGATTTTTCATTTGTCACGCGAGCAGAAAATTTAGAAAGATTTAAAAATGAGCAATTTGATTTGCTCATTATTGGTGGCGGTATAACTGGTGCAGGAGTCGCTCGTGATGCATCTGCACGTGGACTTAAGGTAGCCTTAATCGAAGCCCATGATTTTTCTTATGGAACCTCATCTCGCTCAAGTAAACTTGTACATGGCGGAATTCGATATTTAGAAAATTTAGAATTTAACTTAGTTTTTGAAGCACTTAACGAAAGAACAAAACTCTTTGAGATTGCGCCACATCTCGTACATCCATTGCGATTCATGATTCCACTCTACACGGACTCAAGAGTCGGCATGTTTAAGATGGGTTTAGGTATGTGGCTATATGATGCACTGGCGTTATTTCAATCGCCAGAAATGCACGAAAAACTAAATAAAATTGAAACTTTAGATCGCAATCCAATAGTTAAAGGGCAAGATTTAGTTGGCTCGTTTATATATTCAGATGCGTATATGGACGATGATCGATTAGTGCATGAAACGCTACGTTCTGCCAATGAAAACAATGCTGTAATGGCAAATTACGTTAAAGCCAGTAGAGCACATTTTAATAAAGAAACACAAAAGATTGAATCAATAGAAGTGATTGATCAGCAATCAAATGAAAAATTTAATATTAAGACCAAACAAGTTGTTTGTAACGTCGGCCCATGGACAGATTTAGTTGGCGAAAAACTTTTTCCCGATTGGAAAAAAATATTGCGACCAACCAAAGGTATACACTTAACATTTTTAAAAAGCAGAGTACCGCTAGAAACTGCTGTTGTTATGGCAGCACAAGATTCAAAACGAATTGTGTTTGCGATACCACGTCATGAAATGGTGATCGTAGGAACAACTGACACTGATTATAAAGGTGATCCGAGTTTAGCAAAAGTAGAATCAGAAGATGTTCAGTATTTACTTAAGGTGACAAATGATTATTTTCCAGGAGCTAAGCTAACAGAAGCAGATATTGTATCTAGTTATGTTGGTGTTCGACCGTTAGTAAAGGATGAAAGTGATAACGAAGGTAAAACTAGTCGAGAGCATACAATCATTGAAAATGAACGTGGTTTTATTGTTGTGGCTGGTGGAAAATATACGACTTATCGACTTATGGCTGAGCAAATCGTTGATAAAGTTATTGAAAATATTTCGTTTGAACAGCGCTCTCAATTGAAAAAATGTACAACAAATACACCTCTTAATGAGTATGTCACAGTCGATGCTTATCACGAAGCTCAGCTAACGGCCCTCGATGATGTACAAAAACAATTGGCATTTCGCTACGGCGCAGAATATAAAAACATTTTAGATCGCTTTGGTGTTACTGAGAATCTGTGGACAATTGAAGCTTTGCAGGCCATCCATCACACAATGTGTTTGAACCTTGTTGATTTTTATGTTCGACGTGTACCGTTGTTTTTATCAGAAAAAGATCATGGATTAAAATACATAAACGATATTTCTCAGGTGTTTCAAGAAAATTTAGGTTGGACTAATGAACAAACCCAAGATGAAATTAAGAATTTAGTGAAATATATTAATGACGAAAAATCTTGGGCTAAAAATAAACATTAAGTTGAATGGTTTAAAAAATTATTTTTTTTAATCGTATAGTAATTTCGTTCGCTTTGATTAAGCCAGTTTAGAACATAAAGTGGATTTTGAATAATTGATAATGGATCACTTACTTTAGCAATTAATTCACTTTTTCCAAGTAATGAATGTAAAGTACTGAAACGATAATTTTCGCAGCGTTCTGCTAGTTTAGCCTCTACTGGATTACGATATATATATTTGTATGTATTTAAAAATTGACTTTGATTTGTGATTGGTTCGAGAAGATTTTGATCAATAAAATCATCTGAGATATTATTAATTGGTAAAATTTTTTTTAAAAGATGATGTGCAAAATAGTTTTCAGATTTTTTGTATGATTTTAACAAAAGATGACAATGAGTGCTCATCATAACAAATGCTAAAACCTCGATTTCATAAATTGCAGACAGCTTATTGATTTGAAAATTAAGCAACAGCCAATCAAGCTCAGGAAAATTCGGATGTATTCTGTATTCAAAAGACATATGGTAAAAACAATATTTTTGATCAAATTTAATTTTTAACATGACTGCGGTTTTTGCAAAATTCAGCACATTACAAAACAGTTATGAACAAGCAAAGGAGTCTTATTGAAACGGTAATCGGATTTATATTTAAAATGAATGTCACAAAAGAGTATTTATATATAAAAAAGGCTGGTTTTTGGCCAGCCTTTTAAGTTTATTTATTCAATCATACTTATTATCAAAGCATTGTTTTAGTTAAATCTTTAACTTTTTTTGAAGCAAAGTTATCAGAAACAAATGTCCAGTTGATGTGATTCCAGAAAGTTTCTAAATATTTTTGTCGAGCGTTTCTGTAGTCAACGTAATAAGCATGTTCCCATACATCAGCAACCATTAAAGGTGCTGGTCCATTGTTAGTGAATGGAACCGCAGCATTAGAAGTCGATACGAGTGATAATTTACCTGCAGCATCCGCGCATAACCAAATCCAGCCAGAGCCAAATGTTTTAACTCCACCATCGATGAATTTAGCTTTTAACTCGTCTAGGCTACCAAAATCACGTTTGATTGCTGCTTCTAAATCAGCAGAAGGTTTTCCACCTTGACCAGCAGGCGCCATATTAAACCAGTAAAATGTATGATTCCATATTTGGGCAGCATTATTAAAAATACCACCAGTTGAAGAAAGAACAATTTCTTCTAAAGTTTTACCTTTTAAAGAAGCATCAGTTTCAATGAATTTATTCAAGTTATCGATATAAGCTTTGTGATGCTTATCATAGTGAAATGACATTTGCTCTTCATTTAAAAACGGAGATAAAGCCGTTTTAGCGTATGGTAATTGTGGTAATTTAAACATAAGAATCTCCTCAAAAAAGTTAAGCTGGATAATTATTTATCACTGTTAAGCATTTTACGTACAAACGTTGGCAGAGTAAACGCCGCGGTATGTAGATCTTCATTATAGTACTTAAGTCCTTGTGAATTAACAAATTGCGCTGCTTGAGCTGCTTTAAAATCTTTCACAGGGTGATAGTTGCCTTTAATAGCCATTTGTAAACTCCACATACCAGATGGATAAGTGGTGGCATGGAATAAAACTGTGTGCACGTTACTATTGCCAAAGACTGTTTTTAAGCACTTATTGAGTTCAACAAAAGTGTCTGAATGAAACATCGGTGATTCGCCTTGGGTTATAAGCACACCATTTGGTTTTAAAGCCTTCATGCAATTCGTATAAAAATCATTTGTAAATAGGCCTTCAGCCGGACCAGCGGGATCAGATCCATCAACAATAATCACATCGTATGTTTCTGGTTGTGCTTGAGCCGCAAATTTAATTCCATCACCCACAATTAAATTTAATTTTGGATTAGAAAATTCACGAGAAATTGTTGGTAAATGTTGTTTTGATGCACGAATAACGGCCTCGTCAATTTCAACCATTGTGACTTTTTCGATTGTATTGTAGCGGAAGAGTTCACGAATTGTTCCACCGTCACCACCGCCGATAACAAGCGCATTTTTGATTGGACCTGCGACAGATTGAAATGCTTGTACGGTTGGGTGAGTGATCATTTCATGATAATGGAACTCATCACGTTCTGTGCACATAACCATGTCGTCAATTGCAAGCATTTTTCCGTACGCACAAGATTCAAAAACACGAACTCTTTGAAAAGCTGTTCGTTCATCAAATAAAACTTCACCAGTGTATCTGAGTGAAAGAGCTTGGTTTTCATCTTTATCTGTTAGCCACACGTTTCGATTGATCTTGTACCCTTTTTGAGGATCATAGTCTTGCGCATCTGCAGGTTTAACTTGCAGTGGCGCATCCCCTTTTTTAATAACCTGTGTAGATCCACGGTTCATCTCTAAAGCCGAATAGTTTGCACCGAAAGCATTTTTAAGAAATTCAAAAGATACCCAGGGGTCAACTGTATCGCCACACGTAAATAAATCAACAGCTGCATAATTGTATTCTGGCCAAGTGTGAATTGCTAAATGACTTTCTTGAATAACAACAACGCCAGATACTCCCCATGGTGAGAAATGATGAAATGTTGAATTGATGACAGTGGCGCCAGCAACTTGTGCGGCTTGGACCATGGCGTTTTCAATGGCGGTGACGTCATTTAAGACGTCAGATTTACAGTTCGTAAATTCGACTAATATGTGACTACCTAATGCTTTCATAGGGGGTCAAAATAGGGCATGGGGGGGGTTCGATCAAGTTTTTTTTCAGATTTTCGAAAAATAGTTCTAGATAGAAGTATTCTTGAAACGAATTTCAAAAGAGTGATGAATTTTTTGATCGAAACAATCCTGTGGAATGGTTTTTTCAGTCGTATTTTTGACTAAATAACGATCCGTTATTTGTTGTTCAAGCTTAAATTTTCTTTTGTTCGTTGAAAAATAGAGTACGCCCTCAGGTTTTAAGAATTTCAAGGCATTTTCGATTATAAAAACTTGATCTCGTTCGACCTCAAAGTCAGTGCTCATTTCTTTTGAATTAGAAAAAGTCGGAGGGTCTAAAAAAATCATATCAAAAGACTGCTTATAATCTGGCCACTCTGAGGCTGATTTTAAAAACTCCAGTGCATTTTGTTCGATAAACCTATGTTCGTTAGGGTTAATAGAATTGAGTTTAAAGTTATCTTGGCCCCAATTGAGGTAGTTTTTAGACATATCAACACTAACTGTTTTTGCTCCGCCCACAGCGGCCATTAGTGAAACAGTGCAGGTGTATGAAAACAAATTGAGAAGTTTCTTTCCTTTAGAATGCTTAAGAAAAAAATATCTCATTGGACGATGATCAAGAAATAATCCAGTGTCTAAGTAATCCCATAAATTAACGTAGATCGGAACACCGTTTTCTAAGACAACGATTTTTTCATTTTTTGATTGTAATTTGTTATACTGACTTGATCCGGATTGTCGTTCACGTTTTTTAAGAACAATTAAGTTATCCGGCTTGCCGAGGGCATCTTTAATCGCCTGAAGAATTATTTCAGTTTTGTTTTTACCCTGGTCTACTAGTTCGGTTTTATCGTAAACAACGCAATGGTCTTTATAAATATCAATTAAAAAAGGATATTCTGGTATATCTTTATCATAAAGCCGATAGGCTTCAATTTTGTTTTTATGCGCCCAAGGATGCAGTTTCTTTAAATTTTTCTCTATTCGATTTTTAATATCACTCACATGAATGTTTTAATCTAATTGTATTTGTTTGTGAATAAATCATTCGAAAAACGTCACTGGTGGTAACTTTTACCTGTCAAAAAACTTACACCTTTCATGATTTGAAACCTATGCTATCAGATACTTGCGGGGGAACGTAATGTCGAAAATGTCTAAATCATTCGTAACGATAGCAATTATATTTGGTACAGCCTTTATATTGGCCGCTATGGGGTGCTCAGAGGAGCATAAAACAACAAATACTGATACGCAAAAAAATGATAATGTTAACAGTGCCGAAGACCGTGTTGATTCAAATAATGACTCTCGTGTTATTCTAAAGCCTGTTGATCCTGATTTGGTGAGATTGTGTTCCTCTCAAGAAAAATCAGATCTGGATCAGTGGAAAACGCAAATAGATAAAGCGAATAGTTTAATTGATCAAACGGGTTCTAATAGTTCGCAATGGAAAAAAAGCACAACAGCCATTAAAGAGTCAGTGACAGCGCGTAGTCTATGCATAACACGATTAAATTACCATCGTGATCAGCCTTGTAAAACAGTCACTAAAAACATTATCAAACCTGAACCAATAACCCACATTTTTGATGAATTTCATGTTCATCAAAAATGTCTGAAAGTCACAAAGTATGCTAATCAATTCGTCGGTGCTGATCAAAACTCTTCTGATCATTCAAATCAACCGCCGATATTACCACAACCGGCACCTATGCCATTTCCAGATCAATCAAAGATTCCTGCTGATCTTGAATTACCGGAGTGTAGCAATGCTGAATTTGATTCATTAAGAGAATGGTCCGCACAGTTAACTCTATCCGATAAAGCCATTTTAACAATGGGCGATAATTTTAGCGGCTGGAAATATAATGCAAATGCTATTGATTTTGCAACTCAAGCCAATCAAACTTGTGAAAAGCTTATAAATTATCATGCAGCAAAACCTTGTCAGCGTAACATTAAGCAAAATGACGGAAGTGTCTTAAATCGGATTTACAAACAAGATACTATTGCTCAACGATGTCAACGTTCACGTGCATATTTTTATGAATTTCAGCAACATAAAACATCATTAATGGTGAGGAACGCATATTTATTTGTAGACATGACTGGATTGTCTAAAAATGTATTTGAGCCAAATTCATTTTCTGAAAATGGTAATTGTATTATTGAAAACAGAACAGCTAGTACAATTGATTACTCTACACAAAAAGCTATGGTGAAAGACACTCGTGGGTTTGAATCTAAAATGATAGTTTTAGAAACAACTGAAGGATTGGTTATTCAATGTTATGGACTTGAGATCGATGGTCCATTTAGTAAAAATGAAGTTGTTCGTTTGTTAAAAGCTAAAAATACAAATTTAAAACTTGAATATGTTCTAAAATAGCCTAATGAATTGCAGAGATGATCTTTTTAAAATAAGAGGTCATCACTGGTCTGTGATACCAAGCCAAAGCTATTTTATAATCATAAAAATGATCCGGTAATAAATCGACAATTTTTTTATTTGCAACGGCAAATTTGGCAAATTCTTCTGAAAGTACCGAGTAACCCAAACCATTTTCAACCATAGACATAAGAGCATCAGTGTTATTGGCAAAATGGCGCTCCTTTAAAGACTTAGATTTAAGTTTATATTTTTCTAGAAAGTTAAAAGTCATTTTGTCACTAAAATCAAAATCAATAATATTTTCATTTTCGAGAATATAATTGATCGATTTCTTTTTCCATATGACTGGGCCATATAACTTATAACGTTCAGGCTTTAATATTTTTGAATCCATTTCTTTAGTCACATGTTCATGCTCTAAAATGGCTAAGTCGCAAAAACCATTTTTAAGTTTTTCTTGATTGCTGACAGTATCCGATAAATCAAATCGAAATAATATTTTAGGAAGTTCTTGTTTGAGATTTGATAAGTTGGGAATGACCCGAGATCGCAAAATGCTTGATGGTCCCGAGATGCCTAATTCAATGTTGTGTTCAAAAGCTGCCTTTTGAATCTTTGAAAGGGTCATTCCCTCATTTTCTAAACTTAATTTCACATACTGCAAAAGGCTTTCGCCATCTGAAGTGAGTTTCATCCCTTTGCGAGATCTGATAAACAGCGTGGTTTTCAACTGTTTTTCTAAAGCTCGTATTCTTTGAGTAACTCCGGTTTGAGTTATTCCTAAAATGTACGAGGCTTCTTGGACAGTACCTTTTTGAACGATGGCCCAAAAAGCCTCTAGGGTGGGGCTGAGTAAACTCATTTATAATCATAGATAAATTAAAATTATGAATTATACAAACAAATTGTTTTTAAGTAGTTTGCAGAGCGACAGAGTTGTCAACATCAACGTTGTGGAAAACTAAAAACAAAAAGGAGAGAATATGAAAAAAAATTTTTTGATCAAAACAATATCGGCAGTACTGATTGTTTTCATCGCCAAAACTGCACTTGCAAAGGGTTTGTCAGCACAATTAGAAGATAAAGCTGTGGATAACTTTCAGGGTTATGGGGAAAAATATCATTGTGATATCATAACCAAAGAGCAAAAAAAGTACTCACTAGATCTAGTATGGAATGTTGTTCCGAATACAAAGACACGGTTTCCGACTTGGTCTGAGTCATTTAGTTATAAATTGAGTAATTTAGAAAAATCAATAAGCGAAATAGGATTTGATGGTGTTTTTCCTAGTTATGCAAATATAGATTTCAATTATTCAGAGAATTTGTTCTTCAAATTTCATGGTCAGCATACTCTAAATACTAGAGCAGGTGTGTACTCTACAAATGCTGAGATAATACTTATTCAAGATGGTATGGAAAAATTGAAAGTACAAAAATTTGATTTCGAGTATAGTTTTTTGCCAGATTATGTGGATTCAAATAAATTGGTACGTAATAAAATCATTCTCGATATAGTAGATTCTCAATGTGAAAAATTATAAGCACCAAAAATGCAAATAGCGAAGTGACCGTACCACTTCGCTTATTTCAGTTTTTCCCATAGATAAGTGTATTCAAGAGCTTGTATCATTGAAGTGTCTTGTGGATCAGAAGCACGTTTATGTCCACCATTTATATTTTCATAAAATAAAACTGGATAGCCAAACTCTTGCATTCGAGCAGCCATTTGCCTTGCGTGAGCTGGGTGTACGCGGTCATCTTTTGTGCTCGTAATAAACAAAACCTCAGGATAGTTTTGATTTGGCTTTAAATTTTGTAAAGGCGAATACTTTAAAATATATTCTCTTTCGCTAGGTTTATCAGGATTACCATACTCAGCCATCCAGCTCGAGCCAGCTAGTAACTTGTGGTATCTCATCATATTTGCTAACGGAACTTCGGCAATGACAGCGTTAAAGAGCTCTGGTCTTTGAGTAAAAGCCACACTTGTTAATAGGCCTCCGTTAGATCCGCCCCATATACCAAGGTGTTTTGGTGAAGTTATTTTTTTATCGATGAGATCAAGTGCTACAGAGTAAAAATCGTCAAATGCCTTCTGGCGGTTTTCTTTAAGAGCTGCTCTGTGCCACTCGGGTCCATATTCACCCCCACCACGAATATTGGCCAACACATACACGCCACCCTTTTCAAGCCAAACTTTACCAGAAACACTCATGTAGTAAGGCGTGCGACTCAATTCAAAGCCTCCATACCCATATAAAATAGTTGGATTTTGAGTATTTAAATCGAGATTTTTCTTATGAATGAGAAAGTAAGGAATTTCTATTCCGTCATTGATGCTTTTTACTTTAATTTGTTTAACTGTTAAATCGTCAGATTTAAATTTGTGTGGTCCTTTGTAGATTGAATAGTTAGACGTGATATCTTGATCACTCAACAGCAATAATTCTGGTGGAGATAAAAAACTCTTTTGATTGATCAAAAAAAAATCTGATTCTAAACTTGTAGATGTAAATTCTAAATCGACTAAATCGTTCTTTTTAGTGTGCAATTCAGTATGAATCCATTTGTCTGTATAATCATAGATTTTAATTTTAGTGATAACATCATGCATGTAGCTGACTAAAAATTTATTTTTTGTTCGTCTGTAGTCTGAAGCGATTTGGTTTTTATCATTTTCAAATAACAATTGGTAATTTTTTTGAGGACTAGCAATTTGAGTAATTGGAAAGCTGACTATGGATCCCGCTGAAGCGTTAAATCCACTTGGGTCATTAAAGTGCTCTCGCATTTTTACGATAACTTGATTTTTAAAAATATCAATAATTTCAGAAGAGTTTGGCAATTGAATCTCAATTATTTCTTTAGGCTGGTTCATGTCAGAAATAAAGTATTTTTTTGAATTATAGAAATCAATTTGGTCAATAATGAAATGATATTTATTATTGTTATCACTCACTGAGTAAAAATAAACACTCATAGAATTTTTTGGCACTTTAAAAAGGACTTCTGATTTAGATAGATCTTGCTTGCGATGCAAAATACGTAATTCACTAGCATAGCCTGACGATGTTAAATTGTTAGAATTGGTACCATCACTCACAACTAAGGTATCTTTGTTAATCCAAGTAACATGACTTTTTGACTCTGGAATATAAAAACCATTTTCAACAAATTTTTTCGTATTTAAATTAAATTCTCGAGAAACAATAGCATCTTTTCCACCATTAGAGAGGTAAATAATACAGTGATTTTTGTCATTTCTTAAGCAAGCTAAACCTGACCAGTCCCAATTTTTATTTTCTTTCATAGATAAATGATCAAGATCAAGAATGACAGTATATTCTTTGTTTTGATCAAAAATATTTTTAATTTTTCTAAGCTGACCTTTAATGTGCTGATCGTCTTGCCAAAAATAATAAATATCTTGGTCCACAAAAAAGTAATGAGGCATTTTTTCTTTATCGGTATGAATTAAAAAGATTTCTTTGTGTAGATTTATATAAGTTGGTTGATTCTGATATCGGCTCAAAGCTTTCTCGTTAAAGCTTTTGACGAAAGCCATAGATTTGTCTGATTCGACATCTTCTAGATAATTAAGATGATCTAAGTTAGGTTCTGAAGATGATCGAGAATTTACGTGATTACATGAAGTCATAAAAAAAAGTCCTATGAAGAAATATTTCATAGGACTTTTTTAGCAATTTATAATTTGAATAACAAATTATTTATATTCAACAACATCTTTCGTTTCAAAACGAACTTTTTTAGCGTGTTGATATTTGTCATCAGCAGCGCGGTATCCACAAGCTACAGCGGCAACAGTTTTGTATCCTGTACCTTCAAGGCTTAGAACTTTATCGTATCCTGCAGGGTCTAAGCCTTCCATTGGTAAAGTGTCAATTTCCATCATAGCAGCAGTCGTTAAAATAGAACCCATAGCTATGTACACTTGGCGTTGCGCCCACCAGTTGATAACTTGCGCTCTTGGCCCTTTAACTAAATCGCCCATCATCATGTCTTTGTATCCATTTAAAGTTGATGCATCCATTCCACGAACTTTAGCCGTTTCTTGAATAAATTTATCGATGTGTGCTTCATCCATTTTTTCTTTGTAAGTTAAAACAACAAAGTGAGACGCATCAGTCACAGGTGTTTGTCCCCATGATAAAGGCAATAATTGTTTTCTGATTTCTGGATTTTGAACGACGATAAATTTCCACGGTTGTAAACCGTATGAAGATGCAGACAATCTTAGTGATTCAACTAAAATGTTCCAGTCAGATTCACGGATTTTTTTTGTCGGATCAAATTTTTTACAAGCATAGCGCCAGTTAAGCTGTTTAAATAATACTTCATTATCAATTTTATTCATTTTTTCTCCAATGATTGCGATTTATTGAGCTTCAGTTTCAAATGATGAAAATGTAAAAGCAGATTTTGTATATTGTGTTTCAAGATCTGGGTTTACAGCGGCAACTCTCCAAAAATATTTTACACCAGGTTCTAAATTTTTAATTTCAAAGTTAGTCGTTTTTACCCATTTTTCATCAGCAACATACATCGAACGATTGTTGAAACCTGCATCTTTAGAAACCTGGACATGGTAGTTTTTAGCTCCAGCAACTTCCGACCATTCTAGTTTTGCAGTGTCACCAGAAATTTTAGCTGAAAATTTCGGTGATACCAATTTTACTTTTTCAGGTCGAGCATCTTGACCGACTTCTTTAGTTTTTTCAGGTAAAATACTAACGACTTGTTTATGACGTTTATGAGACCAGTCTTTTGCGGCAGCTTTTGGGCCGTGATGTGCGCCAGCTGATTCATGCTCTGTTGTAGTTGCATGACCTTCGGAACAATTTTTATCTGTTTCTGCTGTACAAGTTGGTGCTGGCATAGCGGCCACTGACTCATGAGCAGTTTCATTGGCTTGTGTTTTAATTGATAGGGCTAAAAATAATACACAAAATGATTTAAAAATCTTCATGGAAATCTCCTTTAAATATCTGATTTGTTTAATCTAAACCCTTGAGATCAAATCGGCAACTATTTCAAAGAATACTTGTTGAATATCGAGTGCCACTGGTGCTAGAAGCTTAAGCAAGGTTTTGCAGATAATTGCGAGGGCGTTAAAACCCTCGAGGAAAGTCCGAGCTTCGCAGAGCAGCACCTGGGGTAACTCCCCTCCGCCGTAAGGTGAGGAACAGTGGAACAGAGAGAATGTCCAGATCAGTGACCTTGATTTCGGGAACGGGAGATTTCAAGCGAGATGCTGGAGTGAAAACAGCCAAACTCGGTGCGAAGCAAGATCAAATAGGGAATCCCATTTCGTAAGAAGTGGTTTCGCGTTAACAGGTTTACTTGTTAACACAAACAAGAGCTGCTCGCTCGGAGATTTCGGGTAAGATCGCTTGAGCTCACCAGTAATGTTGGGCCTAGAGGAATAATTATCGAACTATGTGGGCAATGTGGGAGTCAGCATAGGGAACAGAACTCGGCTTATCGCAAAACCGACCCATCTTTTTTTTGAAACAAATATCGCACCACCTCGTACTTCTAAGCCCCTCACTTTTACAATTAACATGTACGATTTGGTAAGTGTAAAAGCTTAAGGAACTTTATTGAATAAATCTAAAGCAGCTTTGATAATTTCTAAAATGATCAAAACTAGACCTAAGAAGTATTCAGTACTTTTTTTCTTCTGACGATACTTAATTTGCTTGTTTAAGTTCGGCATTCGGAAAACTCCTTTCTTGAGAAGCTTTCGAAGCTATTTTAAAGCGAAGTGGTACGACACTTCGCCTTTATTGCATTAAGCGGACCGTGTTTACGCGCACAGACTAGATTTCTGAGTGAAGATCTTCACAATAAACTCATGAAAATAATATTAAAAATCATGACGATTTTATTTCTAGCATCTTGTGCGCAGTTACATCACGTGCAGATTGGCGAAATTGATAATCATCCTAAATTTGTACAAAAACCTTTTGATATTAAGCTCAGTGAAGTCGGTGTCGATATTCAAGAAGCTGGTCGTATTACAAAAGCATTAGCTGGCAAAGATTCAAACAACGAAGCAAAGAAAATAGCTGACATCATTGCGTTGTTTCAAATGGGCCCACGTACAGGTCATCCCGTTTATACAAAAGGCTATGCTAAAAATTTAATTCAATTAATATATGAAAAGTGCCCAAGTGGACGTGTGACAGGCTTAGCATCAATTCGTGAAACTCGTAAATATCCAGTGGTCTCTGGAGAAATCGTAAAATTAACAGGTTATTGCTTATTACCAAAAGGTGGCTAAAAGTGAAAAAATTATTTATATCAACATTAATACTAACTTTATTTTTATCAAGCTGCGCTTCAGTTAATAGTGTATCACTCACGCCAATTCCCGCTGAGCGTGGAAATAAAGTTTTTACAACAGCAAGTAAAACAATTTTTTTAGGATTTAACTTTGATAACGATTTTATCGATCAAAGTGTTGAAGACTTAAAACGCCAATGCCCCAATGGTAAAATTTCTGGCGTTTTAACAAAAGACGAGAATATTAATTACTTTTTATACTTTGTGTGGAAAAAACAAATCACTGTCACTGGTTATTGCCAAAAGTACGCAGCCGAAACAACCACGGGTAAAAAATAATCATGAATAAAATAGTTATACTTGTATTCGTTGTATTTGGTTTTGCATGTACTCACAGTTTGCATGTATCACACGTCAGCGATTTCGCGCCAACGTACAAATCCTATGAACAAGGTGAGTTGGTTAAAGCTCGCGCCGAACAATTTGTCGTCTTAGATTTTGCTTTTGATACTGATTATGTAGATCAAGCCTATGCAAGATTGCAACAAGCTTGTCCCAAAGGTCAAATTCAAGGAATCACAACACAGTATTCGACTGATCATGGTTTTATGTCTTGGACAAATGTGATTGAAATGCAAGGTTTGTGTATTAAGTAATTATCTAGGCTGACATGGCCAATTATTATAAAAAGTTAGTTGTATATTTATTGTAAAATTTTTATTGCGAAGTCTATAAATGCTCGTACTTTTGGGGACTGCTTACGGTCTTTCACATGAACCAAGTAAAATGGGCGTGGTATGATCTTGTATTCGGTTAGAAGTGGTGTGAGCAAACCAGATTTAATATCATTTTTAACCAGTATTTTTGGTTGCATGATAATCCCTGCTCCTGATATGGCAGCTTCTCTAAGTGCTGGCCCGTGATCAATTCGTATTCTATAATTGAGAGGAACATCGACTTGTCCAGTAGCACCTTGAAAATGCCAAGCATGTCGCAAACCCCAACGAGTGTGTCCAAGGCAGTCATGATCTTTAAGATCAAGCGGATGCTTAGGTGTACCTTTACGTTTTAAGTATTCAGCCGAAGCACATACAATCATTTGATATGGTGAAAGTTTTTTAGCTACTAATTCTGAATCAGATAGGGGGCCTATTCGAAAAGCGACGTCAACATCGTGAGCAATGGGATCAATAGGAGCATCGGTTAATTTTAGATCTACACGTATATTAGGGTACATATCTAAAAATTTTGATAGTGCAGGTGATAACTGAGTTACACCAAATGAAATTGGTGATGATAATCTTAATAATCCCGACGGACCTTTCGAGAACCTTGTTATATCTTCACTTGTTTTTTCTATATATTTTAAAATATCGCGACATCTTTCGAGACAGACTTCACCAGACTCTGTTAATCTTTGTTTTCGCGTTGTTCGTTGAATAAGTCGCGTGCCAAAGTAATCCTCAAGAAAATTTAAATGTTTAGCAACCATGCTGGGGGAAAGTCCTCTTTTTTCTGCTGTAGCCGTTAAGCTACCAGTATTTATTATGTCGATGAATACAGCCATGCTCTCTAATTTGTCCATAAGTATTCCCTTAAGAAAAATGATAATTAATTATCAATTAAACACTAATAGTGTGAAATGATAATAATACTTCGCACTTAATCAAGTGCCAATCTTTTTGTATACTGACGTTACTGAAATAAACAAGGAGTTACCAGTGCCGTACATTAGATTTTACGCCTTAGAACAAGAACAAGTTATCAACGTTAGTAAAGATATCAAATATGAGCTTGCAAAAGCACTTAATATTAATGAAGACGCATGGGAATTAATGCACATGCCATCATCTTTTTTTTCAAAAGGGGTGAGTGTATCAGCTGTACCGTTCATAGAGGTAATTTGGATGACAAAGCCGCAAGAAGTTCAAGATTTATGTGCAAAGATAATCTCAGATAACATTAAGAGATTAACACAACTTGATTGTATGATACTTTTTCTAAATATCCCAAAAGAAAATTTTTATAAAAATGGAATTCATTATTGAAATGCAAGATCTGTGTATGAAGTGATATTACCTCTTCTTACCCAAAACAAATAATTCAAGGCCTTGGCGTTTTTCAACAGATTTATTCCAACGTCCCCAAAATAAAAATTGAAAATGTGGCTGCAGTAATTCGCGAATTTCCCATTCGCTGCTGCCATAAGGTGGGCCCGGTCTTTTGAGCATTGAAAAGAATAAACCCATAAGTTGGCCTTCTTCGTGTAAAAGTCTGCGCCATGTTTTAACTAATTCTTTGCGTTTATGAGGTTCTATAGCACAAAAACAAGTGTGCTCGATAATAACATCAAAAGTTGCATTCCAATCATGGGGTAAATTAAAAACATCAGCTTGGACGAAATTCAAATTTTCTAAATCGCCATAGTTGAGCTTAGCTTTACGAATTGCTTCCGGAGAGAAATCAACAGCAGTCACCACATGACCAGCATGCGCAAAAAAAGCAGCATCATGTCCCTCACCAGATCCTAAAACAAGAATACGTGATTTAGGTAATTTCAGGCGTGGTAACATGTCTTGAAATGCTGGGGCTGGTTGTCCAATATCCCAATTAGGCTTTGGATTATTTTTATAAATTTCATTCCAAAAATCTGAATCTCCAACAGCTGATTGATCGATATAGTAATCTGGAGTTTCTATTTTGAGATTATGAAGAGTGAAACTCTCGTCATCAAATTCATTGCAGGCATCAAATAATTGATCTTGAGCTTTTTCAGTTAAACGAAATGGACATCCATGAGTGGTCATTCCGCAAATGCGATCAAATGGATCTAAGCTAAATTTGTTGATGTCAGCTTCAAACGTCAGCTGATACTGGGTTTCAATAAAAATTTTGCCATCAGATTCAATTAGCTTCAGAGCTATCAGAGGGTGATCAAAAGCCTCAATTAAGTAATTCTCATTTTCAAAATGAGTTTCTAAGCGGTACAGTTCAGTGAGTTTGGTGTTTTGTAAGATCGTTTGACAGATTTCTAACGATTCAATGGGTTTAGGTGCGTTTGCAGTGAAAATTTCACCGTGTTCATTGATCGTTAGAATTTTCATATCGAATTATTTATTTTCTTTTTGTGTATCAGATTGTTCATTATTTTCAGCTGATGATTCAGCTTCAGTTTGCCCATCGGCTTTCAGAATAGAACCATCTTTAAAAAATAAGTTTTGGTTATCAGATTTGACAGACTGAATATTCCATTTTTGTAAACCCTTAGTTTCAGATAAGCCTTTTGTTAGCGTGGCCTCTCCAGAAATTGTTTGGGTCGTTTGACCTGCTGAATCAGTTTCTGATTGGGCTTCATCAAAAGAGTATGAAAAAACAGCTTTTATTTTTTGATCGTCAATTTTTTCTGTATACATTTTCAAAAGCTTGAAGTTTGACACGTAAGGTTTTCTAGATTTTAAAGTGTCTTCTATTAATTCACTTAATTGACTTTGTATACCCGCATGAATTTCGATACCCATTTTATTTGGTGTCGTAAATAGATTCCATGTCCAAACAAATGAAACGATAAATACTAATAAGCTAACTATTTTAACCATTACAATCTCCAAATTACGCGTGTTTACACAGGTTTAAAAATATGTGTTATATACAATATAATATCAACATGCTAGGCTGTCGCAATAAACTTATGAAAAAAAAAGAAAATTTGGACTATTTAAAAAGCCTGCAAGATGCCTTTCAAGATCTTATTCATTTAGATCAAATGAAAGTCAAAGCTAGTCATTTGAATGCTCATACGCTTAAAGAATTAAAAAACTGGTCGCAATCGAATGCACCATCTATTATTGAACCTGCATTAAGCTATGCGTTAGATTGGTTGTCGCCCGAGCTTTTAGGGAGTGGCTTAAAAATAAGTCATCAAACTGATTTTAAAATACAGGCAGAGATCCCACATTGTAAAAAAAATTGCGATTTTCAAGGGCAAATACACCATGGTCTTGTGATTAATGCGGGTCTGGAGTTAATAAGAGTTTTAATTTCTAAGCATTGGCCTGATAACGCTTGGGTTGTTACTGAATCAGACTGTCGATTAGTGAAAAAAAATGAATGGTCGACTGATCTAAAATTAAGCTTAGAAGCAGATGAAATCATTATGGATAGATTGCTTGTCAGACTACAAAAAGCACAAGTAGGCGAAGTTGATTTAGAGATCTTGATTCAAACAAGAGACAGGACTAAGAAAGATAAACTTTTAGTTAATCTCAAGTTGGCTACGAAAAAACTATTGGAATAAGATAGAGGTTTCTCATGGTTATAGAATCACAAATAAGTATTGAGTCAGACAATTTTAAAACAAACTATCAAGCAATGTTAAGTCAGGTTGAGTTTTGGCGTAAACGTGTCGAGCAAGTTAAACTTGGTGGTGGCGAAGACGCATTAAAAAAACATAAATCGCGCGGTAAATTGACAGCACGTGAACGCATAGAAGGGTTGCTTGATAGCGGAACATCGTTTTTAGAGTTTTCAACATTAGCCGCTTGGGAAATGTACGACAATCAAGCGCCAGCAGCTGGTGTTATTACAGGTATTGGTGTTATTCACGGCACACAATGTATGATTGTCGCAAACGATGCGACTGTTAAAGGTGGAACTTATTTTCCGATGACAGTTAAAAAACATCTACGCGCACAAGAAATTGCACTTGAAAATGGATTGCCGTGTATATATCTCGTTGATAGTGGTGGCGCGTTTTTACCTTTGCAATCAGAAGTTTTTCCAGATCGTGATCACTTTGGTCGAATATTTTATAATCAAGCACGAATGAGTGCGCGTAATATCCCACAAATTTCTGTCGTGATGGGTTCATGTACGGCTGGGGGGGCTTATGTGCCGTCAATGTCTGATGAAAATGTGATTGTTAAAGACAACGGGACAATTTTTTTGGGCGGACCTCCACTTGTAAAAGCTGCCACTGGTGAAGTTGTTGATGCGCAAGAACTCGGTGGCGCAACTACTCACTGTGAATTATCAGGTGTTACAGACCATTTTGCAGAAGATGATCAACATGCGATTGAAATTACTCGTTCTATTGTTAAGCATTTAAACCGTAAAAAAAATGTAACCATGCGAACACAACCTGTTGAAGATCCAATATATGATGCAAAAGAGTTGTATGGTATTATACCTGCTGATTCGCGAATACCTTTTGATGTTCGTGAAGTTATCGCGCGAATTGTTGATGGATCAAAATTTCATGAGTTTAAACCTTTATTTGGCAAAACTTTGGTAACAGGTTTTGCGCACATCTATGGAATGCCTGTTGGAATTATCGCAAATAACGGGGTTTTATTTAGTGAAAGCGCACAAAAAGCGGCTCACTTTATTGAGTTATGTGAGCAGCGTGAAGTGCCTCTTATCTTCTTGCAAAACATCACTGGCTTTATGGTTGGTAAAAAGTATGAACAAGAGGGAATTGCTAAGCATGGCGCTAAAATGGTGATGGCTGTATCGAACGCACGTGTTCCGAAATTTACAGTTGTGATTGGTGGATCTTATGGTGCTGGTAATTACGGTATGTGTGGACGAGCTTATCAGCCTAGACAATTGTGGATGTGGCCAAATGCTAGAATCAGCGTCATGGGCGGTGAGCAAGCGGCAAATGTTTTATTGACAGTTAAACTTGATCAAATGGCTACAAAAAATCAAACAATGACTGCAGAAGAGCAAGCTCAGTTCAAAAAACCAACTCTTGATAAATATGAATATGAAAGCTCAGCTTATTTTTCGAGTGCTCGTTTGTGGGATGATGGTATTATTGATCCAATCGATACGCGCCATGTGTTAGCACTTGGGATCGCAGCAAGTTTAAATGCTGATTGGGGACCTCGTTCCCAAGGTGTTTTTAGAATGTAATTTTAAAAAAGGTTGTTATATGCAAAATATTATTCTCAAATCAGATTCTATTGATGCCTCTATTAAAATAGTTGAGCTGAATCGACCTGAAATTAAAAATGCATTTAATCCTGAAATGATTTCAGAACTGACAGATGTTTTTAAAAAACTATCTGTCGATCAATCAACAAGATTAATCGTCCTTAAAGGCTCTGGTACAGCTTTTTGCGCGGGTGCTGATTTGAATTGGATGAAATCCATGGCGCAGTTTACTTTCGAGCAAAATATTCAAGATTCTGAAAAACTATGGAATATGTTTGAAGCAATTGCGTTTTGTGAAAAGCCTGTAGTTGGCATTATTCATGGCGCAGCCTTTGGTGGCGCTTTGGGACTTATTGCATGTTGTGATCAAGTTATAGCAGACGAAAAAACAAAGTATTGCTTTAGCGAAGTTAGACTGGGTCTTTCGCCTGCTGTTATATCCGCATTTATATTAAGAAAATGTGCTGATGCATTTGTACGTCCGTTGATGTTGAATGCCGAGATCTTTACATCAGAAAAAGCTAAAACCATTGGTTTAGTTCATCATGTGGTTAGTGTGAGTGAAGAGCCCATGAACTTAGTACGCCAATATTCTGAACTAGGAATTGAAGCCATTGCAGAAACTAAAAAACTATTAAATTCAATAGAAATGTCTAAAAATGGCGACAGTTGGCATAAACAAAAGAAGTTAACAACTCAAGTTATAAGCGAAAGACGTGTATCTTCTGAAGGTCAATCGCGCTTGAACTCTTTTTTATCTAAGTAATTTGGCATTTAAATCGCTTATTTTTGTATGAACAGGAGTAAGCGTAAATTTGACTTTTTATAATCTATTAGTCTTTATTTTAATCTATTTTGTGACGTCATCTGTCCACGCGGTTGACAGGTGTGTATCATTATTTGAAAAAGAAAAACAAAATTCATTTGTCTCAGAACGAGACAATTCAAACAAACAAATTAAGTCAAATTTAACAAGTACGCTTGAGCGAGCTAAACAGCGACTTTCGTCCCAAGAATTTCGTAACTTTCGCGAGTGGTATTTAAGCCATTTCTACTTTGATCGCCGTGAAATTTTATTAGAAGCCATGAAAGATCCAGAATTAACAAGCCCAAGTATTTACACTAAAAATGATCAAGATCCATTTTTAGGTTATATGGTGGCAAGACAGAGAGTTGCCAATTGGCCTATACAGAAAATTTTGAGTATAGGTGGTATGAGTGAAGTGCAAAAAATACTTTTGCAAGCTCACGCCGATAAAGATACCAAAAATGAATACGGAAGAATATCAACTGCTAACTCAGAATTAACAGTTGAAAAAGATCTCGGCGTCGTTCGCTATTATGCTGTCTTGAACGCAATTGAAGGTGCTGTGAGTAAATATGGAGTAACGAGGGCTACTTATCATTCAAACAAGTATAAAAGCAACGATGTTAAAAAAATTCGAAGTCAGGAAATCAAAGATCAATTAAGTGCGAGTCTTAATCGAAAGTCAGATGAGTTTAACCCTAATCCGTATGATTTAGCACATTTGAATGACAAGAGCATTCATTCACCAAAAACTTACAATCAGCTTGAAAAAGAAAATGAATATTTAACTAAAGGACCAGAATACGTCGAATATGCCGGAATTGAAAATTGGAAAAAACACAAAAATAAATTGTCCGAGGCTCTTAAATATAGATTAGTGCTTGCTGAAAAAGAAGAATTATTTGCTAGACCTTACACATCAGCATCGAAATTGCTGCGAATTGATTTTTTGACTGATCTCGTGAACTACGAATTAAATCAATTTAATTATAAAATTAAGCAAAAAAATTTAACTCAAGAACAAAAAATAGAATTCATTGCTGAACTTTACTGGAAACTGGTCTCTATACACCCTTTTGCAAACGGTAATGGACGAACATTTAGATTAATTTTAGAAAGACTTTTATCTGAGCACGGAATTTACCCGCCAATTTGGACTCATATTGGCGAGGATGCTTACAGAAGCCTCAGTGAGTTTACGCAAATTTTAAAAGATTCTATATATTTATCAGAAGTATTTCATAATGAAATTTATAAAAAGCAATTATACAAATTAAAAGATTTCAAATCAACATTGAGTTATATCTTGTTGCCACCAAATTTATTAAAGCAATATTATTTACATCAAGATCCTCATATTGTGACGGATATTTTTAATCTTGGGTCTATGGATGATTTTGAACAGTTTTGTAGATTGTACGGTAAGAAAGTGAATCGCTTTCTGGTCGATGAGTATTTTAATATGAAATTAGAAATGAATAAAAAAGTTATTGATGCTGATGATATGCAAAAAATGATTACCTTTGTTCCAGATTTGTATACTAAACTTTTTTATCGTCTTTCACGGAATCAAGCTGAATACAACGTGAAAGCAAAATTTTATATTCAACAATATATATATCGTGGATCAGCCGTTCAGGGTAGTTTAACAGTTGAAAGAGCGATTAAAACATTTATCGATATTACAGATGAAAACACAGGAACAGGAGTTTCTGACACAAGACAAGATGTTATGTCGTCGATTGAATTATTTAATGCTGAACTCGCTAAAGAGCAATCTCGACTAAAAAGCGTCTTGTCTGTGTTTAATGGAAGTACTCAGTTTAAAGACTATTGGAACTCTTCACTAAGCTCTTGGACAACTGATATTAAAAAAGCAGAAAAATATGCTAACGACAAATACTTAAATCAACCTGAAAAAGGTTTTACAGTTTTGCTTGAGGCGTATACACCAATTTATGGTGCTTATTCAGCACGTGCTATATCAAATAGTTTTGGTTCTAAAATCAACGAATCTCAAAAAAATGACTATGTTGTGGTTGGAGCTATTTTACCTGAAATGATTCAAAGGGCGCATTTTTATAAACTTTCTAAACCCAAAAAATTTTGGGATAATTTTTTTAAAACCGATTCATCACAAGTTGAATCAGATTTAATCATGGTCACTCGTCTTAGTTGGAACGAGCTAGCTGTAACCGAAATGAAAAGTCATGACTCTTTTGCACGTAAAAAAGAGTATCGTGTTTATATCAAACCTATGGGCGGGTTTGAAATTATTGAAATAAAGGATGGTGAATAATGAAAAACTTTAAAGCATTTTGCCTTATAATAGTGCTGCATTTAGTATCCGTAAGTTCATTTGCGCGCGATATATGTCATGATTTGTTTGCAATTGAAAGTGGTAAAACTGTTACTCATCGTGATTTATTTCATAAAATTAGAGAAAGTGAAAAAGATCAACTTATTGGACAAGTTGCAAAAAATCTTCGACTGCAAAATTCTAAATTTTCAGTCCATAACAAAAACCTTTACTATGATTTGGGTAATGGTCGTAAAATAAAAGCTGCTGAAATTCAGATTTTGTATCCTGAATATGTTTTCGAGTACCAAGATAAATCTTATCATGAATACTGGATTGAAAATGGTATTAACAAGGCTGACATGAATTTGATTATTGATTCACAGGGACAAACGTATGGACGTGGATATTACGTTTCGCTGAGTGCAACCGATAGTTATAATTTTGGTAATTATCTTACAGTATTTAAAATAGCAAAACCTCTGATTTTATTAGAAGCAAATTATGATAGTTACTCAACCAAAAATTTAATCTTTGAAGATCCAGCAACAATTAGGCAATTAGCAGAAGCTGGGATTGCCGGAGTGAGAGGAACAACCACTTGGATTTCTATATTCAATGAATCTTATCTTGATCAAGCTGATGTATTAAATTCTGAATCACTTTTATATTCTTTGAGATTAAATTTTGATGCCCGCATGCAAAAAAATCTTTTAGGTGTAGAAAAAAGCTATTTAACAGTGTTGGCACATTTCCAAAATATTAAAAATGTTGATTTTAAGTCATTACAGGTCAAAAATATTTTAAAAAAAGATTTATCTGCTCTATCAGAACTAGAAATTTTAATACTTGTTGAAAGTTTGCATAGAAGTCAATATTACTTCGGAATGATGGTTACTGAAAGTCGTTATAAGACAAATGCTATTGTGTTGTATGCGTTAGTCTTTCATCATTTAAAAAAATTAAATCCTGTTCTCTATCATCAGATATTAAGTGTTTCTCCTCAGGTGATCGCTTTTAAGAATCTGGGTTTGACTGTTCCAGATCTTATTAAACAAGTTGATTTACTAGATATAAAGGCGAAATAACTGTCTATAGTTTTGACTATAAATTTTTCTTAAATCGTACAGTTTTTATTTTCCAGTCGTATTAACTGTAAAGATTAAGTTTAGAATGCTATAAGTGATTGTTCGGAGGAAAGTTTTCCATGAAAAAGAATGCTGTTTTTATTATTGTATTTATTATTCAATTCTGTGCTTATGCTAAAACAGCTAATAATTTTAGATGTTCTTCTGAATCTACGCAGCAAGATGTTTTGCGGCTACAGTTTAATGATTTGAATCAATTAATTGCTATAGCTGAAATTGCTCAAATGCCGTTTTCGAGTGGTCAAATCGAAGGTAATATGGAAAACGTCGCTGGAAAAGTTACAGCAGATTCGGCTGGTACTCAGTCTGTATGGTTTGCTGATCATTATACTGAAAGAATCACATTGCATATTAACGTTAAAGAACGCCATGCTTTTATTGAAGTCTTTGATACTGATGATTGGATGGTTAGACGTATAGAAACATTAAAATGCGATTTTGAAGGTTTTTACGAAAAAAATTAACTATCTTGAACGGGTTCGTAAACACATACAAAAAGCTCGGTTTCATCAACTAAAGCATCTTCTGGAAATTGGTGTTTAAAAAGCTGAGCATATTCTGATTTAAAACGATCCGGCGAATCTTTAAAACCCATGTGTTGCAACATAGTGGGGTCGGGGTCGCCATAAGTTGTTACAAAAGCATCAACTAATTTAGCTTTACCTTGAATTTCTTTTTCTAAATCACAAACAAGATACGTAGTTCCAACTTCTGATAAGCGCTCATCAACAAGTCCTCTCTGTGCAGCTTCAATGCGATCAACTGGTTCGCAGCTGACAAAAACACCACGATTTAAAATATGTAACGCAACTTTATCTAAATAGAGCCCAATTTTCATTTTGGTAGCTTACAAAATTGGACAAAGACTGAAAACAATATTATACACTAATTATGTCAAAAATAACTCGTTTAGCTATTGCCAATCGTGGAGAAGTTGCTGTTCGCATCATTAAAGCCTGCGAAGAGCTAGGTATTGAAACAATTTTGCTACATTCTGAGGCTGATATTTATTCTCGAGCTTATCGCATGGCTACTTATAAAGTGTGTATTGGGCCTGCATCAACAGCTCAAAGTTATTTAAATATCGAAGCTAACATACAAGGGGCTGTGGCCATGGGTGCACAGGCAATCCACCCTGGCTTTGGTTTTTTGTCAGAAAATGCTGATTTTGCACAAGCGTGTCTAGATGCTGGACTTATTTTTGTTGGTCCTAGCCCAGAATCGATCAGAATACTAGGGGATAAAGTTAGCTGTAAGAATTTAGCTAAAAAGGCCGGTTTGCCTCTAGTTCCGGGTTATGAAGGTGATGATCAATCTGTATCTCGATTATTAACCGAAGTTGAAAAAATTGGTTTGCCAGTTATTGTTAAAGCAGCTGCGGGTGGCGGTGGTCGTGGCATGAAATTAATTAAAAATATTTCGGATGCTAATGAACTTATTGAGTCTGCTCAGCGCGAAGCGCAATCAGCGTTCGGTTCATCTAAGGTTTTTTTAGAAAAGTATTTAGACCGCGCAAAGCATATTGAGTTCCAAATATTTGGCGACTCAACTGGACATGTTGTTCATTTATTTGATCGTGAATGTTCGGTTCAACGACGTCATCAGAAAATCATTGAAGAGGCAACATCGCCATCTTTGAGCGACGAGCTACGCAGGAAAATGGGGGAAGTCGCAGTAACTTTGGGGACTTTGGGTAAATATAAGGGTGCTGGTACTGTTGAATTTTTATTACAAGATGAACAGTTTTATTTATTAGAAGTTAACACGCGACTACAAGTTGAACACCCCGTAACTGAAGAAGTTTTGGGTGTTGATCTGGTTAAAATGCAAATATTGACGGCTATGAATCAATTTGTATTTTCTTCGACGGATATAAGAATTCCTCGAGGACACTCAATTGAGTGTCGCATTTATGCTGAAAACTCTTATATGAATGGTGTGCCATCAACCGGATTATTAGGCACAGTTATCTGGCCAGAGGGTCCGCGTAGACGTTACGAGTATGGTTTTGAAAAAGGTGATATCATTACGTCATATTATGATCCTATGATTGCTAAGGCTATCGTTTGGGATGAATCACGCCCGCGCGCCATCAATAAGATGATTCGTGTTTTGAAAGATGCTGTGGTCTTTGGAGTTCATACAAATATACCTTATTTGATTGAAATCCTTTCTCATCCCGATTTTGTTAACGGTTCGATGACAACACGATTTATCGAAACCCACTTTGCTGAAGGTTTAAAATCGACTCACATTGAAGAACAAAGAAAAAAAATAAGCCAAGACGTTTATAAAAAATATTTGTTAAAGAGTTCTTCACAGGATCTTGCACATGCTTCGCAATTGGATTTGCGAAACCCCTGGTCTGTAGACTGGAGAGGTATATAATTATGAAATCAATCGATTTAAAAATGGATAGTGGTCACGATAAACGTATACTTGTAGAAAAAGTTGGGACTCAATTTTGGATCAAAATGGACGGTATAACTTGGGCATACGATGTGGCCGATTTATCAAGCGAAGGTCGCAGACGCAAAAAATCAAGCGCAGCTACACCTGATATGATTATTGCTCCGATGCCTGGCAAAATAACTAAGGTATTTGTTGCTGAAGGTGACTTGGTAGATAAGGGGCAAGCCCTATTGGTTATGGAAGCTATGAAAATGGAATACACATTAAAGTCCGACTTTGAGACTAAAGTCGAAAAAGTAAATGTTAAAGTTAATGATCAGGTCACAGTCGGAGCAATCCTTGTTAAACTACAGAAAGATAATAAAATCTAATAGGGTTAAATTGTGGCAATTCAAAAAGTTAAAATAGTTGAAGTTGGTTTAAGAGATGGATTGCAGAACGAATCTACAATTCTATCCGTTGAGCAACGTTTTGAACTTTTAAATCGATTGATAAATTCCGGTGTTAGAAACTTTGAGGTCGGTGCTTTTGTGTCATCAAAATGGGTGCCGCAAATGTCTTGCTCGAAAGATTTGGTTAAGCTTGTTTTAAAAAAATATAAAGATCAAAACAAATACTGTTCAAGTGTTCTTGTGCCTAATCTGCAGGGTTTGCAAACTGCGATTGATGTCGGTATAAAAGAAGTAGCAATATTCGCTTCTGCTTCTGAGAGGTTTTCTTTAAAAAACATTAATTGCTCTATTGCGGAAAGTTTTGAGCGATTTAATGATATAATGCCAATTGCAAAAAAAAATAAAATAAAAGTAAGGGGTTATTTATCAGTTTGTTTTGGCTGCCCTTTTGAAGGAGAAATTAGCGAAAAACAGGTTGTTAAATTAGCCAAAAAATTGCTTGATATTGGATGCTACGAAGTTTCGATTGGCGATACTATTGGTGTAGCGAATGCAGGTCAGGTTGATTCTTTATTTAAAAAGCTTGTTAAGGTTATACCAGCCAAAAAAATAGCAGGACATTTTCATGATACTAGAGGCCAAGCCCTGGCCAATATTTTAGTGGCTTATAATAATGGTATTAAGGTTTTTGATTCGAGCATTGGTGGTTTGGGTGGATGTCCGTATGCCACTGGTGCTACTGGTAATGTTGCGACTGAAGACGTTGCTTATTTATTTCAGAAAATGAACGTTTCAACGGGACTAAATATTTCGAAACTAATCGAAACCAGTCGCTGGTTGCAACCTCAAATGAATCACGATTTGTCTTCTAAATTATCTAAAGTTGGTTTACTAAAATACTAACTTGCTAACGGTAAGGATATAACGAAACATGTGTTCGGATTTTGTGAATCAACATAAATTGATCCATTATGATTTTGTATTATTCCACTTGAAATACTTAATCCCAAACCAGTTCCATGTCCATGCTCTTTGGTGGTAAAAAATGGCTGAAATAGACGATCTTTTACTTCTTGAGGTAGCCCATTCCCTGAGTCAATAATTTTAATTAATGCCAACTGACCAGATTTTTCTAAATCAACTTCAATCCATTTTTCAGGTAAGTTTTCAACCGCATCTTTAGAGTTGCTAATTAAATTTAAAATTACTTGTGAAATTTGCGAAGCTCTTCCATCAACAATAATTTCATCATCAGTGCGTTTAATATACTTCAGTTGAATGTTTTTATGTTTTAAATTTTCAGTACATAGCTCAAGTGATTCAGAAATAACTTTATCAATTCGTGTTGGCATCATGGGATCATTTTCACCATCTCGCGCGAACATACGTAAACCTTGTACTATTCGACCTATGCGTGTGATCGTTTTTTGAATTTTTTCAATTTTTTCAGGAATCTGATCATATTTTTTTGTACTAATTAATTTTTGAATTATGAACATGATAGAATTTAATATCATTAAAGGGTTGTTGATTTCATGTGCAACGCCTGCTGCCATTTCGCCTAATACGGCAAGACGTGAAGTCTCAGCATTTTTAACTTGCATTTCATTAATTGTTTTTTGTTTGTCAATGACTTCAGTCAAATCGAAGCCGATGATTGAAATTCGATCAAGTTCTTTAATTTTATTGAAAGTAATTTTATAATAAAAAATAGTAATACCAATATCAAAAGGAATGAGAACGCTATAGTCGTCAAAATCAGAGTTAATAAATTCGACAATGTTCTCGTGGAGTTCTTTAAAACCAAGATCTAAGCATGTTACTTTTTCATTTTCAAAATTGACGTTTTTAAAAATGAGTTTTTCAAATTTATCATTGCAGCCTTCAACATAGCCTTTTTTATCTAACCACATAATAATACAAGGCGCACGGCTCATAATATTTTGTAATTTAAAATCTAAGGATTTAATTTGCTGTGTTGATTTAATCTCGTAGTCTTTATGTAATTTATGCATTTCTTCAGTAGCTAAACTGAGTGCGCTTCTGGATTTGTGCAAATTATCTTCGAGTTCTCTAAAAGAGGAATCAATATGACGGATAAATTCAGCAAATTTATCATCGGTCGACAATTTACTGCCGTCTTCAATTTGCAGTTGTTCAAATATTTTTTTTAACTGATTAGATTGCAAAAACGTACTCCTCTAGAGTCCTTATCGGTTATCATACTAAATATTTGAGAGAAAAATTAAAAAAGATGATTAGATACAGATACTTATGCCTAATTTCTTATTCATTTTTTGACTGCAGTTTTACCGGTCTTTATTTTGCTTACTATCTCTATCGATGAAAAAAATAATGTATCCATTTTTAAGTATTTGTATTTATTTATGTTTTTTGGGTCTAATTGTGACTTCAAAAGGGCAACAATGTATTGATTCCAAGTATGTCGATAAGTTTGACATAATATCTAAAAATCGTACAGAGTCAGTTGTTAATTGTTCATCCCCTGTTAAGTCAAAGTATTCGGAAATATTGTCACAGTTAATGTCTGGTCGAGTCCAGGAAATTGATTTAATTTTGAGTTATCTTGAACAAATTTTTCCACTTAAACAAAACCTATATATCACTGTTGATGATAATAGACCCTTACGGTTTGAAATAGTAGAGCAACATATAATTATAGGTTCAGGTTTATTTGTGTCTAAAGGTCACTTAAACCGTGCAGTCATAAAATCTTGGGTGAGACAGTTTTCTGATCATCAACGCCTAATGAATGGCTTACTTGATGAAGCCGTTTCTGACTTTTATTATTACGTCATTTTTGGTCAATTAGAATTATTTGATCCAATGACTCAAATGCAAACTAAAATAGGTTCTGCGAAATGGCCACAGGTCTTAAAAAATTTAGATTCATATTGTGAATCATCTTGGAAGTTATCTGAAGATTATGAAAAATGTTCTGAACTTAATTCAGTGGGTTCAAATATGAATTTAACCCATCGAAAAAAAATACTGACTATGAGCTTACGGCCATTACTTTCGTCATCATTGATTAGTTCATACGGCTTAATGTCATTGAGCATACAAAAAGATGTTACAAAAAAAATTCCTTATATCATTCAAAAGTCTGATTTAAAATCTGAAAATATAATTGGTTACTTACTTGATCAAGAAAATACATTAAAAGAAGGTCTAAATGTTATTAAGTTGTTTTTTGATCAATTCAATTCTAAAAAAGAACAACACTCAAACTCGTATAGATATTTTATAAGTTCTGTTAATCAGGCACTTAGTAATCAAGGAGTTGTAGATTCATTTGCGCAAGCTTATTTTGATTTTTTAGTCGAATTACCGGATAAAGTTTCTACAAAAAGCCAGTTTTTTAAATCTTTAGAGAAAGCTTCGTATTCGAATTTAAATTTACAAATAGCATTGAAAGATAGTGAGCAGATATGGATTTTGCCATCGAAAACGGGTTTATCTTTGAAAGTATTTGATCAAATTAAGGTTAAACAGCACGTTTTTTTTACGTGTCCTATTTTAAAAAATATTGATATGACAAGTTTTATTCAAACATCTGAAAAATTATTGATGATCAAAGGTTGTAATGAAAATCAAATATATGCTTTTGATATGTTATTTAAATATGGAGTTCCAGAATTTTCGAAAAAAGAAAAAAACGTATCATTTATACAATTTCATTTGCCTTCTCTTGAATCACGTATGAATTCTTTGTCCGAAGTTAATAATTTTTTTGAGCTGGTAAAAACAAGGGATATTAATTTGCCCGCCTTTCAGACTTTGGGTTGGCAGAATGTTCAATGGAATGAGAACTACCAATTCTACAGGCCCAGTGCGGTTATTGACGCTATTGAATATTTTAGGGTTGAACCGATGACGCAAAATTAGATTATTAAGTTTTTTTTTGGTTTTTTATTCTGATTTTGCTAAACTTTAAATATGTTAAAGCACAAACTTAAAAAAATTTGTTGGTCAGTTACTTTATTTCTAATTTTAAATCCTGTCATTTCTGTGTTGTTATTAGTTCTCTATTTAGTATTTTCTAATAATTATACAGGTTCACAAGTTTTGTGGATTTCTACTTTTGGTTTCGTCTTTGCCATTTTAACAAATTTAAGTATCACAATGGGATATCATAGATTGTTTTCACATAAATCATTTGAAGCTCATCCTATACTTGAAACAATTTTACTATTTATCAGCGCGGGAGCATTTCAAGGGTCAGCACTAAAGTGGTCCAGCGATCATCGAATTCACCACCGATTTGAAGACACTGATAAAGATCCTTATTCGATTAAAAAAGGTTTTTTCTATGCACATATGGGTTGGATGATGTTAAATGATTCAGTTAGTTTGCCAATTCACGCTCCTGATTTAGAAAAAAATAAGCGTGTTAAGTTTCAGCACGATTATTATTTACCTTATGCTATTTTTGTTGGTTATGTTTTACCTCTGATTGTAGGATGGTTTTTGGGTAATGCTTTTCTAGGACTTATTATTGCTGGAGGTCTTAGAATATTTTTGACACAGCAGTCGACTTTTTTTGTGAATTCATTAAGCCATACTCTTGGTAACACTCCATATTCAACAGAGAAAACAGCAAAAGATTCGATTATCGTAGCATTTTTAACTCACGGAGAAGGGTATCACAATTTTCATCATAAATTTCAATTTGATTATCGCAACGGTATTCGCTGGTATCACTGGGATCCGACAAAGTGGTCTATACAAATAGCAACATTAATGGGTTTGGCAAGAAAACTTAAAACAGTACAATTTTCTGAAATTTTAAGAGCTAAATTAGAAGTAGAATCAGAAAAATTCCAGAATTCACAGTTTTATAAAGATAAACTAGAGCCGCTATCGAAAAGAATAGTTCAGGCTCAGGCTAGGATTGAGCAACTAAAGTCAGAATATAAAAATTCTACGGATTTAAAAGTTCAGCAGATTAAAGTTGAAATTGAAATATTAAAAGCAGAGCTGCAATCTATGCAGAAAACTTGGAATATTTTAATTCATGCCGCACAAAAGCAAATTGTGTATGTTTAGATTTTACTTAACATATTTGCTTTTCGTGGCTCGCTTTTCTTTGCGCTCTTCTTTGTAATTATTATTTTGGTCAACAAAGACAACAGTTGGTTTGTGGTTATCAGCATCTTTAATGTCAATTGAAGCGTAAGAGACAATAATAACAACATCACCTTTTTGAACATGTCTTGCAGCCGCGCCATTCAAACAGATCTCGTTTTTCTTTCCTTCAATTACATAAGTAGAAAAGCGGGCTCCATTGTTGCAATTATAAATATCAACTTTCTGATTGAGAAACAGTTTTGCTTTTTTGATTAGAGATTTATCGATTGAAATAGATCCCTCGTAACTAAGATCAGCACCAGTTACTGTTGCTCTGTGAATTTTTGAATATAGCATATTTATTTTCATTTTAAGCTCCATGTTTATGGTTTAGTTCAAGTGCCAGCAAATTTCCTTTTAAAACTAAATCGGGAATTGCAGTATCAAATATTTTTTCTTTTTCGAAAAGTGATGAAAAACCACCAGTCCCAATAACAAATGGTTTTTCGCCTTTAAAACACTCAGCTGATAGTTTGGCGATGATTTCTCTCATGGCTCCTAAATGGCCAAAATATAATCCAGATTGTAGACTGTCGACAGTTGATAAACCCAAAGCATCAGATTTAGCAACAATTTCAACTGATGGAAGCTTTGCTGTTTTAGCTTCGAGAGCTTCCATTGAAAGTTTCAATCCAGCGATAATAACACCTCCGAGATAATCTTTATCGGTATTAATCGCACAAAATGTTGTTGCAGTACCCAAATCGACAATAATTAAATTTTTATTCGGATACATGTGTGTAGCAGCAATTGCATTCGCTATTCTGTCAGCGCCGACCTCAAGCGGATTTCTATATTTTATTCGAAGACCAGTTTTAACACCGGCTTGTAAGATAAATGGGTTAACGCCAAAATATTTTTGACAGGCCCCTTTGAGTGAATAAATCACATCTGGTACAACAGAGCATAAAACAATTTTGGTCACTTTTTTGGGATCAAGACCATTTTCTTTAAGAACAGTTCTAAGAAAAATACCGACTTCGTCTGAAGATGATCCCTGTTTTGAATTCTTACGAAATGATAAAAGCATTTTTTCATTTTCTGGTTTGTATCCAGAGTGATTATCTTCAAAAACGCCACCGTAAATTTGAGTATTGCCTACATCTAATGATAAAATCATATCGTCTCCCTAATTAAAGTATTTAAGAGTTCATGCGATAAATCGTCGAGACTAATGTTCGAAAGGATTTTATTATTATTTTTATATACATTAAATGAATGCTGGTTATTTTTAATTGAAGCGAAATCATTATGAACGACGAGTTCGCACTGCGCGTCACCAAAAAGCGTATTAATTTTGTTATAAATTACATTTTCGTCATTAGTCGATGTTAATTTGAATCCAATTATTTTGATTTTTGGATTCAGTGTTTTAAATGTATTTATGAGTTTTGGATTACGTTTAAGAGTAATTTTAATTTCATCTAATGAACTACTAATCTTACCAGCAGTATCTGTATTGATTTCTTTGACAGCATAATCGCTAACTGCTGCTGCGTGAATGATTGCTGTGTAGTCCTTTTTAAGCTCGATGTTAAGTGCTGATTCTAGCTCTTTAAATGTTTTATAGGTGACTATCGTAGACTGCAAAAGTGGTCGCTGAGCGCTCTCTGCACAGATATAAGTAACATTTAAACCGTTTTCGATAAAGGTATCTGCAATGTATGCAGCAGTTTTTCCTGAGCTAAAATTAGTTATTGATCGAACATCGTCAATTGGCTCTTGCGTACCTCCTGAAGTAATTAGAATCTTGACGGATTTATAATGAAGTAAATCTTCATCTTTATTTGTAAAATGATCATTTATACCAGATGAATTCAGATTGTCTTCTATAAGTTTAATAATATCATCAGGTTCAAGTAGTCGTCCGACACCTGTTTCGCCACAAGCTAATTGTCCTGTGTTAGAGTCGCAAATTATAAAACCCCATTTTGATAATTTTTCAATATTACTTTGGGTCGCAGGATGTTTAAACATTTTAGTATTCATCGCCGGAAAAATCAAAACTGGCTTATGAAAGTCATGCGCAAGGATTGTTGTTGAGGCAAGGTCATCAGCAATACCGTTAGCTATTTTATTAATAAAGTTAGCAGTCGCAGGGGCAATTACGACGAGATCAGCCCATCTCATAAGATAAATATGATCCATGTTAGATCCATTGGCGTATAATTCAGTATAGACTTTTTGCGAAGTTAGACCTTCTAAAGTTGATAGACCAACAAACTTCAATGCGGCTTCAGTTGCTACAATTTTAATGTCGTGCCCCTTCTTTTTCAGATCACTAAGAACGTAGGCCACTTTGTAAAGTGCAATTGATCCAGATAAAATAAAAAGTAATTTTTTATGAGATTTCGACATTGTCAATTAACCTGATCCCTTCTAGATAAGCGGCAATATATCGTCGATTGTCGATGTCTTCTAAGTACTCGACCTCAAAACCTGATTGTTGAAGTGTTACTTTAGCTTGATTTATATCTTTAATTGATGAAATTGTTTTATAAATTAATGCTGCTTTGATTTTACCTTCATCAGATAAACGCATATTGCGAGAACTTTTTGCTAAACCACTCTCTTCGCGTATAGTTGGAAGGCCAATAACTTGTGTTTCTAAAAAAAATGCATTGGCCATGCTTTTTATCAAATTGTATTGCTGATAGTCTTTCATGCCAAAATAACTTTTATGTGCTCGCGTAATGTGAAACAATTTCATAACGACCGATAAAACACCATCAAAGTGTCCAGGTCGATGAGCTCCGCAGAGTAATCTTGAAAATTCATTTTCAATAACTTTAAACCGGTATTGATCTGGGTATATTTCAGAAAACTGTGGATAAAACAAAACATCAACTCCGCTTTCGCAGGCCAAATGGTAATCGTGATCAAATGTTTGAGGGTAATTTTGTAAATCCTCAGGGTTGTTAAATTGCGTTGGATTTACGAAAATACTTAAAATTGTTAAATCATTTTCTAGATGACACTGCTGAAGTAAACTTGTGTGACCTGTATGCAGAGCGCCCATTGTTGGAACGAACCCAACAGTTTGGTTTTTGATATGACTTCGCCATTGAATCATCTCATTGACTGTTTTTATGATGAGTGTTTTTTTCATTTTTGAAAATTCCTAGTAACTATTTTCAACTGTTGGGAATTTTTTATTTCGAACTTCATCAGCATAGAGATTTAATGATTCAAGCGTAGAGCTATAATTATCTGAATACTTTTTTAAGAACTTTGGATTAAATTCTGGATTCATTCCAAGAAGATCGTTCAAAACTAAAACTTGTCCATCAGTGTTAATTCCAGCACCAATGCCAATTGTTGGAATTAGTAATTGTTCTGAAATTTTTTTCGCAAGTTCTGCAGGTATACATTCAAGAACGAGAGCGAAACAACCTGATTCTTGTAAAATCATGGCATCAGCTATAAGTCTATCTGCCTGAGATTGAGTTTTGCCTTGAATTTTAGGGCCACCTAATTGAAGAATCGATTGTGGTGTTAAGCCTAAATGCCCCATAACAGGAACGCCTGATTCAACGATATGCTGAATCATATTTGCATCTTGAGCGCCTTCAATTTTTAAAGCATGCGCCCCTGCGAGCATAATTTTTTTTACAGATTCAAGAGCTACATCTTTAGAGACGCGCGTAGTTAAAAATGGCATATCTGTGACAATAAATTTTGATGGAGCACCTTTAGCAACTGCAGAAGTGTGTAAAGCCATCATTTCAGTTGTTGCATGGAGCGTATTTGGATAACCATGTATAACTTGTGCGACTGAATCACCAACTAAAATAGTATCAACACTTGATTGATTTACAATTTTTGCAAAACTATAGTCATAACAAGTGACCATTGAGATAGTTTGTTTCTTTTTTTTCATTTGTTGAAAATCAAGTATACTTTTCATGAACTTAGTCCTTCTTGTAATTTAATGCAGACTCGTAAATGGTTTTCAAAAAAGTATTTCTTTGAAGTGCATTTAAGTTGTCTTTAATGGTTTGAGAGTCATTACGAACTATTGGGCCAGTTACAATTTCTTGTGAGTGGTTTTGTCTTAGATTTGTGATTAAATTAACAAGAGATTGGTTCCAAAAAATAGCAAAAGCCTGATCGTAATCTGATTCTGAAAAAACATTATTTGCTCGAATGAGTTCAAAAGTTTTTGACCAAATCATTTGCGGTACGTTGCCACTAACAACGCAAAGTGCATGATATATTTTCTTGTGTTCAAGAGACACTTTAAAGTTTGGATTAGATAAGAAAGGCGCTAAATCCTGTAGGTTTTTATCGCCAAATGTTGTCAAATATATTTTTGAATAAAAAGTTTTTTCATAAAGTTGATCAGAAAAAGTCATGAGTGGATGTATGCAATCTATTTTGTCATGGTGATAACTGCCACTGAAGTGAATATATTTCTTATTAAAATGCGACAAGTGTTGCGTGTAAAATTCGGATATTGATTGATCCGAAATTGCTAGCCAAACTGCATCAACTTTTTCTAAGTTTTCGTACAAGTTAGAAAGAGGAAGTGATCGATTCCATGTGTGTATCGTAAGTTGAATGGTTAATTCGAGGTGCCTAAGCCAATGAAACAAATGACGGGCCAGCTTTCCCGATCCAATAATTAGAATGGTATGGTTTTTTTGTGTCATAATTTCTCCGGTACCTGTCGATTATCAAGCCTTCGATCAAGTCCAATTAGAGTCTAAACTCTATGAGCAGAAACATAACACTTTTTCTTTCGAATGCAATAAGGTATTTTAGGATTGAGTTAGGAAATTGTAATTTATGAAATATTTTATACTGTTGATATTATTAGTTTTTAATCAATTTTTGATCGCTGGAGAACTAAACGCTAATCAAATGCGCTTTCACTTTATGTCGACAGAAGGTGATGTTTACACATTATGTGCAAGTAAAAAGGGCAGCCAGCCTCATCAGTTTATTGTCGATTGTCAGCAAGTTAATAGGATTTTCTATATTCATATGTTGCTCAATCGTTATGATCGTCAATTCGAAGATCAGCTGGAAACAACGTATGAATTTCATTACTGGGTTAACGAGCCTGACAATGGTTATCAATCCAATACACAGTCAACTTGGTTAACTGTTAAACCAACCAGTGAAATATTAAAAATTGTAAGTTATGTTGGTTTGGATAATGATGCTCATCAGTTACGAGTTGAAATTAAATTTTAGTTTTAAGGAATATTATGAACGCACCCTATGAAAATAAATATAAGAACACGTATAAACCCTTATTTTTTATTTTATTGTTTTCGATTATTTGTTTAGTCGTTCTCATGAATATGAACTTAGATGAAAGTCAAAAGACAGTTCCCAAAATTAAATTAAGCTATTTTAAGAATAATGTCGAATTCGTTGGTGCGATAGAACAGCGTTTGCATCAAGAAATTTTACAAAACAAACATATTTGGATCGGAGTTGAACCAGAGAAACAAAATCATTTAGATTTTGCTCTCAAGCTTAAAACAGAGATTGAAAAAAAAATCGGTCAGTTTGATAAAATTATAATTGATAAAGAGCTTGGATTACCCCATCAAATTATTTCAATGTTTGGTGATACTAAAGATATCGCTGTTAAAGACAATTGGAGTCAATTAGCTGAATTTATTCAACAGCATCAAGATAAAAAATTACTTATTATAACTGCAGCGATTTATTCGACAAATTTGATTAAGTTAAATCCGATCGAAAAAATAAAAAATGCAGTTAGCCAATATAAGCCATTAACTTTTTCGGCTGGTCGATTTGCGCTCAATTTAGATGATGAGAAAAATAATTTATTTCGTTGTGACACTGAAGATAAAACAGGAGTCGGTGAGTGGGGTTGTGCTGTTATTAACAAAGCACGAACTGTGAAACGAAAAGTTGATCTTAAAAAATTAAAAGATAATCCTGGAATGATATTAGGTCTTGTTGATTTAACCGGACAAAACGATTACATGATTTTAATTGGTGCTGATTGGTCGCAGACAGCTACGCAGTAGTTAGGCCCCAAAATATAGCTTTTTGTATTTTTGCAGGCTGTGGGTCGAGTATAGATAATGTCAGAAGCCTGCATTGCACAGGCTTCAATTTAAATAAAACTATCCTTTAGCTGGAACTTTTGATTCGTCTATGCTGACTTCAATTTCTACACGTCTGTTTTGTTGGCGACCATCTTTTGTTTTATTATCACCGATAGGGTTGGCTGGGCCTAAACCTTGAGTTGAAACAACTGTTACAGGAATGCCATTCGAAGTGAGTTGATTCTTAACCGCTTCAGCTCTTTTCAAAGATAATTCTTCATTTTTCTTAGAAGAGCCTGTGCTATCAGTGTAACCCTTAATTACTAAAACATTTTCAGGATACTTTTTCATGATAGTAGCCATTTCAGCTAAGTTCGCTTTTGCTGTAGGCTTGAGATCAGATTTGCCAGTTTCAAACAAGATATCGCTTTTTAATTTAGTGACCAAACCTTGATCTGTCCGCTTAGTTTCAGCAATTTTCTCAAGCTCTTTTGCCTGCTGATCCATTCTATGTCCTGCATAACCACCAATACCTGCGCCAAGCATCGCGCCAATTAAGGCACCTTTTTCACGGTTACCAGACTGGTGACCAATGATTGCGCCAATTGCGCCACCAGCAACAGCACCAATTCCGGTTCCTTTTGCTGTGTTTTTTTGATCTGAAGCACAACCTGTTAATGTTAGTACTGCAGCTGTTAATATCAAGAATATTTTTTTCATAGATGTTTCCTTTCTTATGTTTTTATTCTTTTGTAATTATTAAACTTCGTGGCTCAGTGGTCTACGCGGAGCTCTGAAGTATGTTCTTGGAGATAAATCAAAAAGATCGCCTACTTTGCTCATGTATACGCAGGCATATCTTTCCATTTGATACGCGAAGTAGCTCTCTTCGTTACCTGCGCGCATCAATTGTCCCCAATTAGGATTATAGAGGGCTTGTTGCTTTTTGATCAACTGACTGATTTGCGTGTCATATTCGCTAATGTCTTTTTGCAATTGATCAATTTTGTTTTCATCAACTTTAGTCGAGCGCTCGTATTTTTGTGTCATTAAATCAGTTAACTCATCTTCAAGAGGTTCTTTTTGTTTCATGAGATTGTCAATTTCAGCTATGAAAGGCTCTGCTTTTTTGTTCTGAAGAATTTCATGATCGAGTTCTTCAATGATCATAGCCGTACGCCAGTTGCAATCTTTTTTAAGACGTAAAATATCACCATAAATATGGTCACCGATGTATAATATATCATCTCCATCTAAGCCTAACTGGTCTGTAAATTTGCGAGCGTTTCCGCCTTGGTAGACACCAGGTAATATTTTATCTTCGACATTTGTCATTGTTCCATCTTCAGGATTAACTTTGAAAAAGCGCGTGTCGTCGTAGAAAAACTTTGGCTTTTGCGCAAAGGTTACAACAAACTCAAACAAATCAACCCAAGATTTGTGATCTTTGAGAAATGGATTGATAGCGAAATCAAGTAATAATTTAGTATAGTGAAAGTCAGAATTGGTTAGTACAAAAATCTTTTTACCATGCTTTTTATATTTTTCAAGACCACGAACAACGTTTTCATCTTTGATGATGTAATGTTCAACGTTTGCGCGAACTGCATTTTTCAACGACCCGTCTCTGTGGGCTTCATCAAGTGCGTCTAAAACATCATCCGCCATTGTAGCATAGTCTGGAAATTTCAAATTGGGATCACTATCTTTCATTTCGACAATTTGTGAATAAGCATGAGCAAGTGAATACGAAAAACTCGTATCAACAGCTAAGTAATCATTTTTGCTGAGATCAATGTATGTTGATTTATACATTTTTTGGTGAATTTTAAAGTCGAGCGGTTTCAAGCCATGGAAGCTGTTGCGAATAGCAGTGTATCGATTGAGTTTAAGTAAATTACCTTTTCTTCTATCGATAACTAAGCCACGAAGTGCAAAGTTAAAATCAAAAGTTAATTTTTTGATTTGTTCTGGATAACCTTTACCACTGACTAGTTTTTCCATGATTTTACCATGTGAAAGTCGTTCGAAGTTTTCGGTATTGTAACGGATCAAAGTATGATCCATATCGAGACCGATGTATTTTATTTTTTTAAGATTAAGTGTTCGATTAACAAATACTTTGTTTGTCATTTTGAGATTCTTTCTTTTGTTTATACGATTTATTTTTCTGTTGGAAACATAAGTTGATTCCACATGATCATGCCGCCCAACATGTTATAAACATGATTGTGGCCTTGGGATAAAGCATAGGCACAGGCTTGTGCCGATCTTGCACCTGATCTGCAAATAAAAACTGTTGGTTTATCTTGAGCAATGGTATTAAGATTTTCTGGTAAAGTGTTTAAGACAACAAGTTTTGAATGAGCTATATGACCTAGTTCACCGATAAATTCTTCAGGTTGGCGAACATCAATTAAATTTAAGTTTTGCGCATTATCAAAAACCTCTTGAACAGACACATCAAGGACTTGATCAAAATGAGGGTTATTCATTGTGTGTTTAAATATAGTTTTCATAAGACTTCTATGATAAGCCTTTCAAAGACATGCAGCAACAAGAATAAATTTTATCGATAATGTTTTGACTGATCTTATAACACGGTTAGCATACGTGTTCATGAAAATCATCGAGGGCTTATCTCAAGAGCAAAAATTCGCTTTGGATTTATTAAAATCCGGTGAAAATGTTTTTCTAACCGGTGGTGCAGGAAGCGGCAAGTCTTATGTCATTCGTCAACTCACTGAAGAGCTAAATCCCAAAGAAATGCCAGTTTTAGCCAGCACAGGCGCTGCGGCTGTACTTTTAGGTGGACGAACATTTCATAGTTTTTTTGGTTTAGGGATTATGGAGGGTGGTGCGGCTGCCACTTTTGAGAGAGCTTCTCAAGATCGACGAATCATGAAGCGATTATCTCAAGTCGAAGGTTGTATTATTGACGAGATATCTATGATTTCGGGTGAAGCCTTAAGTTTGGCAGAGAAGTTAGTTCAAAAAGCTCGTGAATCGTCACTTCCGTGGGGGGGGATGCGTATTATAGCTGTAGGTGATTTTGGTCAATTACCGCCTGTCGCACAAAACGCGACTAAAAAAGACTGGTGCTTTTTAAGTGAGGCTTGGCAAAAAACACAATTTCATGTTTGTGAATTGCAGCATAATCAGCGCGTGCAAGACTCAGAATTTTTAGATGTGTTAGCCGAAATTCGCTCAGGACGTATGTCAGAAAAAGTCATTCAATTTTTAAATGCTCACACTAGGCCACATGATGAGAGTGATCCTGGTACAAGATTGTTTCCTCGTCGAGATACCTCAGAAAATTATAATCAAAAAAAGTTAGCAGAAATTAAAAGCCAAGAACACATTATTGATTCAATTTATTTTGGTGATGAAAAATTTGTTCATTCTTTAAAAAAGAATTCACCAGTGCCTGAGCAGTTAAAAATTAAAGTTGGATGCCGACTCATTTTTTTAAAAAATGATGTTCAAAAAAGATGGGTCAATGGTACGCGTGGTGTTTTGATTGATATTGATCAAGATAAATTAATTATTAAAAAAGATCATGGACGTGAAGTCACGGTTGAGAAAATGATGTTTTCAATGCTCGATGCAGAGGGCAATATCAGAGCCAGTGTTGTACAATTTCCTGTGACTCTTGCATATGCAACAACAATTCATAAATCACAAGGAGCTACTCTAGATGATTTGTGGTGTGACTTAAGTTCTTTGTGGGAGCCAGGTCAAGCCTATGTCGCGTTATCGAGACTGCGAAATCCACACGGGTTAAAAATTGTACGCTGGAACCCAAGATCTTTTATTGTTGATCCTGTCGTTCAAAAATTTTATTTAGAGCTTCAAAGTAGAGCTGTATTAAAATGAGACACTTGTTGAGTTTTTCGATATGATTAACATTTTTTGTGCGGCCATTTTTAAATTTAATTAAAATGTTTCGTCTTAATACAGAGGTTTAGTGAAGAGATCATTTAGTTTTTAAAATGAACATGTTTGTTTTGAGCTTAATAATTGGCCCCTTTTTTGTATGTCTTAAATGTAAGGAGCCTAAATGATTAAAACATTTTTTATATTTTTATGTATAACAATCTGTTTCGTATGTTTAAGTTCTAACTCATGGGCCGATGTTCAAGATTATATTCGTCCCACAAAACCACTTATAATGCCAACCAAAAAAGAATCCGTTTACGATTTACAGGACTTATCATTAAAGCTATTACCCCCTAAACTAGATGCAGGTGAATCTTCCGACTCATTTATGACCAAAGTTGCTGATAATGGATTGGCGTTATATTGGGAGAGGTCTCCATTACGTCAAACTTCAATGGGACGTGCTGCTGAAAAAGTTGAAAAAAAAATGAAGGTCGAAGTTGATTTAAAAGATCAAAACAATAACGATCATAAATTTAGTTTTAAATTATTAGCCATTCAGACGTTAGCTAAAGTTGAATATGTTGGTTGGGTTAAAGCAGCACTTAATTATGACTTTAAAAGTTCTAAAACAGAAGCAGAGATCATCGAATCTATATCTCAAACGCAGGACATCGTTTTGTCTCAAACTAAATCTGCAGATGATCAAAGTTCTAAGCTATCGTTTCGACTTAAATGGTAAAACCATTTTTAATGTCTTTAATGCCACGTTGCGAGTTGAATAGTTCCGAATAAAAGATCCATAATAGTGTATCTTATAAAGGATATAACATTATGGAAAATATTTATTTAGTTTCAGGAAAAAGAACAGCATTTGGAGCTTTCGGTGGTGCGTTGAAAGATATTTCAGGCACTGATCTAACAGTAGCGGCCGGCAAGGCAACATTAGAAGCTGCTGGTGTAGCGCCAGATCTAATTGATCACACAATTATTGGTAATGTGGTTCAAAGTAGTGCTGACGCAGCCTATATGGCTCGTCATATTGGATTAAAATTAGGAATACCTGTAGATCGTGGTGCATATATTATTAACCGACTTTGTGGGTCAGGCTTTCAATCTATCGCTAACGCAGCAGAAATGATTTTAACCGGCCAAGCTCAGTGTGTTTTAGCAGGTGGAGTCGAGCAAATGTCACAAATTCCTTATGTGGCACGCAAAGTACGATTTGATGGGCTTCGCATGGGTCATTTTGAATTAGAAGATTATATGACATCAGCCTTAACTGATGCTTACGCTGGAATTCCAATGGCGATTACGGCTGAAAATCTTGGTGAACAGTATGGTATTACTCGTCAGCAATGCGATGAGTATTCAATTGTTTCCCAAACGAAATGTAAGAAAGCATTCGAGTCAGACAAATTTAAAGATGAAATTGTTCCTTATAAAGTTACGACTAAAAAAGGCGAGCTTATTGTCGATAAAGATGAACATCCAAAACCAGATGTAACTTTAGAAAAAATTTCAGCAATGAAATCTATATTTAAAAAAGATGGCTTAGTTACAGCAGCAACAGCATCAGGGGTTGTTGATGGTGCAGCTTGTTCTTTGATTGCATCTGAAAGTTTTGTAAAAGCTCATGGTTTAAAACCAATGGCTAAAATTATTTCTTGGGCAAGTGTTGGTTGTGATCCAAAAATCATGGGTATTGGTCCTGCTCCAGCCTCAAGAAAAGCATTGGCTAAAGCTGGTCTAACACTAGAACAAATGGATCTAGTTGAAGTTAACGAAGCATTTGCAGCGCAGTATTTAGCAGTTGAAAAAGAATTAAAACTTAATCGTGAAAAAACAAATGTAAATGGTGGTGCCATTGCTATTGGGCATCCATTAGCTGCATCAGGAACACGTATAATGAATTTGTTGGCGTATGAATTACATCGTCGTTCAGCTCAATATGCTTTGGGTACTGCTTGTATTGGTGGTGGTCAAGGTATAGCGATGGTGATTGAGCGGGTTTAATACCGCTCTTCCGATAATAATTTTTTAGCTAAGTCCAGTTTTTCTGGAGCAACATAAAGGCGATCGATAACTCGGTCGCCTTCGTATTTTTGAAAGATCTGAGTTGCCGAATTGATCGGAGACGGCTTATCCCATTTATCATATTGATCTATAACGTACAGTTTAAGCTGATCTTCAGATGTTGTCGCATGGTATTTTGATAAACGAACTTTTGAGCTGGCATAAATAGAGTGAATATTATTATTTTCAAATATTCGTTGAACATTTTCTGACCGACTTGCATCTTGATTATGTAATTCGATTGCGACACGGTAAGGCTTACGTTCAGCAATTCTTTTGGCCCACTGATTGTCTACTGTATCAAGATGTTCGTAAAGTTTGTAGTCGGTGTACGAAATATATTCTTTTAAATCAGCTGGAATTTTAAATTGTACTTCTTTTGATCCTAAGTACAAATTGAGCATTTCTTCGTAAATAATACTTTTGTGATGAAAGTAAACCATTAAGTGCATATGGTGTCGCGAAATTAAAAAATCATCGAATGCATATAGCGCTCGGCGATTTAAGGCCATGTAGGCTTTTTGGTTTTGAATAGTGAGTGTTAGATTTTGTACGAGCCAATCACGATCAATTTTGCCATAATTAATTCCACAAAAATGCGAATCACGTTCTAAGTAATCCATACGATCAGCATCGAGTTCAGAACTGACGATTTGACTTAAAAGTGGTCTGAAATCAATACCACCGTCGATGAAAACATCATTTGAGCAATTTAAGTTTTTATCAATTAAACAAGCAACGTGCAAAGGATCAATATCAGAAAAATACTTATTAATTAAGTTTGAAATATTTGAATCGGTTACAAATTTAATCGTGTAATCTTCGTGATTAGCTTGGCGATTTTGATCAATTTTTTGATCTTGATATATTTTAATATTCAGTTTAGTAAGCTCAGGCATCACTTGTTCTGTTGTGTGGCTCAAAGGGCCGTGACCAATATCGTGTAATAAAGCTGCAAGTTTAATAAGTTGTCTAAAGCGAACTTTATTAGCTGATTTTTGAAATGGATACGCTTTGAAAATACTATCAAAAACATTACCTGCTACATGTGATACACCAATAGAGTGCAAAAAACGATTGTGTGTAGCGCCAGGAAAGCTAAATTCAGAAAATCCGAGTTGTTTGATCTCTCGCAAACGTTGAAATTCAACTGACTCGATAATAGCTTCTTCACCATCGCTTAAATAGATAGAACCGTGTATAGGATCGCGTATTTCCATAGAGATTTGTTATAAAATAAAAAAAAATCTTTATCTATCTTTAGTCCAGAAAATCGAAAAAAAAATCGTCAGGACGTGTTATATTCGTTTACAGGACAGACTAAGGTCTAAAAATGCATCTTCTTGAAACAAGTGTCTCAAGTTTTCTCAGAATGAACCGAAAAAGTGTATAAGAAAAATACGATTCACAGATTTCACGGAAGAAATCTTGAAATTTCATCTCACAGTGAAACAAGCTTTGAGACACTTAAGTGACGAGGATGTCGCAAGAGTAAGTCAAAGAAAAACACCAGTGAGTACTTCATGGAGGAAGTATGGGATTAAGAATTGGAACTAACGTAACTGCACTTAACGCACAAAAATCGTTATGGGCAAACAGAAACAATATGGATAGAGCAATGGCTAGACTTTCTTCAGGAAACAGAATTAACAAAGCATCAGACGACGCTGCTGGCTTAGCAATTTCTGAAAATATGAAAGCTCAGATGAGAGGTCTAAAACAAGCTAATCGAAATGCACAAGATGGCATTTCGATGATCCAAACTGCTGAAGGTGCTTTAAGTGAAGTTAGTAATATGTTGATACGTTTAAGAGAGCTTGGTGTTCAAGCTGCATCAGATACAATTGGTGATCGTGAAAGATCTTTAGTGAATGTTGAGTACACTCAACTTTTAGAAGAGATTGATCGCATCACAGGTAGTACAGAGTTTAATGGTACACCGTTATTGTCTGGAACGGGTGGATTTTTAGATTTTCAAATTGGTGTTAAAAACCAAAAAGATTTCGACAGAATTTCATTTGATGCCGGCCGTGCAGATGCGGGAACGACAGCTTTAGGTATTAATTTGACAAATGTCCTCGATAAAGTGTCAGCGCAAGAATCGTTGGCAAGTATTGATACGGCCATTGGACAGGTCAGCCAGTTGAGAGCAGGTTTTGGAGCCATTCAAAACAGATTGCAATCGACTGTAGAGAATTTGCAAACAAGCCTAGAGAATTTAGCGACAGCAAATTCTAGGATCAGAGATGCAGATATTGCTGATGAAAGTACTGAGTTAGCGAAACAAAATATATTGTTGCAAGCTGGAACATCTATTTTGTCTCAAGCGAACCAACAAAGCAGTTTAGCATTATCATTGTTGAAACAAGGATAATCCTAGATTGATTTGGAAAAAGTACGATTTGATTTAATTTAAAAACTGAGTAGGAAGGATTCTACTCATTTCCAAGGAAAGGAAAATTCACGGATGAATACATTACAAGGAGGATAAAATGGGATTACGTATAGCAACGAATGTTGCTGCTCTGAATGCGGGTAAAAACTTGTATTCACTGGGCATCAAACAGAATACTTCGATGGCAAGATTGTCATCTGGGTATAGAATTAACCAAGCATCAGATGATGCTGCAGGTTTGGCGATCTCTGAAAGCTTAAAAGCTCAAATCAGAGGTCTAAAACAAGCTAACAGAAATGCGAATGATGGTATTTCTCTCGTACAAGTTGCAGAAGGCGGCTTGGGTGAAGTGGCAAATATGTTAGTTCGTCTTCGTGAGCTTGGTGTACAAGCGGCTTCCGACACAATTAGTGATCGAGAGCGCGTACTAACAAATGTTGAGTATCAACAACTCAAAGAAGAAATTGAGCGGTTATCTCAAAGTACAAAGTTCAACGGAACGCCATTGTTGAACGGTCAAGGTGGAGTATTAGATATCCAAGTTGGAAATCAAAATGATCCATTCTTAGATAGAATTAGCTTCAGAGCTGAACAGTCGAATGCGACTTTAGAGAATCTTATGATAAAAGATTCTTCAGTTGTGAACAAATCGGAAGCACAAGTAAGCTTAGCACAAGTTGACGAGGCCATAAACCGAGTCAATGCAATGAGAGCAGGCTTAGGAGCTTTCCAAAATAGATTGCAATCAACTTCGCAGAATTTATTAACTGCGGAAGAAAATTACGCTGCTGCAAACTCTCGTATCCGTGATACAGATATAGCTGCAGAGTCGACAGAATTAAGTAAGAATAATATTCTTATGCAGGCTGCGACCTCAGTATTGGGACAAGCCAATACACAATCTCAATTAGCTTTAAAATTGTTGCAAGGCTAACCTGAGATAGATCCAAATTATACGTAACGTTTTATTTAATCCTTGGGATTAGCAGGCCTAGATAGGCTAGGCTTGCTAAATCTTAAAGATGAGTAAATAAAATAGTTATTGAAATTTAATTCGCTGACTTTTAATGACTGTTGTTGAAACACCTGTAATTGGGTGTGTAACATTAGCTGTAAAGATAATATCAGCTTCAGCTCCAGGCGAAACACTTGATGAATAAAGTGTAAAGCGTTTTTGATATTCACCTGATTGTATATTAAATGTTGCAGGCGCTGCCATTGTAACACATGATTGATCTTTAATATTAATCCCACTGACTGTCGAACTGACAGCTATTTGTAAAGTTCCGCTAGTACTTAGTGGCACAAGACTTCCTTTTTCATTCGTTATTGAAGCCGTAAAAACATCACTGCAATAATATCCATTAGATGCAAAAGTATTCCACATATTAATTTCTAGTTGTGCAGGATTTTTTAATCCGCCAGTCACTTCAATTGGATAAACGACAGCTGTAGAGCTTGCCAGTAAAGGTGTAAGTTTAATTGTACTTTTTGAGTTTGGAAGACTGTACATTCTAACCGAAAAATCAAATGAACTTGGATTTACGCTTGGACTTGTTGCAGTGCTGGAAACACTTTGTTTAGTTATGATGTTCGTAGATACACAGTCAGGACCACTGTAAATAATCGTGTCAGAAAGAAGACTATCCACTTGATATTTAACAGTTCCAGAAGTGTATGTTGTGCCACTGACTGATACAAATTTAGCTTTCATATTATAACATTCAGCCTGTATTAAACGTGTAGCACCCGCAATCCCGATTGTAATTGTATCAGGATTAAAATTCGAGAAACTTTGGTTAGAACCTGTAACAGGTGTTGATAAGCCCGTTATGTTGGTTAAATTGATATTGTAGTTGGCGTAATTAGTTGAATCCAAAGTGCTGATGTAAATTTCTTTAGATTGAGAATTACTATTTTTATCAAAACTTATTAAACCGTTTGCAACAGCTGCGCCTGAACAAGTTTTATCTGTGTAATAAGTCAAAGTTTGATAGTTGCCAGAAACTGTACCTGACGAATTTGATGTGTAAAAACTAATATTTGCTGATGCATTAGATGGCAACTGAGCACGACGACCAAGATCATCAACATAGTTGATCTCTAAAGCATTACAAGAATTTTCTTTAAAAATCATGTTAGGAAATGAATTTTTGGTGATAGTAAATTTTGTGGGAATGATTTTATTTTTTCCAGGAGCATCTGGCCCATAACATTCGCCAATTTTGCGACTCTCATTGGTAAATGCGGTGCCAGAGGCAGCGAGTATAATTGGAACAGTTACTTCAGCACCTGATTCAAGATTAATTGGCGCGGATTCACCAACAATATAAGGATCAGAAATAAGATCAAAATTAAGATCTGCATTCGAGAAATCTAAGCAAGCGTTTGAAGTCACTGCTCTTAAGCCTACTAATGTAAATGTACGTCCAGATCCAGATGGGACATCTAAAACAATTGTTTGTCCGGATGGAACTAGGCCTCTAATTATTCCAACACGTTTTTCACCAACGACTGTTGATGAAGCTACAGTGCTGCCACTAACAACAGCTGTTGTTGTTTTTGTGACTTCACAACTTGTACGAGATAAAATTGTTTCAGGCGCACCAACCATCACAGCAAAACAGTTAATGTCATTAATTGTATTTGGATTGTATTCAGAACTTTTGGTCGAAATATTGCCTAAAGTTTTCTGAGAACTATTCAAATAAGGCATAGTAATTTTTACTTTGCTTTTGTCTGAGTCGACTTGGCCACAACTTGATAAGACTAAAAGACAGCAAGATAGGGAGAAAAATAATAATGGTTTTAAACTGGTTTTCATAGATTAATTATCTCTGAAAAATATAAAAATTCAAAATTGACTGATGCACTATATTTTAAACACGACTTAGGTTGTAATAAAGCTTAAAACGTATCAAATTGGAACACAAAAATTAAGTATTGATTTTTTCGTGATATCAACTTTAGTCATAATCCATGTGGTCCGAATAAGTAAATGTGAAAAACTGGACAAAAGTCATTTACTTTTTTATGTGTTTTAATTTTAGCTGTGCGAGTTTATTTCAGATTGAAAAACTCGATAGTTATCAAAGTTCTAGTTTGAAAGATATAGACCCTAAAAAGACGGTTAATAAAGATGTCGGTTTAGTGCAATTAACTGAAGCACAGTATTACAAAGAAATAGCTTATGCTTACGCGCAAGAGGGCAATTGCGATAAAGCACATGAGTTGTATTTGATACATAACAGCTACCAAAACGACCTCAAGAATGAGAACAGTGATAAAAGTATAGATTTGGACAGTGATAGTTTGTACCAACTAGCTTATTGTAATTATAAAGCAAAAAAATATGCATTGTCTTTGATTTTCGCCGAAAGAATTCCAGATGATAAAACGCGCGAAGATATTGCTAAGTTAACATTGTTATCTGATATTTATACAAAGGCTAACTCTTTTGTGCGAGCACGAGAAATAAATAATAAAATCTATCAGCATTCAAAAGATTTATCTTATATTTGGCGCAACTACGAACTTAGTTATTCAAATAAAAATTGGTCAGACGCAATCCTAGATCTGAATTTTCTAGCTACAAGTCAAGAAGATCCATATCAAATAAATGTTGCAAAATATCTAGTCTATAAAGAGCAAAATAATGATGAATTGTCCTTAAAGCACTTATTGGAAGCTGAGCAAATTAAACCACTAGAGTCTAAATTATTATTATCAGCAGCTCATTTACAGAGAAAATTAATGAATTGGAATGATCTATACAAAACGAGTTCACGCTATCTGAGTAAATTTTCGTTCAATTATGAAATGGTCGAAAATTATCTAACTGCTTGTTCTCACTTACTAAAGTATGACGAAATCGAGTATTACGTCAGTAAAGTTAGTAAAGAACAACCGCGAATTGACTATACAAAATCAGATTTTTATATCGATTATCAAATTTATAAATCTGAGTTAGATTGGAAAAATAAAAACTTCAACGCTGCAATTAATCGACTAGAGTCTGCATATGTAAATCGTCCGGATCATTTAAGCAATGTATTTAAGCTTTCAAAATACTTAATATGGAACAATCAAGATGCTAAAGCGGAAAAAATTTTGACTCAATCATCATATCGGCATCCCGATAACGCTGAAATTAAACTATTAATGGCGTATATTAGTTTTAGAAATAATAAAGAAGACAATTTTATATCTGAATTAGGTCGTCTAGAAAATTTTGAAAAAAACAATTCCGAAATTTACTCGATTATGGCTGAGTATTGGCATAAAAAGCAAAAGCCGAAAAATCAAACAATCAGTCTGATAAATAAGGCTATTGATCTTAATTCTGAAAACCCAAAAATTAGACCTATTCTTGGTGATATCATGGTTGAAGAAAACAATTTATCACAAGCAATGCTAATTTTTGAAAAGCTTTATAATGATAATCCGACTGATCCTAAATATATAGATGCCTTGAGTAACATATATAGTAAATTGAACTTAATTCAGAAAAGAGAAGATTTAGAAATAAAATCTTCTCGTCGACCAGCGAGTATAAATCAGAATTGAGATAACCAATATTCAAAAATACGATCATACTGCAATTGACTTGTTAAATCTAACAGTGATCTTAATTGGTATGTGTAATTAAACATTTTAACTAAATGCTCTTGATGAACTTTTGTATTTTGATCTCCTAATTGAACCTTATAGAATTTAATGCTGTCAGCATAATAATTTTGATTTAGTTTGTAGTAGAGTTCGAGTGCAGACATTTTATAAATATCTATACCTGTAATTTGATATGCACGCGTCAGTGCATTAATCGCTAATGCATAATCAAGGCTTTCAAGCGATTGTACTTTTTCACCAGTCTGAAAGTTTAGTGCATTGTTGATCGTTTTGTCATCATTGATCAGTTGATTTGAAATGAAATTTGCTAAAGTCAGAATAAGCAATTTAATTTGGTGTCTAGAATTAAGAACCTGTTTCATTAAATCAGGATTTTTTAGTGATTCAGATTTTGATAGCTGAATATTTTCAATCGCTTCATAGTACTCACTGTAAGCTTGAATTAATAAACACAGATCTGATAACGTAGTTAAGTTTGTTCGTATTCTATTTTTGTAGCTAGAAGCAGCTGCATGTACAAGTGGTGATGATGATAAGTCATTTAAATAATCTCTTATTGAAATTCTTTGATTGTTTAAGTCTAATAAATAAATGACTGACTGATCTGTTTCAGTCTGTTTTAGTACTTGAGCAGCAAGCGATAAAGCCATGCCCACAAGTTCAGTTTTTTGAAAAAGCTTTCTATTTAGTTCAGATGATTGAAATTGCGTTACAAAATCTTGAGCAATGAATTCGGTTATACCAGAGTCAAAATGAGTAGTCCTCCAATCTGAAAGCTGTTTTAGCATATTGGAAAAAAATATGAGAGCGTGCGCTTGATCCTTAACCAATAAGTTTGATTCGCCAACTTTGCTGTTATTTATGTAAAAGCGAGGATGAGCATCTTGTAACGATTGTTTTATAGAACTTGAAAAAGCATTTTTTTGAAAATCAGTCCCAAGTTTCATAAATTGCAATAGTTTCTCAATCAATTGAATTTGTGTTAAATGATCATTGTCCTTAATTAGTAAGATTTGATTTAGTGAAATTTTAAATTCACGACTAAAATCAAATTCTTGATTCGTTGAGAATAATTTTATGACATTAGATTTTAATTTATGACCCAATCCAGATGCAATTTGTTGAGCGAATTCTGATTTAAATTGATTGAGTTGATGTAAACTCTCATGTACTTGATCTGTAATTTTTTGACTAATAGTGTGATCAAGCATCGAGATTGTTAAGTAAGCTTGTTTTTGAACGTTGAAATTGACTTGTTTTAGTGATTCTAAATTTAAAGTCTCTTTTATTTTGTTAACACCATATTCTTCGATTGCAGGGTAAACACCAAATTTTAAAATTAGTTTTTTAAAAAATCCATCACAATTGCCATTAATCAGGCACTGTATTTCTGAATCTGATTTTTTATGTAAAAAATCATAAAGTTTTTCATTAGCTGACTTAAAATTGATTATTCTTTCTTCTGTGTTCAGCATTGACCATGCCATGGCTAATGCTTGTAAAGCATTTTTCTCATCATTCATTTTATCAATGAGTAGTCCTAGCTTATTCGCATTTTGTAGTGCAATGTGATCTTCTGGTAAAAGAACAGTCTGACTGTTTTGTATATATTCCCGCAAGATTGTAACCGCATCACCAAGTGTAGCAGCTGATTTCAATTGTTGATTTAGTTTTTCAGGACCTATAAAGCCTGAAATTCCTTCTTTATTGAGACTTTCTAATAGTTTTGTTTTTAGGTCATTATTGATATTAGCTTCTGATATTTTGTAAATAATTTCAGCGATAAAGGTTTTTGCCAAATTTAACTGACTATCGAGATTGTCGTTTGCTGTTACATTTTTAATGGCCTGATTATTATCAACAAAAATCTTTTTGACAATTTCAACGCCGATCAAGATCTCTTTTTCAGCTTGATCAATTCCAGCTGCTAGAGCTTGTTCACTTTGCTGTTTGATTAATTCAATATAAATAGCATCATTTAAGACTAGATCGGAAAATTCATGATTGGTCATATAGTTAGTATGAGCTTTGTGTGCCTTTATAACAATTTGGTCATCATTTAAAAGTTGGCCTAATTTTATAAAATCATTAATCGAATTTTCATCATTTAGGTTAGATACAATTAAGTTTTTTCGTGCAAATAAAAAATCCGCAAATGGCTTTTTGAATTTTTTTATTAAATTAATATCATTCGATTGAATTTTTGGAATATCTGGATCATTTTTGGCGAATTCTTGTGGATTCCGATCGCACGAAATAAGGAAAATTAGTATGATTAGAGATAATGTGTTTTTTAAGTTAGTCATTTATGCTCCTTAGAAAAAAAGAGAAATTGTCAGTTCTTGACCTTGTTGTTTCTCAATATTTCGCCCTGAAAATGTGTCATATATTTTAAAATTCAAATTCATTGGCAGTAGACTCTGCTTTTTAAGATATGATTTTATCATTGAATAATTGATTTCAATTGCGTAGCGTTGCCATGTTTGATCCGTGTTATTTTCAAGTAACTGTGTTGTTCCATTAGTTGGTTTTGAATAGCGGTCAGAAGATTTAGTTCCATATTTAATTGATTGATTGATTGAAAAATCATCATTCAGCGACCAGCTCAGCATAGTTCCAATTTCTTGATGAAATCCTTCTTGCAAAGTAAGGGACTGTTTACTGTATTGGTCGGGTAACGTATCATTAATATTTTGAGCAACTCGAACTATTATTTGATTTGGTATAAAATATTTTAAACCAATAAATGGGGTGATTGAAATAAAACTATTAAGCAAATAGGAGTAACTAACTGTATTTTCAATACTAAATTTGTGAAAATTATTTAATGCGAGTAAGTTGTCAGGGTTAAACTTAGGCCCAGTCGGTAAAACTACAGTCAAGTTATTCACAAAGTGTGATTTAGCTGTACTTAAAAATTTATAGAGATTAATGAGTTGTATATCGCCAATAAAATCTGATTTTTGATTTTGAATTGGATCATAGCCTTTGTTTATAAGAGCATGCTGCGTAGCAACTTCTAAATTTGTATCCAAAGCTGCATCCAAGTCAGGTGATAGTCCTCGAAATTGTTCATAATAAGATTTGTTAGACAAAGACTGGCGCATGACAACAGTGTTTGAATACTGAATGATTGGTACAGCAAGAGCAAAGGTCCAATTGTCATTCAGCCCGATCGCATAAGTAGGAGCAAGATATTTGACTTGCGGGTCAGCATCAATTTCGAGTGTACCTAAATTAAATAAATCACCAGCATTATACAGACCAAAGCGATTTAGAGTTTGCACTAAAGTTGTCGCTTCAGGGTTGAACTTTGCAATTGTTTCTGCATCGAACTCAATTGATTTTTGATCTCTTAAAGTGATTAAAGTTCCTGTGTTTGAAAATTTTTTATCTAAACCAGTAATTTGTCCTGTGATAATCGAAACATTTGATATCTTTTGTGGTAAAGTTTGTGTCTGAACAGCTAAAACTTCAAAATGAAATATATTTACGAATATATTTATGGTTAGCCAATTAATGGCAAGTGCTGACATATTTCGACCAAAGTCGTGTGATGAATTGTTTAGCAATTTTTTCTGTAACACGATATATTTCCCCCTCATATCGTTTTTAAAGATAATTTAACAACAGCAACTTGTTATTAGCTATTAGTCCAGCGATGTTCATGCCAATTCAATATGTTGAAGAATATTGCACAAAATTGAAGTACACTAAGATTGTCAATAATCTTGATGTGTTGTGATGGGGGCTAGGATGGCTCAAAAGAAATTATTTGCTCTTAACTTACTTTTTTTTTCCATAATTTTTATTTATGGATGCGTATCGCAAGAATTGCGTATTCCGAACTCTGCTACAGAAGTATATAAAAATGCTGATGTTCAACAAAGTCTTATGATGGCTGCTCAGAACAATATTCTTTTTGCAATCTCGAATGATTCTCTTTTGGATTATGAAAAAACTGAAATAGATGCTAAATGTAAATCAACTGCTAGTCCATTTTGGGCTGAAAAGTTAACAGTTTATTTAAATTATATGCGACAGCATCCCGAATGGTTTAGCAAGTTTCATGTCTTAGAGTTTAAAAAAGGGGACCACGCCCAAGTTCAATTACAAAAAGATTTGATAGACGGAGCTCGGGTGCTATCTATTCAATATGTGATGTCAGAAGTTCGTGGCAAAGTAACATTAAATACACAATTGCCATGTCAAGGCAGTTTGGCCGAATACATTGGTCAACCACTCATTAAAACTGATTATGAGTTCCCTTCGAAAGATCAGATGCAGCAGGTATTATCTTTAGCGGAAGATAAAGAAAAAGTTGATCGTTTTAACTTTAATTCTGACTTTCTAATGTATTTAGCAGAAAGAGGAGCTGTATTTAAATTTTCACATGAGCAATCATTTGAAAAAATTAATAAAAAATATGTTTTAGCAACGGCTTTAAATAAATTAGCACAAGAAGTGAAGCGGCAAAATTTTGGTTTTGTAAATTTATTTTTAAAGAAAATTAATCAAAATAGTCAGCAAGCAGAAGTTATACAGTTATTTGGGTTGGTTAACGATAAAGAACTTAAAGCAGGATTAAAAGTCGAATTACAAGCTAATGCGGATTCTAATTTAGGTAAAATGCAGGTTCCAAATCTTACTTATTTGTATTTAACATATCGAACAGATACCGATGATGTAGCGGTCACTTCAATAGCAGGATTGAATTCTTGCTTGCAAGATCAGGTTAAAACCCTTGGTGCGTCTCTTCGAAAACCAGCATCGGATGTTCTTGAAAAAAATAACTATCTACGACCTGGTTTTCAGTGTGATTCAAAATCTTTTGTTGAAAGCATACAAAAATGAGAAACTTATTAAATTAAAATCCATTAATCTTCAATGAGGTTAATGTCTTTTGGTGTTTCAAGTTCTATAATTGTGGATTTCATTTTATAGATAAGAAGTAAACCAGGAACAGCGGCGCATGTTGCGAATATAAAAAATTTTGGCCATCCAATCGTGTCGACTAAAACACCTGTTAATGGGCCAACCCAAACGCGACCAACCGCTGCAAAGGCAGATAGAAGAGCATATTGTGTAGCCGTAAATTTTTGGTTACATAGAGCCATCAGAAATGCAACGAATGCAGCTGTACCCATTCCACCCGTTAAATTTTCTGAAGCTACAGCTAATAATAAAAGCCAGTCGACTTGTGATGATTCTTTTAAAGTCACAATCAAGATATCAAAAGCTGGCAAAGTGAATGATCCCCAAGAGCCTCTTTCAGTGACGGCAACTAGCCAAAATCCTAAATTTGAAAACATTTGTAAAATACCAAAAATAAAAAGTGACCGAAATAGGCCTAGTTTAATCATGATCGATCCGCCAATAATTGTTCCGACGATCGTTAACCAAATTCCGAGTACCTTATTAACAACACCAATTTCAGCAGTTGAATAACCAACTCCTTTGATTAAAAAATTAGTAAGTAAAGCTCCAGCAAATGAATCACCGAGTTTATACAAAATGATCAATGCAAGAAAAGCATAAGCGCCTTTCATGCTAAAATAATTTTTTAAAGATGTATTAAGTGTTTCAAATTTTGCTTTTTGGGCCGCAAACCATGCCAAAGGTAATGTGAAACAAATACCTAACAGAAGAGATATCATATCAGTCCATTTTTTGATATCAGTGGCTTTTTCTGGATTAAAAAGCTGTTGTAGCGCTTCTTGTGACAAATTTGTGAATTCGTATCCTATAAAGACGGCTACAATGACTGCAATAAACCCAATTAATTCGTTTTTTGCTTTGGTTTGAATTTTATCTGTCACATATTTAATTTTAGGTAAAAAGATAAAGCTAAATAGAGCAAGAACTAGCATGATAATGCCCATAATGGAATAAATTTTAGACCAGCTCCAGCCATTTCCAGCTTGTGTGTCTGCCCACACAAATGCAATACCACCTGATAAAATCATCGCTAAGCGAAAGCCAAATACAGTGATTGATGATCCCAACCCTTTTTCAAAATTATCAAGTATATCTGTTCGATAGGCATCTATGACGATATCTTGTGATGCCGATAAAAAAGCAATTAAAATGGCCATGAGTGCGAAAATTTGTATCGATGTTGTCGGGGAAAAAAGTGAAATTGAAAACAGTGCTAATGCTAATAGTACTTGTGTGAGAATAATCCAACCTTTGCGGCGACCAAAAAATGGAAGTTCAAATCTGTCCATCAGCGGAGCCCATAAAAACTTAAAAGTGTAGGGCATGCCCACGAGAGTAAAAAAACCAATTGTTTTGATGTCGAGGCCCTCTGCTGTTAGCCAAGCCTGCATCGCTGTTCCGGTTAAAGCTAGAGGTAAACCACTCGCAAAACCTAGAATTAAAACTATAAGCTGCTTACGATTAAAAAATTTTTGAACAAAATTAGACGACATCTTTATTTATATCCTTACGCATTTGCCAAAGTAACTGAGAAATATACGGCCTGCGTGTTTCTCCAGTTGTGACCATTAATAATTTTGTAATTTTTAAATTCATGGGATCTGTTAACAACAATATAAGCATTTCTTGAATGTAGTTCGTATTAAGAGTGATGTAGTTGTCAGTTCCAACACCGAGATCGACATTCTTTTTTTCCCACCAAGAGAAAGGATGATCTTTGTAGTCTTCAAATTTACCTGTGAGCTTGTTGTTTGATGATGGTAAAGCAACTAAAGAAACGCCTTTTTGAATTAAACGATTAAGGACGTCATGCTGATATTGTTCGATTTCACGAGCTGTGTGAAATTTGGCTTTTAAAAACTGAGTTCTTTCTTTTTCACTTAAAGTTTGACCTTTAATGAGCTTATCAAGAACATTTTTATTTTGACCCCAATCGAGTTCGTGGAGCTCTTTATACTCACTCGATCCAGTAGTTACAGGTAAATTATCAATATTATTTTTGATAACACGCTGATAGAGCTTATGAAAATAGCGATTTGGGTTAATTCCTAAGCTGATACCATGCTCAAGAGTATCAATATGCCAAATATTCATGGCATTGTCGACAGCTTGAATACCACGGCGTAAAGTATGCCAAGTTTCACCATGATGGGATCTAACTTTAAAACCCTTATATTGCAATTTTCTAAAACCAGTTTGTAATTCAAAGAAGTGCTCTTTGCGATACATTTCTCGTTCATCGCCGACAGTATCAACTTCGCAAAGATGACTTTTCAATTGTGGATATTTTTCAGTGAGTTTTAAAATTTCATCGATCTGTTGTAAAAAATGATCTTTGCGACTTGCATATTTTGAAGAATCAAAAAATGAAGACTCTTTTCTAAAAGAAGGTGATAATATAAAATTAAAATCAGGGTGATTTTGGCGAAATAAAGCAAAACCATCATAAAGCCCTAAAACCACATCTTCAGCGGTCACTTCATCGATGCCAGGAATTTGTTCTGAAGCATCAGACGTTGAGCGACTCAGTGAAAATTTTAATCGAATTTGTCCAATGTTATAGTTTTTATATAAATCTAGAGCCATGCTGTAGGCTGCTTCAGCATGCGCTTCGCGCGAAGTGAAAATGAGTTTTGTAATGTATAAAATTTTTAAATATGTTGAAAAACCCTCACTTTCCTTAAGACGGATCAGCTTATCAACATCATCCGCGCACGTGATAGGCCAAGATTTTTCACCATAGTTTTGCTTGATTTTTTGTTCGTAAATTTTAACATTTGGACCTTCAAGTAAAGGTTTAAGCTTGCTCCAAATAAATTGAGCAGTTAATGATCCCGTTAAGTGAATATGTTCTTCGTTGTATTTGAGTGGAAAGCGTTTGAAAAATTCAAACAACACTAATGCAAAAGGATGCTTAATGAGATCCTGAATCGGTCTTTCATTTGTAATAAATTGATTTAAGATTTTTTGAAATTCAGCAACGCATTCATAGGCTTCAATGTTTTTAGATTTAAGTGAAGATGATAAAAGCAAATCTAATGTATCTATCAATGTAATACCATTTGTTTCAGAGACAATTTCGATAAATTCTTTAACTAGTAATTTGTGTGTAATAGAGACTATCATGAATAAACGTTAACGTGATTATAACCACTTGTACATGACTTTATGTGGACCTACTTGCGGAATATCAAACATCTCACGATGAAAATTAAATTTATTTTTTTGGTAAAAAGGGAATGCGCTTTCTCTTGCGTTAAACCATAAAAAATCGCAATGATAATTATGCCTTAAAATATGCTCTGCCTTTTGCAAAAGTAATGATCCAAGATTTTGACCTTGATAGGCTGTGTCTGTAGCCATACCACGTAAACGATAAGGGTTTGTCGCAACTGAAAAATCAGGATGATAATTTTGCATGAATGTGCCGTTACAAATTATTTTACAATCATCTGCGATGCCAAGATGAAAAGTTGTGGGCAAGGTATCCTCAGGAAAAACACATAACTTGATATCCTGGCCTGGTCGTAAAATACGAGTGCGCAAATCTAGACATTGATCTGGTTTGATAAACTTCACTGAATCAATAGAAAACATTTAAAAATAATAGCACAAATTTGGATTATTTAAATCGAATATAGTCTTTCCAAGATTTTGGAATTCGCTCAGAAAGTATTTCGTGTTCGAGCACTGGTAACCAGCTTGGCGCTTTCGGCTGTTTGAGTAACGGCATTTTGGCTTTTTCTGGAGTGCGATCTGCTTTAGTTTGATTGCATTTTCTGCAGGCGGTTACTACATTTGTCCATATTTTGGGACCGCCTTTGGATGCGGGTAAGACGTGATCAATAGTAAGCTCTTTTGGGGCGAATTTTTGTGCACAATATTGGCAAGTGAAATTATCCCGAATGTAGATATTTTCTCGACAGAAGCGAACTCCGTCCACTTTTTTAGGTTTAATGTAACTTTTAAGCCTGAGTACGCTAGGTAGGTTAAACGACGACGATACTGATCTTACAAATGCAGAATGGTATTCCAGAATTTCAACTTTATCTTGAAACCACATGACGAGAGCTTTTTGCCAAGACACGATTCGCAAAGGCTCATAGCTCGAATTTAAAACTAACGCTTTTAAACTCATAGTTACTTCATTCAAAGGTAATCGACCTGATAATGAAACCGCGTCCAATGCGACCATGTTTAAATTATATGTCAGATGTGTTTCAAAACAACATACAAAATTATTATAACTGAAATAAGACATTTTTTTGCTTGTTATCTTCATTATATCGAGATAACCCTACTGCCAAAAGATTCTCATTCTGGATCAAGGTCTAGCTGAGTATGTTTTATGAAGGACACAGCTTATAGATATAAAAGCTGAAGATATATACGCAATAGAAAGTAGGTAGACATGAACGAAACAACTCAAGCAAAGCCACGTGTGATTGCTTTTAATTATGTTTTAAAAAACACAAAAGGTGACTTGATCGATGCTTCTGAGCCTAATCAACCTCTGCCGTTTATGGAAGGTCGTAAGCAGATTATTCCTGCATTAGAAGATGTGCTGGTTAAAATGTCTGAGGGTGATAAAATGAAAGTTTCTATACTAGCTAAAGATGCGTACGGTGAGTTTCGTCAAGATATGATTATGGAAGTACCTAAAGAGGAGCTCGCACACATTCAGATCGAAATTGGATCTCATCTTCAGTTGCAGCTAGGTCAAGGTGTTAAAATTGTTAAAGTTTCTAAAATCTCGGATTCGCACGTGACACTAGATGGCAATCATCCGTTAGCAGGAACTGATTTAGAGTTTGATGTTGAAGTTGTGTTAGTTCGTGAAGCAACAGTTGATGAAGTTTTGCATGGCCACGCACATGGCTTGCATGGAGATGCGCATCATCATTGATTAATGATAAACATTGCGGCATAAATCGGGCGAAAGGCCAGCTGATGTTATTTTCATGTTGAAAGCTTATGCCGATAAATTAATCTAATAGATAAGTATGAAGATACTTAAAAGTTTGTGATCCCGAGTCCTTTTGATCGAATGTTTTTTAAGAGCATGAGTTCCAAGTTTCAGGGTCCGTTTTAAAATTGCCCGGAGGAAAAATGGCAAAGAAGATATATGTTGGGAACTTAGCGTTCTCTGTTACAGATGATGAATTACAACAAGCATTCGCATCTTTTGGAACTATCACGTCAGCACGTGTTGTTATGGACAAAATGTCTGGTCGTAGCAAAGGTTTTGGTTTCGTTGAAATTGAAAACGACGCTGATGCAGATACAGCTATTGAAAAAATGAACGGCCAAACTATTGGTGGTCGTGCAGTACGCGTTTCTGAAGCTAAACCTCAAGAACCTGGATCTCGTGGTCCACGTCGCGAAGGCGGTGGCGGTCGTGGTTTCGGCGGCGGCGGTGGCCGTGGTTTTGGTGGCGGCGGTGGCCGTGGTCCGCGTCGTGATGGCGGTGGCGGTCGTGGTTTCGGTGGTGGCAACGGTGGCGGTAACGAATACTAATTTCGTTATTTGACATAGTTTTTTAGCTACTTTGTTAAAATAATAATAGATCCTAGCTTAAGCGGCTAACTTGTCCTAAAATATCTCAAGAAAATCGAAAACTTTTTTCTTTAGAACGATTAAGGATAATATGAAAACCGCATCAATTAAAGCGATTAGTTTTAATTTTGAGAATCAAGCTAGGGTCTTTTTTTTTCTAATTTTCATTGTAACATCTTTTTTTTCTAAACAAGTTTATCCAAATTCTGTTTCAACTACCTCAGTTAATAAAAATACGGCCAGTCACCAAAATACTAGAACGATCAAACTTGTTATACTTGGCGATTCTTTAACAGAAGGCTATGGCGTTGCTCAAGATTCTTCATTTCCGTATTTATTGCAAAATAAATTTAATAAGCTTAAACCAAATGTTAAAGTTATCAGCTCTGGTTCAAGTGGATCTACATCAGCGTCTGCTTTGCAAAGAATTAAGTGGATTTCTAAGGACAAGCCTGATTACGTTCTGATTTTATTAGGAAGTAATGATGGCTTAAGAGGGCTTAGCGTTGCGCAAACAGAAAAAAATCTAACCGAGGCTGTCGTTTGGGCCAAATCGCAAAATATTAAAGTGGCTTTAGGACAACTGCATGTGCCACCAAATTATAGTGTTGATTATGGCAAAAAATTTTCAGCAGTTTACACTAATATCAGTCGTGTGCAGAAAATTAATTTAGCCCCATTTTTACTGGATAAAGTCGCAGGAAATAAAGATCTTAATTTGGCAGATGGTATTCATCCAAATGAAGAGGGGCATAAGATAGTTGCAGACAATCTATTTCATTTTTTAGCTAAATGGGTCAATTAAAGGGTTCAAATATGATAGAAATCAATGATCTTAAAAAATCTTATTATTTAAATGCTAAATCTGAACAAGTTAATATATTACAAGGATTAAATTTAAAAGTTAACAGCGGTGAAGTCATAGCTATTGTTGGGTCATCAGGATCTGGAAAGTCGACGCTTTTGGGTCTGTTATCTGGATTAGATCAGCCTGACTCGGGCGAAGTTAAAATTGATCAAAAGAGCCTACAGCAAATGTCGCCAAATGATTTAACTCAATTTAGATCAAGTCGCATTGGAATAGTTTTTCAACAATATTATCTCGTTAACCATTTGACAGCATATGAAAATTTAACACTTCCTTTAGATATTTTAGATAAAAAATATGATCAAAATTCTATAGATTTGGCTTTAGAAAATGTTGGCTTATTACATCGTTCTGATCATCGACCAACTGAAATGAGTGGTGGCGAATGTCAAAGGTTAGCTTTAGCTAGAGCCCTTATTATTAAACCAAGTTTACTTTTAGCAGATGAACCATCTGGAAGTTTAGATATCGAAACAGGACAAAAAGTGATGGCTTTGTTTTTTGAACAAGTTAGACAGCAAAATACAACCACAATTCTAGTGACACATGATTTAGACTTGGCTCGCAAATGTGATCGCATTTATAAATTAAACCATGGGCAATTAGAAATTATTAAAAATGCATAAAATAAGCCATTTACTTAAATTTACTTTCAGAGATATTTTATCGCAAAAAAAACTGAATTTGTTCTTTTGCATAAATTTGATGCTCGGATTTTTAGGATTTCTATTACTTCAAATTTTTCAAACTAGCTTGTCTGTTCAGTCCAAGCAAAAAGCTCAGGAAACACTTGGTGGTGATATTGTTATCTCAGCGCGAAGAGCAATTGATGAAAAAGAAATACTTAATATAGAAAAGCTATTCAGCGAAGACATCGCAAAAAGGTCTCATACGCGTGAGCTTTTTGCCATGGTCAAAAATAATGACAGTGCTCGACTCGTGTTGATTAAAGCAGTTGATCAGTTTTTTCCACTATTTGGGTCAGTTGATGTAACGAACGATCAAAATCAAGAGATTAAAATATCGACTATTCAAAAAAATGATTTATGGATAGATCCAGATGTTCAAAACCAACTTAAAGTAAACTTACAATCTGGTTACTTGAAAATAGGAAAAATTTCGCTGAAAGTTTCTGGTCTTATCAAAAACGATCCTTCGCGAGCTTTTCGATTTGGCACTCTAGCTCCGTATATGATTATTAGCTATGAAAACTTAATTACTAGCGATTTAATTAAGCCAGGTAGCACAATGACAACAGCTTACTTGTATAAATTAAAAAATCCGCAAAAAGCTCAAGAAATTAAAAATTTATTTGATCAAAATATCAAAGATCCGGCAATTCAGTTGACCAGTGCACTTCAAGAGGATGGTAACAATAATCAAATTTTTAAATACTTAATTGATTATTTAGGTTTAGTTTCGTTGGTTGCCTTAGGTCTAAGTTTTCTTTGTCTTAGTTACATGCTTAACTGGTTTTTCCAAATAAATAAAAAGAACATTGCAATTTATCGCGTGCTTGGCGTTTCAGAAAAGCATATATTGCAATACTCAATTTCAAAAAATTTACTACTATCATGTGCGGCTTTACTATTTTCAATTTTCATATTGCTTTTGATAAAAGAGCCTATACAAAATTTGTTGACGAATTATTTTCGAATACCATTAGATTTAATTATTTCGACGAGTGATTTAATTAATAGTTTTTTTATAGTGTTATTAGGTCCTCAGTTAATTGCCATCCCTGCTTACATCATGACATACAAAGCTAATCCACTCGATTTGTTAAAGCAAAAAATGCAAAATTATGATTTAGGTTGGCGCATATACTTATTTTGGGGATTATTAGTTACTTTATCATTTTGGTTGTTGGCCGTTTGGCAAAGCCATTCGCTTTTGACTGCAAATTTTTTTATATTTGGGATATTAGTTGCTGTTCTCTTTGTTGTTGTTTTGATTAAAATATTTAGTTTAGCTGTTGATCAAACAGTACACCATTTTTCATTTAAATGGAAATATGCTCTCATTAGTTTAGTAAGGAAGCAGCAGTCGACATACTTAATTTTTGTAACAATGACAATATCCATTTTAGTTCTTACGCTTTTACCGCATCTTAAAAAATCAATTATAGAAGAAATAAAGCCCAATAAAGCTTCTCAAATACCGTCTTTATTTATGTTTGACATTCAAATAGATCAAAAAAATGGTGTTGCTGAAAAAATTGAAAAAATAATTGAACGCAAAGTTGAATTTACTCCCTTAGTTCGATCACGCATTTTAAAAATTAATGATCGAAATTACGAACGAGCTATTGAGCCGGATAATTTTCAAACTCGTGAAGAGGAAGCTGAAGCCAGATTTCGTAATCGAGGTGTTAATTTAACGTATAAAGATCGACTACAGGATTCTGAAACACTTGTTTCGGGACAATGGTTTAATCCTCTCCAGAAAAATCAAGAATCAAGTGAAATTTTACCAGAAATCAGTTTAGAGAAAAAGTATGCAGAAAGAGTTAATGCTAAAATTGGTGATATTATATTATTTGATGTGCAAGGATTAGAAATAAAAGGACAAGTGACTTCGTTGCGTTCTGTTAGGTGGACGAGTTTTCAGCCTAACTTTTTTATAGTTTTTCAACCTGGATATTTAGAAGAAGCTCCCCAGAATTTTTTATCATCAATTGGTAATCTAACTGATGAGCAAGTCAATTTAATTCAGGCAGCTTTAGTTGATCAATATCCTAATATTTCAATTATAAATGTGCGTTCGACTGTTGAAAAATCTTTGGTTTTTATTGATCAAATGTCTTTAGCACTGCAAATTATGGCATGGTTGTCTTTAGTTGTCGGTTTTTTTGTTTTTATAATATTATTGAATACTCAAATTTCTGAGCGACTTAATGAAATGAATTTACTACAAGTTATGGGCCTGAATACACATTCTATTGTGCAGATATTGACAATTCAATTCACTATTATCGTCGGTGGTAGTTTGTTACTTGGGTCAGCATTAGGCTCTGGACTTTCTTTCTTTTTAATAAAAACACTATTTAAAATCCAATTAACTTTGGATTTTCAGTCGTTGATTATAACATCAATTGTGCTTATGGTGTTAACTGCGGTCATTATTAAAATAGTACTTAGACCGCTTTATGTGTTACAACCAATGGCTCTATTAAAAGCAGAAGGAACCACGCTTGAATAGCGGTAATAAGTTAAGTTCAAATTTAAATTCTGATCTGATGGGCGACATTAAAATTGCTGCAGTAAAAATTCAGCAAGAAGATGTCGTTGCATTTCCAACTGAAACTGTTTACGGGTTAGGAGCTCGTATTAGTAGTGACACAGGTATTCGTAAAATTTTTTCAACAAAAGAACGTCCTTTTTTTGATCCATTGATTGTTCATGTTCACTCTGTAGAACAGGCAAAAACATGTTTTAAAGACTGGAATGTCATGGCAGAAATATTGACTCAAAATTTTTGGCCAGGACCACTCACTCTTGTTATGCCGAAATCAGATATTGTTTCGGATGTTATCACTTCTGGTTTAGTTAACGTTGGTGTGCGTATGCCAAAACATCCAGTTGCTCTTGAATTAATCAAGCAAGTTGGTGAACCTATTGCTGCACCCAGTGCAAATAAATTCGGGAAAACAAGCCCTACTCATGCCAAGCATGTTGTTAAAGAATTTGGTCAGCAAGTTATGGTGCTTGATCAAGGTAGTAGTGAAATCGGTATCGAATCTACCGTATTAATGGTCAAACAAAATAGCAATCAGTTTGAATTGGCAATTTTGCGTAAAGGAGCAATTCTTAAAAAGCATATTGAAGATCATCTGAAAACAGTTCAAGTTAATTATCAATGGACAGAGCAAATTGATAAAAAAGATTCGCCCGGTCATATGAAGCATCATTACATGCCGGAAATTCCTTTTGTTGTTTGTCGCAATCCGAATCTAAAGTTATCTGAATTAGCAGAAATTCTTAATTCTCGGTTGAATGATTTGCCGGACGAAGTTGAAAGCGTAAAAATTGTCAAACCTAAAACTATAATTGATAAGGTTGAGTTTTTAAATTTATCAAAAGATGCCGAGCAAGCAGCTCGTGAACTTTATTCTCAATTGCGCGCAGCTAGTGATCGTCAACCACAAGTTCTTTGTTTCATTCAAATGCCTTATCATAGTGGTGAAATGTGGGAAAGTATTTTCGATCGACTTTACAAAGCTGCAAGCCTTATAATAGATTAAGTTATATGAGTGTGTATTTGAATGTTCGTGCATTTTTACGTTTAGTTCTGTTTTTATTTCTCATATCATCGTATGTGTTGTTCGGGTTATTTCTTTATTTAATAATTAGAAATCCTTTCAAGCGAAGAGGTATTCTTATTCGAAATGGCAGTCGTTTTAGTCGCCTCTTGATGAAAACATTTGGTGTCAGAGTTTCTTGTATTAATCCTATCCCGAAAAATGAAGTATCGTTATTAGTTGGTAATCATATTGGATTTATTGATATTTTGTGTTTGCAGGCTTTGCAGCCAAGTGTTTTTATTACTTCGTTAGAAATGAAAAATACACCAGGCTTAGGACAAATTTGTGAAGTTGCTGGGTGTGCTTATGTTAATCGAAAAAGCAGAATGAATATTAAAGATGAATTACAAAATATAGTTGATGTACTTAAAGAGGGATTTCGTGTTGTACTTTATGCTGAATCGATAGCTTCTAATGGTGAACAAGTATTGCCATTTAAAAAAACTTTAATGATGTCAGCTGGATATGCTGAAGTGCCTATACGACCATTTGTTTTTAATTTTGTAAAAATAAATCAACAGAAAGTCGATATCAAATACAGAGATTCTGTGTGTTGGTATGGTGATCAATCATTTTTATCATCGATTTGGCGATCATTGAAGTTAGATTCGGTTGAATGTGAAATTGAGTTTTTACCACTAGTCAATATTCGTTTTGATGATGATAGAACTGAGGTAGCGCAAAAGATACACTTGATGGTTTCTAGCAAGTTTAGACCATTCATACCGATTAGAAAAAATATGTAATGCTTATGGCTCAAAATGAGAATGAAATATTAAAACATATTTTAGTTCAGATAAGTCTTTAGTCCTGAAAATTTGTGTCCGATGGGTTGTTAGGCAATCAGGCCATATATTTATTTACTAACGGAGACAGCCAGCATGACTAAATCAAAAAATTATAAATTAGGTAAAAACCCATTCAAAACATATTTTAAACCTGTAGGTAAAGGATACGAAATTGGCTTTACATATAAAAGTAGAAACTATTTTACTTCTAATTTTGTCAGCAAAACTGAGGCAAATAAATGGTGGACGTTTTTTAATAAAGAAATTAGTTCATTTTCAAAAAAATATTGGGTATCAAATAAAATGCCTTTTGTATGGTACTGTAATTTCATGAACAACCATCTTTATAAAACATATTATTCTTGGTTGGATAAGGTATTTAATAAACATGAAACAAATTTCAATAATGCATACAAAAAAGATTATAAAACATTTTTAAAATACAAAGATGTTCCGACTATGAAGTCACCATATTTTAGAAAAGTTGGATAGTAAATTTTGAAAATTAAGGCATTAAAAGCCAAAGTGAATAACTTTGGCTTTTTTAATGCCTCGAACACTATTGCCCACATATAGTTCAACATTTTTTAAATCTTGATAATTTAAAGATTTAATTTTTATATGATATTGGACGTTGTCGTAGATTAAATATCCTTGTTTGAGAAATGATTTTCTGAGTACACCATTGAGACATCCATCATCCAAGGGTGGGGTGTAAAATTGGTTTTCTAGTTTGTAAAAAATTGAATAAATTGATGTCTCTACAATATGATTATTTTTATTTATAATCAGTACATCATCGCAATCGGCGGGTTTACTTTTTAAAATCTCGTCCCAATGTGCGCGAAGATTTGTTTTTATGCTTGAGTACACAAAATTCTCGCTTGCTTTACTTAAAGATAATAAAACAGTTTTATCATTATCAACATTAAACAGTTCGGTCGTATAGGTGTAATAGTTTCCATCTAAGTGCAAAGGAAATTGAATTTTCACTTTATGCAATTTGCTTGAGTCTAATTTATTTTTCAAATCGATGGAAATTCTTTCATAAGTAGACTTAATTTTGTTTAAAGATAATCTTTTATGATAATAAAAAAAGCTTTCGATTGTTCTTTCAATGTGCTCATTTAAAAATTCTATTTGATCGTTTTTAAACAAAAGTGTATCCGTGATTAAGATATTTTCTTGCTTTAATGGCGTTAAAAATTTGGCTTTTGTAAAAAACTCTGTCCATTCGGAATTAGCAGTAGAATCATAAACTATCCCACACCCTGCGAAATAGTAGAGCTCGTTTTTACGGTGAATAAAGCTTCGAATCGCAATATTTAATTTAAAGTTATCTTGGTGCCACCATCCAATTGATCCTGTATAAAAATCGCGATCAAATTTTTCAATTTCACCAATTTTAGCCAAGCTTTCAATCTTAGGGCAGCCAGAAATTGAACCGCCAGGAAAGATTTTTTCTAAAATTTGTGGTAATTGCAGGCTTGTTTTAATAGCAACTTCAGAAAATGTGTGCGTTGTATAATTTAAATCTAATAGTTTGCGATGAAATTGAACTCTGGCTGTATCTTTATATTCTGAGCATGTCAGACTGTTGAGATCATTTCGAAGTAAATCAACAATCATCGAGAGCTCAGATTCTTCTTTTTGGCTAAAAGTTAATTCTTTAACACTCTGATTTGGCAATAGAGTTCCCTTTATTGGTTGTGTTATGACGTAATCATTTTCTTTTTGCAGAAAAAGCTCAGGAGAAAAACACATCACACGACTACTTTCAAACGGTAAATATGCTTTATATGGGCAATAAATTTTATCCGCTACATCTATAAAAAAAGATAGTGTATCGAAATCAGTTAATGTTTGTGCTTTAAATGCAGAGGTGAGATTAATTTGATAAAATCTTCCATTTTTGATATCAGTCAAAATTGATTCGACAGATTGCTTGAATTCTTCTTCTGTTATTAATGACGCAAATTGGACATGTTCATGTTTAGTTTTCTGGTGCTTGTTTTTGAGTTCTTGTAAATTAACTATTTCATATACGTTTAGTACATAAACAATGATCAATGGAGTTGCGACCAGCATTTCATTTTTTTCTGTCGCACTTTGAAAGCAGTCAAAGTTTATTTTAATAATTTTATATTTATCGTTGTACTGGCTATTCATTTTTAACAAAAACTCAGTAGCTTCATTTTCTGAATGACAGCAATATGTAGTATATTGGCTACTATAAAGATACTGATCATTTTTATAAAAGCAAATTACTGGGCTCATAAATTAAGGCGCTCTTTAATGAATTTAGTAATTAAGTCTGGTGATTCAGTTAAGAAGGATTCTGGGTGAAACTGCAAGCCGAGCCAATTTTTATTATGATGTTTTATAATCATTGGAACACGGTCTTCTGAGGTTGATAAAACTTCAAAATCATTATTGATAACACATTGAAGTGAGTGATACCTGGCGACTTGAATCTGATTAAGTGTGCCATCGCACATTTTAAGATTAATTTGGCTTGTTTTTCCGTGCAGAGGGGGCTCGTACGGTATTATTACATTTTTACTCAGGTATGCCATACACTGCATGCCCAGACATATTCCAAGTACAGCTTGGTCATCGTCAATTTTATGAAGTAATTGCAGAGTTTTAGGGTAGTCTTTCGGATGTTTCGGTCCTGGTGATAAGACAATTAAATTGTAGCCTTGAGTTGATATTTTTTCTAGATCGCCATATGAAACAATATGAACATCACAGTGCCGAGCAAGCCAAGCTCTCACATTCCATGTAAACGAATCATAATGATCAATTAATAAGGTTTTTAGCACATTACGGATTATAGCTTATTTTAACGCTAATATGAAGTTGATTATTTTTTTCGATGTCATATTTATCATTGTTGAGTAGTTCTGAATCTATTATTAAATAACCAAAACCCTCATCGCTTTTCATGATAGTGTATAAGTTTCGATCCACTTTGTAGTCATTAACTCGTACTTCTAGATTAGATATAGCGGTTAAATTTTTAAGTTTGAGTGGCTTCATTTTATATTTATCTTTTAACAGAAGCTTATGAAAAATAATTTTTATTCGTGATCCTGCTTGTGGAGGTGCGAAAAACTTAATAACACCCTTATCGGTCAGACTAAAACCTTGATTAATGATAACATCATTAATAAAAACTTTCACTGATTGAGGGTCGATAAGATTGGATGATAAAGTAAATTCGTTTTTATATTGTTCATGCCCATCCGGCATATTACTATTCATTTGTAGAGGAGATATGGTTCCAATTGATGGGTTTTTCAGATAAATATTTGCTCTTCTTTGGCTTAATGGTAGATCTGAGCGTAAACCATCATTATCTTCAACAGTATATTCAGCAATAAACGTTGTATTTACATTAGTGATTATTCGATTAAGAATTGTATCAAGAGAGATTTTGCCTTTAATGAGATCATTATAGTTGAACCATTCACCTTGGCTAAGATTGACAATTCCGTGATCTTGACCAAAATTTTTATTATATCCACCGAGATCTGGTGTTGATGCAAAAACCTTCATGTTTGATAACTTTAAAGCTTCTTTTACTTCTGAATATTGTGGTGCTAATTTACCTACACTTCCTTGATTTCCAGGTGAATAGAGAAATCCATCATCAGTCATTAATATTAAAAAACGTTGATTATTTGTAGCCCAAGGCGATTTAGATGCATCGATTAGAGCTCGCATTGGATTTTCGTTTTTATCTTTGCCACCTGGATCTTGTGAGCCGGTTAATGCTTTGAGTTTGGTGATTTCAGAAATAAGTTGTGCGACTTGAGAAAGTGATTCGGGATCATCTGGATTATTATCGTAAAAACGATCGCATTTTTTAACTGTATAATCACCGAATGTAACCAGACACATACGAGTATGATATCCTGCCTTGCGTGATTGATTAATAAAGTTAATCAATTTGCTTTTGGCAGCCTCTATTGTGGGTCTCATTGATGCTGTAACATCGACGGCAAAAACAATATCTACAACTTGTCGGAAACTTTCCGAGTTTTTTGTTAAATTGTATTTCGTAACTTCGAGACCATTTTCAGTGATTGTAATTTCATCTTTATTTATATCTTCAGCAAGTTGGCCATTTTGTTTTATAATTTGAAAAGAAATCGTAGTATGGTTGGCACCGAATACGTTTTGTTGATACTCAAAAACTTCTTCAATCGGTTTTAAAACATCACTGATCTCTTCTTTTTGAACATCTTGCTTCGGATTTTCGAAAGATTGTTGTGGTAATTCAATCGGCGCAAATTGAATATTTGAGTCGCATCCGACTGATAAAACAAATGTAATAATGAGAGCTGTTTGTTTTAAATATCGATTTTTCATGAACAGTAAATATTCTAACATAGTTAAGCCCCGTTTCTCTATCTAGACTGTCGGTTAGTCTGAGTACGTGCTTTATAAAATTGGGCCTTTGGTCTAAAAAACTGGTCTTTTATATAGAACTATAAATTTGAATAATCGTGTCTTGATATTAATTTATTTACATATTATTTATATATGTAAATAGTATGTATAAAAATAAGGGGGATTTTTTGGATTATTCAAACTCAGCAATTAAAAATATTAATAAAAACAATAGGTTAAATGTTATAATATGGTTTATTCAGTTAGTTTTAAGTCTAGTGTTTTTATTGGCATAATTAAAAGAATAAGAGCCTTTACTTGAGCCTTCTAACGCCATAGAGATTTGAAATAAACAGGCCCTTGCTTGTAAAAACTATACCACATGGGCGATAGACTTTTGCCTGACTCAGTTGATTTGAATTAATGTCTTCGTCCCAGTTGTATGAATCTATAATTGTTGTAATTTCATTTGTTATTAAATTCAATTTTCTGATCTTTTGATTTTCAGTAAAATACAAGTACTTACTGTTATCGGTTGTTGCAGCATTGATAGATTTTATTAAAAGAGTCGCACTGGTTCCAACACCGTCTTGCGAATTGTACTCTGTGCCACTCACTGATTGTCCAGCTATCGTTGTAACACTTAAGTCTACTGTCGATATTTTTTTAATTTTTTGAGCGCCATCAAGAAGATAGATAAAATCACCTAACTTGGTCATGCCGTACGGTGTGATAGCTGCGGCAGGTCCAATAGCATCGGTATCGCCTGCTGTATCAGAGCCTATATAAGAGCTGACAGTATAAGTTGCTAAGTCGACTTGTTTTATTTGATTAGCAGTTGCTACGAATAAAGTTGTACCACTTACGATGATCCCTCGAACATTGGCAAAACGCGCAGCAGTTCCGACGCCATTAAGATCATTGCATGTATCGCTGAGCCCAGCTTTAGTGGTGACTTGAAGTGTAGATAAATTGACTTCTCGAAGTGAGCAGTTGTCACCAATTATAAGCTTCTGTGGAGATCCTGGGACAAAAGCCATCGCCGTTATTTTTTTGAATTCAGCCGCTAGTCCGATACCATCGGTGGTCGCTAAATTTCCGGAACCGAGAATTGTTGTATTTACACCAGTGTTGATATCAATTTTTTCAATTTTTGATGAGCTGTTAGCTGTTACTCCTCGGACGGCAAATGATCTATAGAGAAATCCATCATCCGATTCAACGATAATCGTTTGTGTTGTTTTGTCGTAATTTCGCATAATAGTGTTTAGCAACGTATCAAACTCAAGACAGCTACTCAGGCTTATGGATAGAAATAAAATGAATAGTATGCGCACTGTTAACATCATTTTGTATTTCCCATAATCGTTATGACAGATAAATCAGATAAGTTGATTTTCTTTAAATTGTGGCTTCCGTAAGAGGTTACATAAATATAGCCACTTGAAAAATCCATAAATCCAGGATTATGAAACGAGGCTCCTGTTCCAGTTCCATCGGTATTACCTGCGCTGCCTGCGCCAACTAAGTTCGATAGTGTTGAAGATAAAAAAGTATATTTTTTGATAAGATGCAATCTAGGACATGAAACATACAAATCAGTTCCGTCTGTCGTTAAACCACCAGATCCACCCGGTATTGAAACAAGCGAATTCACCGTGTAAGGAGGAGTTTGAGATAAATCAATGTATCGAACATTCGATGTCGTCGAATTAAGCGCATCAACATAATATAAATTTTGCCCAATCACTGCAAAATCAATAATAGCGTAAGGATCATCATCAAAAGCGAGCGATTCAACAGGGTGTGGTGGTGTAAGTGACATACGGCGAAGTTTTAAGCTTTCGTCACCGATAAACAGATAAGATCCATTGGCAATTAATGATACCGGATTCATGAACGATGATGTTAACCCTGTTGTATTATTCGTTGCCGCACAATTATTCGGGATACCTGCAATTGTTGTTACTGCGAGAGACGATGGATTAAATTTTCTAACTAAGCATGATCCGTTATCTACGAAAAAGATATCACTTCCGATTAGTGTCATTCCCATAGGGTGGCTTAGTCGTGCTGTTGAGCTTACGCCATCTGTAGTGCCACTAACTGAAGGGCTGCCGACTACAGTAGTTGTAAGACCAGTCAGAGTGTCAAATTTGCGAATAAGGTGATTATCAGTATCTGCTATATAAATATCAGTACCGACAACGAGCGGTTTAGAAGGTCTATTAAGCTTTGCTGTTTGGCTTGTACCGTTGGTCGATCCACCATAAGATTCTGATCCACTAAATTGTTCAATTGAATTAAATGATTCTAAGTTAAATTGAAAGGCAGAATTTAAAGTTGTACGACCTTTCGAATTAGAAACTACAATATCCATCGTAATAGGAGATGAAACACTCGGTAATACACAAGTCAATTCTGTGGCGTTAATAATGTTTAGAGACGTACAAGCATATTGCCCAACAGATACAGCAGTATCAGAATTAAATCCAGAGCCTTTAACTGTGATTGTTGTCCCACCAAGAATAAAGCTACTATTAGGGTTGATTGATGATATAGATAGACCGCCATTCAGAGATGGTAACTCCGTAACAGATGAAATGCCTTGAAACGGTGTACAACTTGAGGATAAGAATAGGTATGTTACAAGAGCCATTTTCGACAAGCAAAATACAATCGAGCGGTTCAAACTCATGAACATCTTATCGACAATTTGCCTCGACGAATGAATTTAATTCAATAAATTCATTCATTTTTACAAATCGAAAAAGCAGCTTTAGTTTCTTTTTGAAACATACTTAGGCGTTTCCGTGAAACACGTCTGTATCATTATCAGACAATGACTTTAAGCCTTTCTTTTTCATTTTTTCAACTAGTGTAGTTCGATTGAGTCTAAGTAAAATTGCAGCCTGATTTTTGTTCCAGCCAGTTTTTTCTAATGCCTTGATGATGAGTGCATTTTCAAACTGATCGACAGCATTATTAAAATCAAGACCTGAGTCTGGTATATCAATTGACCCTGTTTCGGCGTAACAAGCGGCAGCTGATTTATATTTTGCTGGCAAATCTATAGGTGTCACTTCACCAGACCCCTTTAATATACTGAGTCTTTCTATTAAATTTTCGAGTTCTCGGATATTGCCCGGCCAAGAGTAATTAATCATTGAATTTAAAGCCTCAGCGGAAAATCCTGTTATAGGTTTTGATTTATTTTTATTAAAATGATTGAGAAAGTGATTTAACAAAAGTGGAATATCTGATTTGCGTTCACGCAGAGCTGGTATGTGTATTGGAATAACATTTAACCTATAATAGAGATCTTCTCGAAACTTACCTTCTGAAACAGCTTTTTCTAAGTCAACATTAGTTGCAGCAATCACGCGTACATTCATATGCACTGTTTTAGTGGATCCAACTGGTTCGAATTTTTTTTCCTGCAGAGCGCGCAAAATTTTTACTTGTAGACTTGGTTCAAGATCGCCGATTTCATCTAAAAAAAGCGTTCCTTCATCTGCAAGTTCGAAGCGACCTGCACGATTGGCGATCGCTCCTGTGAATGCTCCCTTGATATGTCCAAAAAGTTCGCTCTCAAGAAGTTCAGATGGTATGGCTCCGCAATTGATAGCGATAAATGGACCACTTGCACGATTCGAGTTATAATGAATAGCTCGGGCAATCAGTTCTTTGCCGGTTCCTGATTCACCAGTAATTAAAACTGTAGATTCTGTTGAAGCTACGCGTTCAACCAATGATAAGCATTGCTTGATGCCTTCACTTTCGCCAATGATTTGATCAAATTTGTATTTAGCTGTTAGTTCTTGTCTAAGTTGTTGATTTTCATTTTGAAGATTTTTATGCGCTAAAGCCTTATCTGTCAGGCTAATTAATTCTTCGACATTGAAAGGCTTAGTTAAAAAATGAAAAGCACCTTGTTGTGTTGCTTTAATTGCAGAATCAATCGAAGCAAAGCCAGTCAATATGATGACTTGTATATCTGGGTATAGATTTTTTAAATATGTCATAAACTCTAGACCATCGCCATCCGGTAAGTTCATATCGACTATTGCAAGATCAAATTTTTTGTCTAGAGAGCAAAAGCTTTTTGCTTCTTCAATTTTATGTGCAGTAACAACATTATGACCTTTACGATCTAGAAGTCTAAATAATGCTGTTCTAAGCGTTGATTCATCATCCAAAATCAAAACTCGCGTTGTCTTCATGAACCTTCCTTCCGTGGTGGGCTCGTAAATAAGATACTTATTTTATACTAATATGATTTTTGACGGCAGTGTCAAAAAAACTTAGGATCAGATTGAATTTCAGGACCTTAGCTGGAGCGTTCAATTTATAATTATGCTTTTGGGATAATCACTTTAATGCCCAACCAGTTGAGATTTGGCTCGGTTAGTTCAACCTGAAAACCTTGATCATTTAATGACTTATGAATGATTAGAAAGTAAATGTTTTTATTTTTTTGATCATTGCTGAGTGGTCCGCAATTTGATTCGAAGTTTAAATAGAAATTCATTTGGTCCTGGGAAATTTTGACCTCGATCAGACCCGGTAAAGGGCTTTTAATTGGTCTAGTTTTTTTAAAACTACTCGTAAAAAAATTAATCACTAAGTTTACTGAATCGCGAAATGCTGTTTCGGAAATGATTTTTTGAATTTCAAATTCATCTAAATGAATGACTGTTTTAATATTCTCAACTTTAAATTGAAGCTCATTTAATTTAAGAGACTCAAGAACAATTGCATTGATTGATTTTATTTGTTTCTCGTTAAGTAGAGGACGCCTTGAAAAGATGAGTAGATTTTCTATAATAATCTTCATACGAGTAGCAGCTGTTGCCATCTCAATTAAATCACTTTGAAGAGGGTGTTGCTTGTCTAATTCCATTTGAAGAATTTGAATATAAGAAATTATACCACCTAATGGATTATTTAACTCGTGTGCTATAGAGCTCGATATGAGGCCGAGTTCTTTCATTTTCACATTTTGAGTTAGACGATTTTCGAGAATCTTCTCTTCCGTAACGTCTGTGTAAAAGTGAAACCATTGTGAGTTTAAATCATCGGATAGTTTTAGCTTTTGTGATTGAACGTTAAAAAATGCTGTTTCGTTGTTGGTTCTAACTTCAATTTGAAAACTTTTACCTATTTGACACTTTTCACACGGAGCTTTACGACCAAACATAGCTTCATAGCACTTGTTATTGGGACTTGCATGTTTAATGAATGCTTTATTTGACTCGATAATTTCATAGTTTTTATCAACTATAATGACGGGATAAAATATTGAATTAAATGCGGTAGAAATAATTCTTTCAAGTTGCTGTTGTTGCTGGCTTGAACTGATTTTTGAAAAAAGAGTATCAAGTACATCGGTAATATTTTGAAATATTTCATACTCAGATTTTTTAAAAAATTCTACATTGTTAATTACAAAATAAATATTGTATGTTGAAAAACTTTTTTTAATATAAAAATTAAAGGCCTCTTTTTTTAAATCGGCTTCTAGTACTTCTGCAATCTCTTGTGGCACTATTTTAATCCAAGTTGCAGATGTTGACTTAGGCAATAATTCATTAAGTATTGTTTCGATTCTTGAAATTTCATTTTCCGCTGATATCGAAAATAAAATTTTAATTAGGGAGTCATTTCGATTTTTAGATTCAAGAATGAGTTGTTTATGATGAGTGAGTTCTTCCTTGATGGCCTCAATTTTTTGTTTCAAATCTCTTTTGCGCGACAAATTTGTTATTTGCTGCTCTTCGGCTACTTTGAACAAGGCTTTATTTTGAGATTCTTGATCGAAAGCTTGTAGCTTTTGTATGAACCAACTGTAATTAATGAATTGTAAATCGATGAGACTAGCTGGTGCTACGGAGTTGAAATCATCTATTGAGATTATTGCATCTTTATGAACTGCCAATATAACGGTTTCGCGAGCTTTAAATTTATTTTCATTTTTAAGTTGGGGAAGAAGGCTGCTTTCGACGAGAATTATATCGAATATGTGTGAATGATGATGAAGTGAATTATTTGAGAGATTAACAGCTAGAGCATTATTTTCGAAACTAAGCAAAGTTTCACGAACCGTCGATAAGGTCGTATTTGTTAGAAAGTATCCAATACGATAATCTAAAGTTTGCATGTCGTTATAAGTTCTTTATGATTTTTTATATGGTAGTGAGGTTTTAGTTGTTCGTCAGTTGACATATAGCCACGATCTTCTCCAAACTCAAAATAACATGCCCATGCGCCGATTAAACGAGCGTCCTTGATCTCTGATGATAATGAGTTTCCGATACATAAAAGCTGATCAGCAGAGATGTGTTCAATTTCGAGTATTTTTCGAAATGCATCAAATTTTCGTTCATTTTTAAGGCTATTGACGACCATAACATCTTTAAAAAATGATCGGATTTCTAGAGCATTTACCTTAGATTGTTGCGCTTCGTTTAAGCCAGCTGTAACAATATACAGATTATATTTCTTTGATAAAAATTTAATATTTTCGATTGCACCGTCAAGCAAGGGTAATTTGTTTGGAATTTTAGGATGGTAGAAGCGTTCTGTGGCTAATTCTAGGGCTTTATAGGTTTCAGAAGAACCAAATTGATCGACTAAGTACTTAAACACATCTTTATGACTAGTTTTTTTGATCATTTCGACTCTGATTGATTCGCATTCTGATTCAGTAATTTTTAAGCCTGCTTTGATTAAAATTTGAAATGCCTCTGAACAGGCTTTAGGCGCGAGAATGCCTGAAGTATCAAGCAAAGTATCATCAAGATCGAAAGCTATGGATTGAATTTTCATATTTAATTCAGTGTGCCGCCAAAGTCACAATTTGCCTAGTTCTAAAAAAAAATCGGCTGACGAACAGCATTGAAATTGGTTTAATATCCGCTATGACTAAAACAACTGCAATTATATTAGCTGGCGGGCAAGGGACACGAATGAAGTCACCATTGCCAAAAGTATTACACCCTGTTGCGGGTCAACCCATGATCGCACGAATTATCGCACAGTGTACCAGGGCTGAAATAGAAGAGGTTCGTGTTGTTGTTGGACATGGACAAGCTCTTGTAAAATCTGTCATTGAGCCATTAGGAGTCACGGCTTTTATCCAAGAAAAACAGTTAGGTACTGGTGATGCTGTCAAATCAGCCCAAGTAGACTCTTTAGATGGCGATGTGATTATCTTAAATGGTGATCACCCTCTGATCACATCAGATGATATTAAAGGTTTTTTGTCTGATTTTCGTGAACGTAAACTAGATTTAGCTGTTATTTCCGTTGAACTAGACAATCCTAAGGAGTTTGGTCGTATCGTGCGCCATGCTGGTCAGTTAAAGGCTATTGTTGAAACTAAAGACGCGTCGAGTGAAACTCTTAAAATTAAAGAAGTAAATACTGGCATGTACGTTGTTAAAGCTGCACTTCTTAAAAAGTTTTTACCGCAAATACAAAACAACAATTCAAAGGGAGAGTACTACTTAACCGATTTAATTTCGATTGCGATAGATCAAAAATGCCAGGTTGATGCTATTGTTACAAAAAATAAAAATGTTTCTCACGGGGTGAATAACCAAGTTGAGTTAGCGGAAGCGACTCAGTTTGTTTACTCTCAAAAATGTGAGCAACTAATGAGTAATGGAGTCATCATTTTAGATCCTAAGGCAACTTATATCGAAGAGACAGTTAGTGTCGGTTCGGGAAGTATTATTTACCCGAATGTATTTATTCGTGGTAAAACAGCAATAGCAGCATTTTGTGTTATTGAGCCTAATGCATTCATTTCAGATGCGATAATTGGAAGTGGTGTACAAATAAAAGCCGGAACTTATATAGAACACTCTGTCATCAAAGCTCAGGCTAAATTGGGGCCGTATGCACGGATTCGCCCTGATACTACTATTGGCGAAGAAGCTCAGATTGGAAACTTTGTTGAGCTTAAAAAAGTTAATTTCGGAGCCAAGTCGAAAGCAGGTCATTTGTCCTATTTAGGTGATGCTGATATTGGTGAAGGTGTAAACATTGGCTGTGGAACAATTACTTGTAATTATGCTGCTGATAAAAAGAAATATAAAACCGTTATCAAAGATCGTGTTTTTGTAGGTAGTGATACGCAACTAGTCGCACCAGTTGAAGTAGGTTCTGATTCGATTATTGCTTCAGGTACTACAGTGACTAAAAATGTTCCTGAAGGTGCGTTAGCAATAGGTCGCGTAAAACAAGAAAATAAAGAAAATTACGCTAAGAAATTTAAAAAATCTGAAGCATAGATAAGGATTAGTTATGTGTGGAATCGTTGGCTACTTAGGAAATAAAGAACCTAAAAAAATTATTATCGATGGCTTAAAAAAGTTAGAGTATCGTGGTTATGATAGCGCAGGTATTGCTGTCATAGATAATGGTACAACCAAAAGAATACGTGCTGAGGGAAAACTTAAAGCACTCGAAGAAAAAATTATTAACGAACACTTTAGTGGGCATCTTGGTATTGGTCATACGCGTTGGGCAACCCATGGCGCTCCCGTTGAGAGAAACGCTCATCCTCATCAGGCTGGAGAAATAAGCTTAGTTCATAATGGAATAATTGAAAATTATCTCGAAATTAAAGAAGAGCTTTTGAAAAAAGGAGCTGATATCAAGTCCGATACAGACTCTGAATTAGTCGCCCACCTTATTTGGGAAGACGTTCAAAAAACTCAAAACTTACTACAATCAGTTCAAAATGTATTAAATAAAATCGTTGGTGCTTTTTCTATACTTGTTATGTGGGAAAAATCACCGAATGAGTTAATTGCATTTAAAGATGGTCCACCTTTAATTGTTGGTTTGGGTGAAAATGATGGGCACAAGGAATTTTTCATTGTAAGTGATGTGCAGGCTGCGCTAGCGCATACTCAAAAGTATGTCTATTTAAATGATCGTGAAATTGTTCATATTAAAGATCAAAACATTCAATATTTAAATGCAAAAGGTGAAACACTTGCAAAAGATGTTGTGACCCTTGATTGGTCAACTGATCAAGTTGAAAAAATGGGGTACAAACATTTTATGTTGAAAGAAATTTATGAGCAACCAAGATCAGTTGCTCAGGCGATAGCTCCATATATTGATACAGATACTCATTCTGTTAAAATGACCAATGTTGGATTTGAGACTACTGAAATTTATAAAAAAGTTCAGCGTGTTTTCTTTATAGCTTGTGGAACAAGTTATTATGCCGCTATGGTCGGTAAGTATTTGATTGAGCAAATTGCTAAAGTTCCTGTCGAAACTGATATTGCGAGCGAGTTTCGTTACCGCAAACCAGTATTACCGGAAAATACTTTAGTGGTTACAATTTCGCAAAGTGGTGAGACTGCTGACACTTTGGCGGCCATTCGGTTAGCCAAAGAACAAGGCGCGCTAACTTTATCAATTACAAACGTAACTTTATCGTCAATTGATCGCGAAGCTCTAGGTCATATGTATATGAACACTGGTGTTGAAGTTGGTGTTGCCAGTACAAAGGCATTTACAAGCACATTATCTTTACTCAATATACTCGCGGTACAAATAGCAAAAGCGCGCTCTATGATTTCACCTGTGAGTGAAAAACAGATTGTTCAAAGTTTGTTAGCTGTTCCAAGCCAAATCGAAACTGTTTTAGCCTATGATAAATATTTTAATGAAGCTGCTAGTAAATTAGAGCAGTTCAAGGGTTTTTTATATTTAGGCCGTGGTGTTAGTTACCCGATCGCATTAGAAGGTGCTCTAAAATTAAAAGAATTGGCTTATTTACACGCAGAAGGTTATGCCGCTGGTGAAATGAAACATGGCCCTTTAGCGCTCATTGATTCAAAAATGGCAATAGTTGTCGTTGCGCCTTCTGACGATTTGATTGATAAAACAATTAGTAATTTGCAAGAGGCCAAAGCTCGCGGTGGCAAGATAATTTCAATTGGTACTGGTGAAAATAAAGCGTTAAAATCTATGAGTGAGTTCTACTTGTCGTTGCCAAATTCATTATGGACAACTAATCCGATCGTAGCGGTTGTTCCTTTGCAATTAATGGCATATCACTTAGCTGAACATTTAGGTTATGATGTTGATCAGCCTAGAAATCTCGCGAAGTCTGTAACTGTTGAGTAAACATATTATTCAGAGCCTCGTGGTATGAAAGAACACCTTCAATAAAATTGATAGTTTCTTCTCCACGAGCAAGACCGAATTGAAAATCGTCTAAATTTTCTTCATTTGATTTTTCAGGCAAAAATTCTTTGAGATTTTTCCATCGATAGAGATCAATTGAACTTTCTCTAGCTAACCGATGCAAATCTCTTAAGTGTGACCAACCCATATTATACGCCGCCAAGGCCTGGATCCATCTTTCAATTCGTGTTAGTTTTATTGGAGTTTTGTCGTACAGTTTTTGTAAATATAATGCCCCACCTTGGATGCTTTGAATTGGGTCTTCGCGATCTTCAATCCCTAAGTGTTCTGCAGTTTTAGATGTGATTTGCATAAAGCCGCGAACACCTGTGTAGCTTCGAGCATCACTTTCCCACTTTGATTCCTGATATGCGACGGCCGCGATAAGTGTCCATGGGACATCGTATTTTTTTGCAAAATCAATAAAATGATTTCTCCAGAGTGGTAGTTTTTTTACGACATCCTTTTTAAAACTACGATAGGTGAGCAAAGACATTTTGAAAGATGGAGCGTCAAATTGATCTTGAAAACGAATCATTTTATTTTCACGAATCATTTTTTGAAACCAGACATTCACTAATTGGTGAAGTTCGTTATTATTCTTATTGATAAACCATGACTGGGGATAAAGGTCAGTCGAAGACCATATACGAACATATTTTTTTTGTTCTACATTTGCAAAATTATAACTTTGAGACTCAGCAACAAAGCATGAGTTTCGGCGCTGATAAGAATCGTGTAAGATTTGATCAAATGTTTGATCTTTGATAACAATTTTATCTGTTAAATCAGGTTTCGTATCAATGAGCTCATCTCTGATGAATTCAAACTGCTTAGGTATCAAAATTTCAGAAATATTTTGGTTGCGGCAAAACAAGGATAGATGGTTGTCTTCATAGGACGGGCCTTGAAGTGACGAAAGATCTACATGGCGAGCAGATGACTTTGTCAAAATGATGTCAAATTTATCTTGATTAAAGTCTTCGATAAGATCGGTATATTTCGTGTACGGTAGAAAAATAAGTTTGAGATTATAGTCTGAAGCAAAAGCCTTAATAAGAGTTTCTTCGAGTGTACGTCCAGATTTATGTTTATGTAGACCAACTTTAATTGGAGTAACAGCTACAAAAGAAGAGGCTTTTGTTTCATTCATGTATACGCCATGGCAGCCATTTGTAACGAAAATTACAAATGATGAAAAAACAATCAAAATAGATAATCCAACTGATTTCGTTCTCATGGAAGGCAACTGATAGAACACAGTGCCTATTCTGGTCACCTACAAAAATACATAAAAAATATGAGCTTAAAAATTATGCTACGAGAGTAACTTATAACAGAATAGAGACAATTTTCGGATGCGACGTGCAAAAATTTCTTTCTAGCAACTAGTCAAAAGTCGCGTCAGAATAGGATTTGGGGAGTTTTAATGGTGATGTTAGGCTGGATTGAAGTCATTGCAGGTTCTATGTACAGTGGTAAAACTGAAGAATTGATTAAGCGAGTTCGTCGTTCTGAATTTGCTAAAATGAAATCTCAAGTATTTAAACCTGTTATTGATAATCGATATCATCAAACCCATGTTGCTTCACATGATCAGACTTTAATTTCGGCTCAGCCACTGAAATCAATACATGAAATTTGGGATTACTTACAAAGCGATACTCAAGTTGTAGGTATTGATGAAGGTCAATTTTTTACTCAAGATTTAGTCCAAGTTTGTCGTGACTTATCGGCAAGAGGTCTTCGTGTTATTGTTGCAGGATTGGATATGGATTGGAAAGGGCAACCGTTTGAACCAATTCCGACTTTAATGGCTATTGCAGAAGATGTTTCTAAGCCAAGAGCTATTTGTACTATTTGTGGTCAGTTAGCAACTTACACGCAAAAGCTCAAAGGCACAGATTCAAAAATTGAAGTTGGCTCGCAAAATAACTATGAAGCCCGTTGTCGTCAGCACTTTAGTCCTGAAATTTTATTTCAAAATCAACTCGATCAAAAACCAGAATCTCGTCAAATTGATCTTTAAAACTCATTCAAAAGTCTTGTTTAACATAAATTTTCTTTAAACATTTCGGTGTTGTTCTACAATAAAAACATATTTTGACAATATCTTGAAATTTAAAGGGGACGCTTTTATGAATAAAAGACTTATAGTAATGGTTAGCTCTGTCGTTGTAATATCGACAGGATTAATCTCATGTGTTTCAGCGCAAAAAAATTCTGAACGACACGTTGCTGGGCTGTTTGATGCTGTTTCTAACATTGTACAAAAAAATAAAGAAAATTATGATCAAATTTTTGGTGAAAAAGCACTTGCTAAACCACTTTTAAGTTCAGAAATTGAAAAGTATGCGACTTCTAAAAATATTCCTTTAAAAGACGCTGAGTTGATTATTGATAATGATGCATCTTTCGATGCAAAAATTAAAACAATTCGAAATGCTAAACGAGAAATCAGATTATCATATTATATATACTCTGATGATGATTCGTCTGCAGTATTAACTCAAGAATTGATCAATCAGGCTAAAAAGGGCCGTAAAGTAAAATTATTAGTCGACTATATTACTAACTACAGCCGAATGGATTTATTTAAATACATGCAAAAAGAAGGTCAGGGTAATATTGATATTCGATTTTATAACTTTCCTTCTGAGCGTTTACAGCGTGATGCTGTTTATATGACATTACCTTGTCCGACAGGGACTCCAGTTGAGTCAGAAGAATGCAAAAATTATAAATTAAATGTAATGAAAACTATTCCGGCAGGCGAGACAACAATTTTTGCAAAATTGTTTTTGGCAGGTTTATATGGCAAAAATCCTACGGCCTTACAAACAGCAATGGGGCTTGGTGCTCAAATAACGCCAGATAGTTTCAAATCAGACGAAAAAATGTCTGAAGAAGATCAATCGCAACTATTAGAATTTTTTAAATTATATTACAGAGCGAAAGTTAAAGGTTCAATTAGTGCTAAAATAGGTGTTATGATTGCCATGCAAATGCATGGTGAAGAATTAACACCAATTGTAAATCAAATTACTGGACGTTTGCCGATGATTGATGATTCTCCTGTCGGATCTAAAGAAAAAGTTTCTCATGCTAAAGAGTGGGATCATTTCACGGATTATACACATCACAAACTTGTTATGGCTGATGATGATGAATGGGTTAATGGTGGTCGCAACATCGAAGATTCTTACCACATGAGAGAAAGACTTGGTACTAAGGGTAAATATATTTTCATGGATACGGATTTCCGTGGTGTAGCACGTGATGGACAGGCAAAAGATATTGCTGATAGTTTTGATAAGACTTTTAACTTCAAAACTATGGTTGCTACAATGAGTGATGTTGAACGTGTAACGCCGTTTGACTATGTCAAAAATGATGAAGCTTTGTTAGCAGCAGCTAAATCTTGTGAAGAGCAAATCAAAAATGGTAAAATTGATTTTAAATCAGCTGACTCATGTGTAATTAATACGATGAAGTCGAATAAAGAAAAATTTCTTGATACCAATCAAAGGTTAGCAGTTTTTAAGAAAGAATTCATAGATTCATATAATAGATATACGAATGAATATGCACGTAAACCAGGTAAAAAAGTCTACAAAGATTCATGGAGAAGCGGCCAATACTCTGAAGGTATTAATCGTTTAACAGCAGAAGACATTAAAACTGCGGAAGTCTATTATGTTGAAAACAATTCATTTAATATAAAAGAAAAAAATCCAACGTTAATTAACAGACACGTGGGCTCTCGCATCGGTGCTGAAGAAAAATTTAACAAAAATATTCATAAGCTTTGGTATAAAAGTTTAGAAAATGCGTGTTATTTAAGTCAGGCTAAAAAACAAGATGTGCGTGTTGTTTTTCACACGGCGTATTTATTTTTACCTACAGGTTTAGTGCATAAAATCGCAAAAATGATGAATGGTGATTATGGTGATTGCTCGCGAGTGCACATGACGTTTTTAACAAACTCGTTTGAAACGACCGATTTAAATGTCGTTAATGTTTTTGCACGTTATCAAATGTCACAATTATTTAAACATTACTATTCATTGTTAACTGAGGCGTCTACGTTTAGAAGATGGGTTCCTCGAATGGATTATTATGAGTATAATGCGGCAGCGACCGGTGCAGGAATATCTTTACACACTAAACTTTCGCTTTTTGGTAATGATATCGTAATTGGATCAGCCAATGCGGATACACGTTCATACGTCATGGATACTAACAACGCCGTTTTCATACGAAACGCCAGAGATCTAGCTCGTGAATACAAATCTTATATTGATCGTATCGTTTCAGATCGTAATCGAACTCAAGCGCTTGGTGAAGTTTTTGCGAATATGACTGATGCGCAAATCAAAACAGAAAACGATTATATCTTAGGTGCTATGATTTGTCGCTGGGATAAAAAAGCTCAAGCAAGTTGCCCACCCGTTGTTAATGGAAAAGTCATGGGTAAAATCAAAGCGACTGATGTAAGATCTGAAAGAATGACTCCGGAAAGAATCAAAGAAGCTTTAGAAATTCTTGATAATGTTGGATCATACATTAACACGAAGACCTCTGATTTGTTAAAATTTAGAGGTGAGTTCGACGCAGCGGAAACTTATCAATACGATACTGGTTCAATCGAACGCCAACTTAATATTATGTCGAATGAATTCGACGATTTTTTCAAAGTTTTATAATTGATCAAAAAATTACAATTTCAAAGCCCAAGCTTGTAATGCAGCTTGGGCTTTTTTTATTTGTAATTCCTTTTTCATTTTTTTATCTTTTTTCATTATTTTTTTTTGTTCATCAGTCATGTCAAATTCGTTTAATGGTGGTAGTAAGCCGAAATTAATATTTGTTGGTTGAAAATTATTAATCCGGAATTCATCTGTGATAGCATCAATAAGTGATCCCATAGCAGATTCGCGAGGCGGTGGATAAAATGCATGATCAGATAGCTTTTGATGAATAAAATGTGCAACTAATAAACCTATACAAGTCGATTCAAAATAGCCTTCGACGCCTGTGATTTGGCCTGCAAAAAATAATAACGGGTCATTTTGACTTGAAAGATCTTTATTTAATCTTTTAGGTGAGTTTATATACATATTGCGGTGGATACTACCAAGCTTTAAGAACTCTGCATTTTCTAAGCCTGGAATCATTCGAAAAACACGTGTTTGTTCGCCATAAGCCATGCGAGTTTGAAAACCAACAATATTGTAAGCCGTGCCTTCTTTGTTATCTTGGCGTAATTGTACTACAGCATAGGGATATCGACCAGTTCTTGGATCGTCAAGACCAACAGGTTTCATTGGACCAAAACGTAAGGTTTGCGGTCCACGATCAACCATGACTTCAATAGGCATACAGCCTTCAAAAAATTCGGTCGTTTCAAAATGCTTTGGTTCGATTTTTCGTGCGGCTTGAATTTCTTTAATAAAATTTTCGTATTGTTCTTTATTGAGTGGGCAATTGTAATAATCTGCAGTGCCTTTACCGTAGCGATCAGCTTTCCAGGCTATTTCTGTATTAATGGTGTCAGCGTCAATAATGGGTGCAATCGCATCGAAAAAATAAAGAAACTCGTCACCAAAGTGTTGTTGCAAACTTGCAGCTAAGTCTTCATCTGTTAAGGGACCAGTTGCGATGACGGTTGGTCTTGGAACATCATTCAATGATTTAATTACTTGAGTCTTAATCGTGATGTTGGCATTAGATTTAATGAGATTAGTTATTTGCTCCGCAAATACTTCACGATCGATACCGAGCGCTTGGCCTGCGGGTACAGAAGCCTTTTTAGCCTCTGCCAGGATAAATGAACCTAACTGCTCAGCTTCCCATTTCAGTTGTCCTGGAGCAGATACTTCTGACAAGCTGCCAAATGAATTGGAACAAACAAGTTCAGCAAACTTGTCAGTTTTATGGGCTGGTGTTTGCTTAATTCCTCGCATCTCGTATAAATCGACTTTATAGCCTAATTTGGCGAGTTGCAATGCACACTCGCTGCCTGCCAAACCAGCACCGACAACGGAAATTAATGGTTTATTCATAGTGTAAAACCTCTTTAATAAAATGCGATGAATACAAAGTCTGTGAGATAGACTTTATGTTCGCAAAATGCAAGCGTATAGGTTATGAATGAGAATTCTATAGGGTAGATTTATGTCGCGACAAGACCACAAGTCAAAATTCAAATCGAGTGCGGAAGTTTTGCAAAACTTGTTTTCTGGGCAAGAGGGGCCTGTTGCTGATCAGTATTTACGCTGGAAGCTCTGGATGAATTGGGCTGATATTGTTGGACCTACGACATCGAATTGCTGCGAACCGGTTGCTTATCACCAAGGAACTCTGTGGTTATGGGTAAAAAATGCGGCATGGATGACTCAGTTAAATTTTATATCTGATACTATTAAAAATACGGTTAATCAAAAATTCTCGCAAAACTTAGTTCGTGAAATTAGGTTAACGATGGATCGTAGAAATGTTCCTGCGCAAAATGATGCTGAATTTAAAAACCGTTTAAATCAATTTTTTAAAAAGTAAATTAGGGTTATGATTATTAATAATTGAAGGAGATCTTATGACAACATCTACACAAATTGATTGGAGCAAAGGTCAAGTCACCGAACAAAATCCATGTGGATTAAATGGTGTTGATTTTATCGAATATTCGGGTCCTGATGCTGCGTATTTTGAAAACTTATTTACTAAAATGGGTTTTGTACAGATGGCACAAGCCGCAGGGAAGCAGATCAAACTATTTCGCCAAGGTGATATCAATTTTATTTTAAATACCGAACCCAATACATTTTCTGTGGGTTTTGCTAAAGCTCATGGACCGTGTATTTCAGCAACAGGATTTAGAGTGGGTGATGCTCATCAAGCTTTTCAAATTGCTATTGCTCGCGGAGCTAAAGCTTATGATGGAAATGAACATTCTCGTGGGGCTTCACCATTTTTTGCTGTGCACGGCATAGGTGATTCACTCATTTATTTTATCGACGAAAAAAACCATAACCAGATGTATCAGCAGATTTTTGGTTTAAAAGATAATTCTGTGCGCCCGCAAGGTTTAGGCTTGAAAATTGTGGATCATTTTACGAATAATGTTCCTGTTGGTGAAATGCAAAAATGGTGTGATTTCTATGAAAAAGTATTTAATTTCAGAGAAGCTCGCTATTTTGATATCAAAGGAAAATCGACAGGATTAGTTTCTAAAGTTATGCGATCTCCATGTTCAAAATTTTCTATACCAATTAATGAGCCGTCTGATTCAAAATCACAAATTCAAGAGTACTTAGACGAGTACAAAGGTTCAGGTATTCAACATTTAGCACTTATCACGGATGACATTATTCCTTCGCTTGAGACTTTAAAAAACAACAAAGTTGAATTTCTAAACCCACCACCTCTAACATATTACAAACAGCTTAAAGACCGTTTGCCACAAGTTTCTGAAGATGTTGCTCGTTTAGAAAAAAATGCGATTTTAGTGGATGGTGATCATGATGGTTATTTATTGCAAATATTTTCAAAAAATGTGATAGGTCCAATTTTTTACGAAGTCATTCAGCGTAAAGGCCATCAAGGTTTTGGTGAAGGTAATTTTCAAGCTTTATTTGATGCCATTGAAGCAGATCAAAGAGAACGCGGTTATTTATAATATATACGATTAAAGGATTCATTATGCATCAGTATTCGCAAGGCAAAAATCATACACAAGGGCACAAGGGCATTCCAGATGGTTTATATGAAGAAGAACAAGGCCGCAAAGGATTTTTTGGCCCTGTTTCTCATCTTTTAAAAGATAAACCGCCAACACGCTGGACAAATATTGAAGGTCCTTTGCGTCCACATTTATATGATCTTGTTCCTTGCCAATATGAAAATGCAAAATGGCATCGATTGTTTTTTAACTCAGATGTTGTGATTTATTCGCAATGGAATAATAAAACAGATTTATCTCAGGATGTTGTTAATAAATTGCCTGCTTTGCGTAATGTTGAAGGCGAAACTTTATATTTTGTTCACGTGGGCTCTGGATCAGTATTGACAGAATATGGGTTATTAAAATTTAAAACAGGTTCTTATATTAATATTCCTAAATCTTTACATCATACGATAGTGTATGATGAGCCGACTCAATTTATTATTATCGAATCAACAACAGGGCTGTTTCGTGAACCTGATCGTGGTATGGTAGGCCGTAATGCTTTTTATGATTTAGCTGCCCTGGGCAAACCTAATTTAGAAGCTCTCAATCAATTTAAAAAAGATCACAAAGTTGAATCACATGAAATAGCTGTTCGACGTTTTGGGACTGTTACAAAATTTACTTATGATGCTTGTGTGTATGACACTGTCGCTTGGAAAGGCGATTTTTTTCCGTTTACATTACATGTTGATGATATGATGCCTATGATGTCTCATCGTGTTCACTTGCCACCATCAGCGCACACAACATTTGCTGCAAATGGTTTTGTTGTATGTACATTTTTACCACGCTTAATTGAAACTGATCAAGATGCTTTGAAAGTTCCGTTTTACCATCAAAATATCGACTACGATGAAGTTTTATTTTATCACGCGGGTCATTTCTTTAGTCGCGATAATTTACATTCAAATATGATGTCGTTTCATCCGGCAGGATTTCCACATGGCCCACATCCTAAGGCTTTTGCTAGCCAAGGGACAAAAACATTTACTGATGAAGTCGCCGTAATGGTTGACACCGTAAAGCCATTACAAGTTGATCCTTTTATTGAAAAGACCGAAGTACAATCGTACTGGCAATCTTGGATGAAGAAGTAATTTAAAGCGCCGCATAAAATAATGTACAGTTAATTTGACATTATGATAATTAAATGTAAAGTTAACTGTACATATGGGAAACTTAACTTTACAACTTAAAATCAAGTCTCGATTGGCACTATTTCGATCTGACCACGGTATTACGCAACAGCAATTAGCTGATGCGATCGGCGTGACTCGAGCGACAATAATCGCTATTGAAAAAGAAAACTATAATCCATCACTAGAGCTATCATTTCGTTTAGCTCGTTTTTTTAAAACAGACATACATTCACTATTTTTTGTCGCGGAGGAATTATGAAAAATAAATTCGATCAATGGCTTTTGTTATTTTTAAAATGGGCATCACCAATCGCTATTACAGCAGCTGTTTTATCGGTACTAGGTATGTCTAAAAACTCATTACTTATGGATATTTTAGGTATCACCACAATTTTGTGGATTATTATAGTAATATATCAAGTCTTCACAATTGGGCTGTCAGACAGTAAGCGCAATCAATTTGTGAGATGGCTAGCAGGAATTAAAGAAAACGACGAGAGAGAATCACTCATTGCTGGTGTCGTGAGTAAAAAAACATTTATTTTTATGACAGGTGTTTTAACGTTACTACTTTTTCTGAGTATGTTAAGAATTAGCATTTATCAAACTAACGAAATTATGCCAAATGGTAAAAAAAATGGAGAGGTAAGCTTAGGTTTTGCTTCGCAATTTATTCAAACTGATCTTGAGCAAAAAACAGTTCAAGAGGGATCACAGAAAATACACATTGTGCGCTACAATGGATTACCATTAACGGCGGATGGCGTTTTGATTATTGTTATGCTTTTGCAAATCGGAGCATTCTATACATTTTCGCGCCGTGAAAATAAAGCGCTCTAACACGCAAATCGCAAAGACACAAAAAGCTACGTTAGGTTTTCCCACAACATAGCTTTTAAGTGTCAACATCCTCCACTTTCCGGATTGGAGGTGTCGAATGAACAAAAAAAACTATTTGTTAATTCGGCGTGTTTTAAGAATAAGTTTAGACTGATTTAAAGTCTGGAGTAAGGATGGGACTTTAAATCCCTGGCGAATGTTGGGACATGAATAAAGCTTTGTGTGGGGCTGTTTGAAGTTTTGACAAAATATGAATATCGCATTGAAATATTTGAAGATGTTTATTTTTCAAAATATAGATTTTTATTGCGAGCGGTTGAGTTCTGATTTTTGGGCTGAGCCATTTAATGCCATTTCAAATTTTTCATTTATTTTATCTTCAATTATATTATGGATTCAGCTGCGAAGAATAGAAATAAAAAATAATCGTATTCAAATTGCAATAGCACTTATATTTTTAATTGGTATTGGCAGTTTTCTATTTCATACAGTCGCAGATGATTTAACATACTATTTTGATGTCATCCCGATTTTTAGTTTTCAAATATTTATTTTACATGAAATTTTAAAATCGATATTTCAATCTAATGTATATGCTCGTTTTTTACAGATAAGTGTTTTTATCTTTTCAACGCTTGTACTAAGTCGAAAAGAATATCTTACATTATTAAATGGTTCATTAGGCTATTTGCCAAGTGTTGCATTTTTATTATATTTATCTATTCAGAGCTATCGCTATAAAAAAATAATTTTGACTTATTTTTTAAAAACTACAGGTATTTTTGTAGTGTCTTTGCTATTTAGATCTATTGATATGTATTTTTGCAATTTAAATCCACATGGTTTTCACATGTTCTGGCATATTTTAAACGCATTAGTGCTGTACAATTTAGTTCAAATATTAATAGTAAATGAAAAACTTAATTTAAACGAGAGTAAAAGCTCCAGATTGAGTCAATAGTTGTAGATTTTTATAATCTTTCGATTGCTTTAATTGTGATGAAAAAAATTGGCTGATTTTGCAGTTGCGACCATTGTTGAGTTCTACAACCAGTTTTAATAACTCACTTTTTGTGTTTGTCTCAATCAGTGTACCAGAAAAACCTATAAAGACTGTTGAGTTATCTAAAAGACTTTTTTGCCATAGAACAGGAGCGTTCTGATTACTCAATTTTATCGTTGAATTTAAATTAACATTTAAAATATATTTTGGACAATTTTTGAACCCGTGTTTTGAAATATGAACTAACCAGTCTTTTAAAAAAAACTCTTGAAGCTCTTTATGCTTTAGTGATTGTAATACTTTAATCGATTCAAGATATATTTTAGGTAACTCTGAGACTTCACCATTTAATGAGTTTAAATTCTTGAAAGGTGTCATCGTGTTTTCACCACGTTTTGAAAATTTTCTTTTAAGTAGACTATTCAAAGTTTGATTAAATAATTGCTCATGTCTTTGATCAACCCAAACGCCTAAACTCCAGGTCGCACTGAATGAACCTGTTGATTCTGCTATATGCCAAGCGTTAGATGGCCAATAGCTTAAATCTCCTGGTGCAATAGTGATGACTTGCGATTGTTTATTATACCTAGAGTATTTGAATGCTCGGTTAAGTTCTGGGTGCTTTTGTACAAAATGATCTGTCCAGAGTCTAAATTTTTTGACACCAGTCACTGGCAAACTGAATACACCACACTTATCAACATGTACGCCAAACGGTGTTTTTTTATAATTACCAAGATATAGTCCGATTTCAGTAAATCGATTTGGAAACCCAATGTGTTGGTAGAGTTCATATGTAAAGTCTAATATTATTTTGCGAATGTAAGATTCGACTTGAAGTAATTCATCACAAACCAGACAGTAATCTGAAAACAAAGCACTCATACGGTGATGGTAACCCATAAAATTTTTGTCTTTTTTATGAGGCAGAAATTGTAGAACATCTTCTTCGTAAGTTAGATTTCCATCAATATATAATTTAAAGCCACTGGCATTTTTGTTTTTTCGACACTTATTGCTAAATTGTACTACTAAATTAAAAATGTCATTTTCGTTGATTTCAGTTAAAGCTGATTTAACATTAGTTAATGCAAGAGGCTTTTTTTCCCAATAGGATTTTACAAATCTATTCCAAAATTTTTGATCTAGATAGTAGTCTTTTTTTGAATGCTTAACAGTTGATTTTACTTTTTTCATTTATATCCATGCGGTTCTTAATTAAACAGCTTAATTTTCTATGGGATTTAGCGGGCCTAAAAATTGCTCGACATGTTCAACAACTTTTTTTAAGTGTCGAGCTGGAAAAATACTCGTTGAAGATCTTGTTGTAGGTTCATATGAATAATGAGTGATTGAGGCTTTGCCATTTTCATTTTTTTCAAAATCAAGATAAATTAAAGCAGAAGATTTACGTTCAATATCACGCTGAAATGCCACAAAATTTCCAAGTGAAAAAGCTATAAATGTTTCGCGCTTATCTTTTGTTATGTATTTTTCGGCTGGTTGTAAAACGTGCGGATGTGAGCCAATGACTGCGATTGCTCCGGCATCTAGTAAGTCATAAGCTAGTTTTTTTTGATCTTTCGTAGGCTCGTGGCTATATTCTACACCCCAGTGAGGCAATACAATAATTGCGTCTATTGTCGCATCTAAGGTTAATTTGCCAATTAAATTAAGCAATTCGCCTTTTTGTTCGTAACAGAGTAAAGTTTGTGATTTTTTATCTTTGAAACCATTCAGAGCTTCAGAACATGCAATCCAAGCAATATTAAAATTTTTGATTTTAGTAATAGTATAGAGCTGCGCATTCGGTTCGTTGGCTTTTCTCGTGCCTACAAAAGCCATGTTTCTTTCCCTTAAAGCATCTATGGTTTTATCTACACCGATCGATCCACGATCAAACGTATGATTATTGGAAGTAGAAACTATATCAACACCTGTTTTGATCAATGCATCAATAAGTGATGGATGATAATTAAATAAAAAATTTGTTCCTGAATATACATTCAAATCATAGGTGAAGCCGACATCTCCTTTATCGACTAGCTTATTTGTAATACCTAAAGCAGTTGCTCCCTCTAAGTTTAGATACGAAAAATCAGCTTTTTGAAATAACGGAATTGTTTTTTCCCAAAGTTTAGTGAAGTCATGATTTTTATCTGCAAGTACTTTTTTGTAGAGGTCATCATGAATGATAAGATCACCGGTAAATGAAAGTGTAATCTTCTGATTAGTATTTGTCCCTGAAACTATTCTTTGATGATGGTTTTGATTATAATCAGACTGAGATTTTTTAATAACTGAAAATTGTATTTTCTTAATTTTTTTTGCAAAAGTTGGTAAAGAAATCGTTAAAATAAAAATAAATGTAAAAAATTTCATAATAAAGTATCGGTATATTTCATCTTATATTAGTCTAGTCTATAGTCCAGTTTATTCAGTCAGTATAAGTGTTAGAATAATTTTATGAGTGATGTTAGTACAAAAAAAACATTAAGAACAGAGTGGTCGTTACTAGTAGAAAGTTTTATTGATGATTCCGAGCTCGAAGTAACGAAAAATAAGTTAAATTTAAAAGGACTCTCATTAGAGTTTGTTATCGAGCAGATTAAAGAATTAAGTGGGCAAAAGAAAATTTTGTTTCAAAAAATAGAAAAAATTAAAAATGAAATTGAACAGCAACAAGCTATTCACGAAAACCTTCTTTTGGTGGGGTCTGACACTCAAGAAATTAATTTTCAGTTGGACAAGCTACAAGAGCAAGGACAATTAATTTCTGAAGAAATACAAAAAATTGATGAAAAACTAAAAAAAATGAGAGCTTTAGAAGGTCAATTTTAGTCTTTTAAATTATTTTTTCGCTTAAGTTCTTTAAGTTCTCGTAGTTTACGAATGCTTTGTTGTAATACAATTTCAAGTGTTCTAAATTCTTTTGTTGAGGGCACGTTTTGTAAAAGCATTCTGCGAAGCACCGTGTGAACATTGATTTTCTTTTTTGATAAATCAAAGCCCATTTCAACTAACCATGTTTTAAGAGTATTCTCAGGGAAAACTTCTTCCGGTTTTTTTTGTTTATCTTTAGGTTTTTGCTGACCATCTAATCGCGAGCGTTCTCCGCCCAATGTTTGCCGCAAAATGAACATCGCAAGCAATGTTGCTTGAGCTAAATTGAGACTAGTATTTTCACCAAAAGTAGGGATCGAACAGCAAAAATGTGCGTACTTAATGTCGTCAGCGCTAAGACCCCAGTCTTCAGGTCCGAAAATTAAATGTATGACAAAAGAATCATCGGATTCTTTTTTTATTTCATTATTTGTATCAAGGAAGTTTTTTAATGTCGTTTGTAGATCTTGAACTTGTCGACCTCGGCCGTCACGGGCAGTGGTTGCGATACGTAAGCTGTGTGGCTCGTTGAGAAAAAAGTCATCCCAATTTTTATAGACAATTTTATTTTGTAGACCATATTGTCCGGTTGCTGCGGCTTTTTGTGCTTCGATAGTGAGTTCGCATTGTGGACCAATAAGAATAAGTTTGCCAATACCCATATTAGCCATTGCACGCGAGGTGGCACCAACGTTTCTTTCATATAGAGATCTTACTAAGACAATTCGAATATCTAATTTACGCATAGGCTAGACGTAAACCATCATCAATGATCGAAGTCAATTTTTCGTTTTTTTGTTTGATCATTTCCAGTTGGTTTTTTAATTTATTTTGCAATTCATCAGATGCTTTAATTTTAATTGCTAGCTCAAGAAGCTCTAAAATAACCAACCAGTGTTCAGGCGCTTTATTAATAGAATCACGTAAAAGCATATTAAAATCTGCTACTGATGAATTATGACTACGTCTGTAATCTCGAATATTCTGAAAAACTTGAAATAAAGTTTTTTGATCTTTGCTGTAAAATGGAATAGGTACTTGCATAGCAACAAAATCATCTGTTTCGCCATAATTTTTGCGATCAGCAGGGCCACCAAAAACTGAAATGATTTTTGTACTGACACAAATATCGTAAACACCCCAATCTGGTTGAAAAAGGACTTGCTGCTTATAAGCTACTGTCACTTGTTCGAGCGTTAAAATTTGAGATATTTTTGTGTCATATGTGTACTCGGTTATGAGTTTAACCATACCTCGAACAACCACGCCCGATTCATAGGTTAAAGTTACGAGAGATCCTGGTATCAATGTTTGATCAGTGTCAAACTTTCCCATTGGAAAGCTGTATCCACTTAAGTGGTGCTCTTTACCATGTCCTGGCAATTGCTTGTCACCCATACTAATCTGAGTTGGGCCTTTAATTTTTATAAAAATAGGATGCCCATTTGAATCTTTTAAGTATTCACTTACAACACCACTAATTTGAAAACCTGTATCAGTCTCGATTGTATTAACTGACTTTGCTAAAATAGCCTTGTCTAAACCCAAGGTGCCGCCAACTTTATAAGCCATTTGGGACGACATTTCGTGTAAAACGCTCACTAATGTTTTAAAATCAGGAGTTACAAATAATTGTGGTTGGGGTTCAGTAATATCATAAGATTGTTTGATACAATTTACACTGATCGGTATTTTTTTAACTTGCGAAGACAAGCACCACTTTGATTCACCAACAGATGATAGAAGACCTGCACCAAATATCTTTGGATTCTGAATGTCTCCGATTAATCCGTATTCTGCAGTCCACCAATTCATGCGTGATAGTTCTGTTGCTTCAGATACATGTGTTGTAGACTTAATTGTCGTCTGTAATTTTTGCTCAGCTTGTGTTATTTGTTCCGGAGTTGACTGCGGATTTTCTTTAATATCAGAGAGTTCTCTTATTGCCTCGTAAAGATCAAGATCTTCTTTACTTATAATGGCCTTTTTTGCAACTTGTGCATATTCTTTCAAATAAGATGCATACTCTGGTTCGATCAATATCGGTGCGTGACCTGCAGCTTCGTGAACAATATCTGGTGCTGGTGTATAAAGTAAATGATCAATACTTCTCATGTCAGAGGCTATTGGTAACACAGATAATGATTGAAGTTCCATGAAGGCAGCAGGCGGTATAAAACCACTAACTGGTATCGCGGTCCAGCCAAACTTTTGTAATTTTTCACTTATAGTTTCGATACGCGGAATTTCTTCTTCTGTGATGCCAGTTTTTTCTAGACCATCTAAATAACAAGAATGCGCATTTTTAGATAAAAAATCTTTAAGTTGTCTTAAGATGTAACGCCAAGTTGCTTGGTCTAAAGGTGTGTATCGCGAATAATTTTGTTCAACTTTATATTTTTGTAAATGACTTGGCAGCTCAAACATAAATTACAACCATGGATCTTCTTGAGTTAAATAATTTTTAACATAATCGTAAATGGCTTTTTCGAGTGGCCATTCGGGTTCAGATAAGCCCGCATTTTTCCATTTATTCATATTTGCAAGTGTATAGTACTGATATTGATTTTTAATATCGTCAGGCATTTCTAGCCAATCAATTTGCATTGGTTTGTTTAGAGATGTAAATAGAGCTTGCGCCATATTTAGCCAAGTGCGTGTTTCGCCGTAACCCATGTTATATATTCCGTTTTCTGGTTTTTTATTCATCAGTTCGAACATCCAGCGAACAACATCTTTAACATATACAAAATCTCGGACTTGTTCACCGTCGGCAAATTGCGGATTATAGGATTTAAATAGCCCAAGAGATGAGTGTTTTTTGAGATGGTTGTATGATTTGAAAGCAACACTGGCCATTGTCCCTTTTTCATATTCATTTGGACCATAAACATTAAAAAACTTAAGTCCATACCAATTTGGAGGCGTGGCTTTTTGCTTCAATGCCCATCGATCCATAATCACTTTTGAATCTCCATATAGATTGAGAGGCTTAAGTTTTTCAGGATCGGTTGTGTCATCGAAACCATTTTCTCCTGCACCGTAAGTTGCAGCACTGCTCGCATAGATTAAACTTTTTTGATACTGAGCACACCACTCAAAAAGTCTTTGAGAGTATTGAAAATTATTACTGTAAAGAAAGTCCCAATTTTTTTCTGTTGTTGCAGAGCAAGCACCCATGTGAATAATCCACGATACTTTTTTTTGGGCTTCGGGCGTTGCCAAATAACTCCATAATTCAGAAGCATTGTAAAATTCTATATATTTTCGTTTCGCTAGAAGATTGCGTTGAGCTAAATCAACCGTATCTGTTGCGATAATATCGTTAAATCCATTTTCGTTGAGCTGCCAGATCATGGCACTACCAATAAAACCGTTTGCACCTGTGACTATAATCATAATCTTATTATCTGGTATAACACTTCGTGTTCGCAAGGAAATTCAAAAATTGTCCTTGTGAAGCTTTTGAACATTATTGAAAAACTTTCTAAAAATTTAACATAAAAGCTAATGAGATCGCGCTCAGGTGCAAAATAATATGGCCCACGTGTTGCTTTGATTTTAAAAGTGTCTTGGTGGCCATTTTTTGGTCGTCACAGATGTATAGGGGTGCATTTTGCTAAAACGTATTTGGGGAATATCAGCTACAATTGCCATGGGGTTTTTACTGGGCTTTATTTTTGCTGGAATCGGTGGGATTTCGGCTGGACTTAAAGCTTCTGAGGCTCAGGCTAAAATTGATGCTAATAAAATAGAGGATTTTTGGGCTAAATCTGATTTGGACGAAATGGATTTGCGATCACTCGTTAATAATCGTTCGTGTGTTTTGTCAGAAAAAAACTTTTTATCGTGCGTTAACTCTGTGATCAATGCCTTAACTTTATTGCAACAGCGGTTAAGTTTTAATGGCGATATTTTGGCTTTTAGTTCTGATACAAATAGTTTGGATAACTACAAAGAAAAAGAAAATCTAATAGCATTTGCTAAATTATACAAAGAAAATTTACAGAGCACTTATGATTTTGATGAGTTATGGGATAAAATTTTAAGGCAAGCAACGCGAAAAATTCCTCAAAAGTATTTATTGGCACAAGGGATTAACGGATATTTATCTGTTAACAAGGATCCCCATACATACATTATGCCAATTGAATATTTTGATCAAGTAAGCTCCTCTTCTGAGCGTTCACCATATTTTGTTGGTCTTAGCTTAGAAAAGGATAAAGGACAGTTAAGAATTAAAAAAGTTATCAAAAACTCAGATGCTGATGCGGCTGGCCTGCAATCGAATGACATCGTATTGTCAATTAACGGACATAGGGCAGATCAACTGAATCTATCTGATGCTGGACAAATTTTAAGAGATCGAAATATTAGAATATTCAACTTTAATGTTCGCCGAAATGGCATATCATATTTAAAAACAATTCAAAGATCTTATCGAATACTAAGTCAAGTTTACTCCGAAATATACGATGTTGAAGCGCATAAAAGAGTCGGCGTTATTTATATATCTAAATTTTCTAAGAATACATGTTCTGAAGTTGAAAATATTTTGAGTGATTTAGCAAATCAAAGTATTTCAAGCCTGGTTCTTGACCTACGAGATAATCCTGGTGGACATTTATCCGAAGCATCGTGTTTAGCGGGGCTTTTTATTGGAGTAAACAAAAAAATTTATTCTGTTCAATATTTTGATTTAAGTAAATCAAGAGAAGTCGTATTAACGAACAGTGAGAAAATATACTCGGGTCCATTGGCTGTTTTAGTTAACACGAATTCTGCGAGTGCTTCAGAACTATTCGCTGGGGCGATACAGGAGTATAAAAGAGGTATTATCATTGGAACAAAAACTTTTGGTAAAGGCACATTTCAAGAGGTTGAAATGTGGAAAGACACCCAATCTGTTGGGTATTTTAAAACTAAAGGGTTCTATCTGCTGCCGAGTGGACAATCAACACAATTCTACGGGGTAAAACCAGATCTTGAAATTGATGATGGTAAAGTTTTGCCATCACGAGAGGAATTAAACTATTTAAATCCGATAATGCCACAACCTGAATTTGCACTGAAGAATATGCATGCGGAACTACCTTTGCAAAAGTGTGAAAATAAAATAACTAAACATTTTGAAATATCTGATATTGTTCTAACCAAAGCGATTGAAACATTACGTTGTAGCGAGCTTATGACATACATTGCATCACAATTTACAGGATCTGACTTTAACTGAAATCAACAACTGTGAATCCACCTCCGACAGCTTGTAAATTGGTTGTTTGCCCTTGATAAAGTCTCGCGATGACAAGCTGCAAATTATCTTTATATGCATAACACCTTAAATCATATTTAAATTTTTGAATTTCATTTTGATGAAGCACTTCTATTTCAGATGGTGCTGCGAGCTCTTGAGCGATAAAGCCTTGCGCAAATGCTTCATCAAATATTCGACGACTCATCGAGGCCCCTTTGTAGACTTGTTTGCTGCCAAAAGATGATTTTGGTTTAAAAAATAAGTTTTTACGAATTAACCATATATCATCTTTATTTGCATTTGTTAGGTCATAGATTTTGAGTAAACTAGTTGGTCGTGGGATATCGGTTTGCATTTGCCAATCGAACATTCTTTGTTTGTCTGCTAGAATAAAGTATTCCCATGGTGAAGGGGATAAGTGAATCTTTTTATTTTGATAAAGTTCTTTAATTAAATTCGATTTTTCATTTTGTAAGTAAAAATCAGTATAACGATTGTATATCATTGAGACATTATTTAATGCTTTTCGATCGTCAATATTTACTATATCTGCTTGTATGTTGAATTTCTTAAAAATTTCTTGGTAAAGCTTGAACTCGACAAACAGTTTTTGATCTGTTGGTTTTTCATCCATGATAAGCCAAGGTGACATCGAGGACAGGCCACATAATTGACTTTCATTTTCAAACATGGCGACAAGACTGCGATCATCAAAATTCGTATGATTACTGATGCCCCAAGACTCGTATAAATTTAGCCCAAGTGCTAAAAAAGCTGCATTCGTATTGATTTCGATCAACTTGAGTTGCAAATCACTTGTTAAGTGAAAATCATAACTTGTGCATACACTATGATTTTGAGCCTGAGGAATAGAATATCTATTAAATTCTTCATTAAGATGTTGCGAGGACCATTTACGTAATTTGTAGATTTGTTCAATTTGCTGCTGAATCTGATCTAAGACAGATAATGGTAAATTAATTTTATATGGACTAATTAAATTGTCAGAGATATTGTTTTTTAGAAACAAATCATCAAGACTAGTGTATTTTTGAGTTAGATGATGAATAAATTTTTGCTTTTGTAGATTCCAGCTGCTGTTCATAAAGTCATACTGCTCCAAATTACACAATCAATCAAATTGATAAAGATCATCTTATCATATATGAGTATTTTATGAATCAAAGAATAGTGACTTGGAATGTTAATGGAATTAGAGCGTGCTACGATAAAACATTGATGAGCTTTATTGATAAGCACAAGCCTGATATACTTTGTTTGCAGGAGACTAAAGCACATTATGATCAGGTCGAACCTGATATTCAGAAACTCAATTTTAAACACTCTTATTGGTCTTCGGCCGAAAAAAAAGGTTATTCAGGAGTTGCAACTTTTTTGAATCAAAAACCAATTAATGTTATTAAGGGCATTGATATCCCATCGTATGATAGTGAAGGCCGTATTGTTTGGACTCAGCATCAGTTTTTTGATTTATATAATATATATTTTCCGAACGGTGCTTCGGGGCCAGAGAGGCATGTTTTCAAACAAAAATTTTTAAGCGACTTAAAACAGCATTTGAGCTTCGAAATTAAAAAGGGACGCGATATTATTTTAGTTGGAGATTATAATATTGCCCATCTTGACGCTGACGTTTACGCGCCAAAGGCAATGACCCGAGAATCTGGATTTTTGCCTGAAGAGCGTGAATGGTTTTCTGAGTTTCTGAAGATTGGATTTGTTGATTCATTTAGACATTTTTATCCAGATGCTCAGAATGTTTATTCATGGTGGTCTTATAAAGACAACGCCAGACAAAAAAATAATGGCTGGCGAATAGATTATGTTTGTATAACAGAAAACTTAGTTAAAAATCTTAAGTCTTGTCAGGTTTTAGATCAGCAAGACGGCTCTGACCATTGTCCTGTGATGGTTGATTTAGTTTTTTAGTTATTTCTTTTTCTTCTAAAATAGACTTGAAGTGTTTGCGTATCATCATTTCGCCTAGAGCAGATGATTTGACGGTCCATTTTTTGACACTGACGGTAATCGCGGCTACAGCTATCTTATTTTCACCATCAGTTGCGTATCCTACAAACCAGTCATTGCGACCTTTGGGGTTTATTCCGCTAAAGTGCCCAGTTTTTCCGCCCATATCGACTTGTCTAAATTTTTTATCTCTGAGCATTTGTCTAAAGGCTTTGCGAGATGTTCCAGTTAATACGGTTTGTTCCATCATTTCTTGTACTTTTTGTGCCGATTCCGGTGTTATGGCTTGGCCAATTTCATAAGGTTCGGCTTGATAGATGAGTTCTCCATTTTTTCTTAACTGACTGACCATGTATGGAGCAATAATTTTTCCTGAGTTGATGATAGAGGCTGCAATCATGGCACCATGAACAGGGCTTAGAGTGTTGTATCGATTGTATCCAGATGCTACTTGGGTTAGTTCGTAGCCTTTTTCATTAGGAATATAGGCCTGACTAGGTTCGACAAAAAAGTCTGAAGGGATATATTTGTTGAACATGAAGCGTTTCGAATATTCTTGTAAATCTTGTGGTTCAAGGCTCTCTAGCGCCAATCGTCCAAAAGCTGTATTTATAGACTTGGCAAAAGCATCCTTAAGTGAAATAACACGCGTCCATTTATTAACTTTTTCAGATAACACATTTTTTTTATAGAGTGTGTAGTTTCCGCCATTAAATGCTATTTTTCTTGTAGGGTCTACGCCTTTGCGATCAACGGCAGTAGATGCGGTGATAACTTTAAAAATACTCGCAGCAGGAAATGTGGCTTTGACTGCAAGATTTTCAGCTTGCGCATTGTTTTTAACAAAACTCGACATAGCTAAAATTTGTCCTGTTTTTGCATCCATCATAACGATGGCGCCGTAGTCAGGTTTATATTGTTTAAGAAGCTTATCAGCGTTTTGTTGTAATTCTGGATCAAAAGAGTATTTAACTTCAATATTATCTTTTTCGAACAGATTAAGTCTTTGGCCAGCGCTTTGATCAATGAGATCAATTTTTTCCGGACGCTTATTTTTTGTAATTGAATCCTTAAGTGAAGCCATTATGGTTTTGCGTGCATCAGATTGAGACACAAATATTGAAAATGGCTGATTGAGCTGCTCTTTGCCTGTTAATTCCTCTTTATAGAGAAAAAAAGCAGCTGAAACGAGGATTAATAGAACTAGGACTCTATTTCCATGCTTAAAATGTTTAAAAAACGACTTATTTTGCTTTTCCATGTCCAATATTCTATCGGACTTTTTAAATCTTCCTTGAATCATATAGAAAAAATCTTAACATATTGAAATACGAAAACTCAATTACTAATAAGGACTTATATCTTATGAAGACTAAAGATAGAATTTTGTTAGGGTCTCTCAATCTGTTTAATAAGGACGGCGCGACTGAGGTCACGACCAACGATATAGCTAAAGATCTCAAAATGAGTCCAGGTAATTTGTATTTTCACTATAAAAATAAAGAGCAAATCATTCGTGAAATTTTCAAAAAACTTTCTGCAGAAACAGTCGAGGTCTGGAAACCGCAAACCAAGCTCGCTAAAAAGCAAAAGCAAGTCCAGCTTATGGAGTTCATTGATAAAAACTTACAACTGTATTGGAAGTACCGTTTTTTTCACCGCGAAACATTTACTCTTAGAAAAAAAGATTTAGATTTATCAAAGCTTTGGAAAGCACATACTCGCAAGCTGACTTTGATGATGATTATTTTGTACAAACATTGGGTTAAAACAGGTTTTATGATTCCAATTCAATCTAAAAGTGAAATGGAATATGTTGCAGAGATGTTATTTGTTTCGTCGAATAGTTTTATGCAGTTTCTTGAAACAGTCGATCGTGGAGAAAGCCCTCAGCAAAAAACTCTAGACAAAGCTCGTCGTCATATTATGCGAATGTTGCTGCCATACATGACTGGCGAAACAAAAGACGAGTTTGAAAAATTTATCAAAAGCTAGTCACAAATTGTTACTCAAATCCTTTAGATTGTCTTTAGCTGAATTGGATATTGGCTAGACTATTGCTTTCATTACCTTCGTTAAGTATCGGGGGAAAAATGTTATTGAAGCTCAGTCGTGCAAGTATTTATGTTATGTTATTTGTCCCCATTTTTTTCGCTCTGACATCTTGGGGCGCTACAGATTGCGATAAGGTTATTGAGCAGCTTAAGCAAATGAGAAAAGCACACGTAACAGTTCAAGCCAGTTTGATCGATAATCATGAGATGTTAGCTGATAGCTTAGATAGTTATACTGATGCACTGAGATCCACTGCTGGCCGCGCTCACAAGAGTGTTGAAATGAATATGGCAAAGGCTTCATCTTCTATCCGTGAACGTGGTCGTAAGGGTGCTGATTTGTCTGCAAAGCTTTCCGATAAAACTGATGAACTCATCAATCTTGTCGAAAAGTGTTTGAAGTAGTAAAACAATGTCATTTAAGTTCATTTTTTAGAACAAACAACCTAGAGACGCAGCTTGTCTTAAAAAATAATTATAAAATAACAAAGTAATTTCAATAATTTACAAAATTTCATTTTCTGTAAGATTTTCGTTGCAAAAATTACAAATTTCTATTTATATGTTGGCAGTTCCATTTTGGAACTTAAGTTATCGGCAAAGAAGCCGATACGACAAGGCTCAAAGTTCTAGATTTTAGTCTAGAAAACTGAATTTTGTTTAAGCATGGAGGACATTATGGCGAAAGCTGTACACACAACTAAGTCTGAAGTTACTAAACCTGCACCGGCGAAAGCTGTAGCAAAAGCCGACAAAAAAACAGCTGCTTCTGATAAAACAGCTTCGATTAAGCCTGTTTTGTCAAAGCCAGCTTTGACTATAACTAAGCCAAAAGAAATTACTGAGGATCTCATTTTAGAGTGTAAATCTAAGCTACTTAACACCAAAGCTGAGCTTTTAAATCGTGTTAAAGATGCTCGTGGTAAACTAGACCAATTTGAACGCGGTGGAGACGAAGCCGACCAAACTATGCGAATTTTAGCAGAACAAGAAGTGATGACTTTAACTGATCGTTTGCGCCAGCAATTGCTTGAAATTGAAAGTGCATTAGGTCGTATTGAGAGTGGCTCTTTCGGTTACTGTGAAGAAACTGAAGAACTCATTGAAGTTGAAAGACTTAGAGCTATTCCTTGGACTCGTTTAAGCATCGAAGGTGCTGAAATTCGTGAGTCAGTCGACAGAAGATACGCAAGATAGTTTTGATATTATCAAATAATAATGAGATGTCTTTCGACATCTAAAACAGGGGATTTTAATTGTTCAATTTGACAGTTAAAGTCCTTTTGCTTTTTAATCGTAAGATTAATTTCTTCGTCTATTTTTTCTTTACGCGCTTTTAATAAAAAATAACGACCGTTTTGTGAGTAATATTTTTTTGTGAACTGAACAATTTCATCAATCGGCTTAAAACCACGTGCTGTAATAAGATCAATACCAGTTAATTGTGGTGGTATCTCACCAAATATTTGAATGTTAGCTGCAATTTTTTGACAATCATTTAAAAATGTTTGTTTCAGTTTACTTTTTTCATAAAGATGGAATTTGATTTGAGGAAATTGAATCGCAAAAATAACAGCCGGTAATCCACCGCCTGAACCAAGATCGGCCACAGTTTTTATATTTTGGGGAAAATACTTTAACGGTAGCATAGAATCAATTATGTGATTGTCGATCAATTCTTCAAAAGTCATTTTGCGACTAACAAGGTTGAATTCATCATTGGTTTTACAAAGCAATTCAATGTATCCAACCAATTGAGATTTAAATTGAGATTTAAATCCCAGCTGTTCCATTATTATAAATCTTTGATCAAAAAAATCTTGATTAAATTGCATTTGCTAAAAAATCCTTATTTTGGTTGAGTCACGATGCTCCAATTACAAAGTTTATAAAGCATGCGTGCGCCAACATTACCATCCCACTCAGCTTCGTCGGCTTCGCCAGTTGAAACTTCATTTAGGTCAAATCCAACAATTTGACGACCAGATTGCGCTAAAACATTAAATAAAAAGAAGACTTCATCTGCAGATAATCCACCGATAACAGGTGTACCAGTCGAAGGGCAAAAGCGAGGATCTAATCCATCTATATCAAATGAAATATAAACTTTTTGTGGCAGTTCAGAAATAATATCAGCTGCTATTGAAGACCAACTTTCACCTTTAAGCTGGCGTTGTTTAACTCCGATATCAAAAAAAGTTTTAATATCTGAACGCGATTGGACGAAATTGTATTCTTCTTCGCAAAAATCACGAATGCCGACTTGAACGAGCTTTTTTGGTTTTGAACCAGTCGGCATATTCATAACATTATACATAATAGAAGCATGAGATTGTTCAAACCCTTGATAGGCTTTGCGTGTATCTGAGTGCGCATCAAGATGTAATATTCCAATTTCTGATTCACCGCTTACGGCTTTATGATTCTCGCAAATGGCCTTGATTGCGCCAAGCGGGGTTGAGTGATCTCCACCAACGAGACCAAATAATTTGCCAGCTTTTAAAATTTTGTTTGTCTCTGCATAGACCCAATCAGTCAGTTCACGAGAGGCTTGATTCACTTGGGCCGTCAGTTTCTCGATTGTCGCAGTGTCGTTTGACATTTCAGTTTTAAGAGCAATAACTTTTTGGGCCATTTCTTTAAAGTTTTTGCTTTTGTTCATGATCTCATCAGAGATGGGTTTCATGAAATAACCAGCTTCGTAAGCTGTTTTGGTTTCAAAATCAAAAAGATCGATTTGTTCAGAAGCTTCGCGAATAATACGTGGACCGTTAGAGGCACCTTTGCCGTAAGAAGTTGTCACTTCCCAAGGAACAGGTAGCAAAACCAATTTACATTCTTGTTCAGAGAGTGGAATTCCAAAAATTCCGAAATCAGAAGAAATAGTTGTTGTCGCATCAAATTTAGGTTTACGATTTTCAGTTTGATTCGTGGTCATGTGTGGTCCTTGTGTTTAATATCAATTTCAAGTAAAGGCTCATTCTTAAGTAAGAAGTTTGCCTTTGTAAAGCAGACTTAAGAAGTTTTGATAATTTAATACTTTTACCCACTTCAATTCGTCAATTTTAAGGTCTTCGCCTAAGTAAATGATGTAAAAATGACGACGTCATCGTCATTTTTACAAAATGAAAAGTTGTTAATGTTTTTTCGATATAAATTCAAGGCTTAGGTCTAGCTCTTATGTGGATAGTTAGCCAGATTCATTGAGTTATATAACTATTTAAAATCGTTGAGTCTTTTTCAATAAAACGCTGTGCATAAAATTACTCATCTTGAGAAGAAAATCTTGATCAAGTTGCACAGATCATTAATCTAGCAAGGTAAAAAAGAAAAGGGAGGATATCCTCATGATTTCAAAATTGAAAAGTTTAAAAAATATAGCAGCTGTAGCCATTACGGCTTCAGTATTTGCAACAAGCGCTAATGCAGCTGTTGTGAAGCCAAACGAAAATGCACCTAAGGGTGGAGTGTTTAATTATAGATTAGATGTTGAACCTGAAAGTTTGCATCCTATTATGGCCGGTGATGCGTATTCACAGTACGTCATGAATTATGGTATGGATACACTTTGTACAAAGGACTTAAATACTTGGGAGCATACTTCTCGTTTGGCCGAAAAATGGGAAGTGTCAAAAGATGGGCTAGTGTTTACTTTTCAGTTGAGAAAAGACGCTTTTTTTCACAATGGCGATCCTGTGACTGCCGAAGATGTTAAATTTTCTTTTGAAACAATTAGGGAGCCAAAACATCAAGCTTTAAATTTATTACCTTACTTTGAAAAATTTAATAAGGTCGAAGTGATTGATAAGCACACTATTCGATTTACTGCGAGTGAAAAATATTTCAAAAATTTAGACATTTTGTGTGGAATGATAACTGTTCTTCCAAAATCAGTTTATGGGGATATAAATAAATCAGTAAAGTTACAAAAAGAATTCGTAGGAGCCGGACCTTATGTTTTAGAGAAGTATGAAAAAGGACAAGGTATTGTTCTCAAAAAATTCGATAAATGGTATGGTAACACAGATACTAAGCATAAAAGCTCTTATAATTTTGAGAAAATAAATTTCAGAATTGTTAAAGATGACAATGTTATGATTGAAAGATTTAAAAAAGGAGATCTTGATTTTGCGACATTCACGCATACAGATCAGTATTTAACAGCAACTGGTAAACCATTTAAGGCAAAATTTAATGATGGCAAATTCCTAGGTTTTGCAGTTAAAAACGATATGCCAAAATCATATGGTTACATTGGATTGAATTTTAAAGATCCAATTTTAGCGGATAAAAATGTTAGATATGCTTTTGCACATTTAGTTAATCGTGCGGAAATGAATAAGAAGTTTTTTGAAGGCCTTAATGATTTAGCTAATGGACCTGTGTCGGTTAGCTCTAATCAAGCCGCTAAAATGAAACCGATTGATTTTAATCCTGCAAAAGCCAAGGAGTATTTAACAAAAGCAGGATGGACAGATAGCGATAAAAATGGTGTTTTAGATAAAGTTATAAACGGTCAAAAAACTGAACTAAGATTATCGTTTATCTACGCTCGTAAAGAATCTGAAAAACAATGGACAATGATCAAAGAAGATTGCAAAAAAGCAGGTATTGATCTTGAGCTAAAGTTGCTAGAGTGGAATACGTTTATTAAAACAATTGATGAAAGAAAAATGCAGCTTTGGGCTATGGCTTGGGGAGGCGGTGATGTAGAAATGGATCCGAAACAAATTTGGCATTCTACCTCTGCAGATAAGGGTGGATCTAATTATGGATCATATTCAAATCCAGAAGTAGATAAGTTGATAGATCAAGGGCGTTCAGAGTTGGACGCAAAGAAAAGAACAGAGATATTCAAAAAAGCTTATACTTTAATAGCTGAAGATGTTCCATACGTATTTATGTTTAATAAAAAATATGAGTTTTACTTAAGTTCAAATAAAGTGAAAACACCTGGTGATACATTTAGATATGATTTCGGTAGCATGTACTGGTGGTCAGCTCAAAAATAATTGATATCTAAAAAAATCAATTAAATAAAAAATCCCTGTGGAAAACCATGGGGATTTTTTATTTAAAGAGCCCATACAAGCTTTTTCCATGTCTCAACATTCGCCGGGGATTTAAAGTCCCATCCTTAGTTCAGATAACTCTTAATAAGTCTAAACTTATCTTTAAAACACGCCGAATTAATAAATAACTTTGTTTATTTATCATTCGACACCTCCAATCCGAAAAGCAGAGGATGTTGACGCTTAAAAGCTATGTGTGGGGAAACCAAACATAGCTTTTTATTTTTTTGCAGTTATGGGGCCAAAAATAAATTTAGCGATGAGAGTCTTTTTGTAATCTCCATAAAACCAGCCAAAAATTAAGCAAAAGCCCTAAAAAAGTTTGAGTTTTAGCTCGAATGTACAGTATAAGGTCGTATGTTTGTTTATATACTACGTCGAATACTTTTAGCGATCCCCACATTTCTAGGCATTACACTTGTGACATTTTTAATTATCAATGCGGCACCAGGTGGGCCAATTGAGCAAAAGATGCAAAAAATTCGTATGGGTGGCGGAGATGGTGGCAAAAGTACTGGGGTATCTCAAGAGGTCCTAGACAGTTTAGCGAAGCAGTACGGCTTTGATAAGCCTGTTCACGAAAGATATTTTATCTGGTTAAAAAATATTTCTCGTTTTGATTTTGGTGATAGTTTTTCTTATCAAGAACCAGTGATAGATGTGATTTCATCTAAATTCCCAGTCTCGCTGACATTTGGTTTGGTTTCACTTTTTTTAACTTATTTGGTTTGTATCCCGCTTGGGGTTAAAAAAGCTATTCATGCAGGTAGTTTTTTTGACCGATTTACGGGTTTTGTACTCAATACCATGTATTCGATACCTCCATTGATATTGGCGATTTTTTTAATCGTTTGGTTTGCGGGTGGATCTTATTTTGATTGGTTTCCGATAGGTGGCATTAAGTCTGATAATTATGATGAGCTAACAACTTTTGGTAAATTTTTAGATCGTGCATATCATTTTGTTTTGCCTTTGACGTGTTATATGATTGGTAACTTTACAGAGTTATCAATGCTCGTTCGAAACTCGATGTTAGATATTATTAAATCTGATTATATACGCACGGCTCGCGCTAAAGGCCTATCTGACAAATTAGTGTATTATAAACACGCTTTAAGAAATGCTCTTATTCCTGTAGCGACAGGTTTGGGCGGATTTTTGCGGGTATTTTTGGCCGGCTCATTGATTATAGAGACAATTTTTAATTTAGATGGAATTGGTTTGCTTGGTTATAGTTCGATATTATCTCGAGATTATAACGTTATCATGGGATTGACGTTTATATCGGCGATACTTTTGTTAGCTGGTAATATCCTTAGTGATATTATTTATGTGATGGTTGATCCACGAATTGATTTTAAATAAGTCGGAGCTGCACTGTGAATATTATTGAAAACAGACTCATTACCAATGAATTAACTTTAAAAAGATATCGCAGATTTAAGCGTAACAAATCAGCTGTGCTTGCATGCTGGACAGTTTTTTTTCTTTTATTTTTTAGCTTTACAGCTGAGTTCTGGGCTAACAGTAAACCTCTTTTCATGAAGTATAACGGTAAAGTTTATGCTCCGTTATTTTTTGATTATCATCCTACTGAATTTGGTCGTGATGACATTTATGTAATGGATTACCGATCGTTAGAGTTTAAGCAACAAGATTGGGCAGCATGGCCATTGATTCAATGGGATCCATATGAAAGTAATTCTGTTGTTGAGAGTTATCCTTCGGCGCCGACAAAATATAATCTGATGGGCACTGACGATAGAGGTCGTGATGTCTTTACGAGATTGTTATATGGATTACGCTATTCTTTTATTTTTGCTATAGGTGCGTGGCTAGCTTCTTATTTGCTCGGAGTCGTCATTGGTTCAATCACTGGTTTTTTTGGTGGCAAAGTTGATTTGGTTGGAATGAGAACTGTTGAAATTATTCAAACGATGCCAACTACGCTTATTTTAATTACGATTATCTCAATATTTACGCCAAATTTGTTTGTACTTGTTTTATTTTTAGCAGCTTTTGATTGGACTAAAATTGCATTGTATATGCGTGGTCAGTTTTTGCAATTACGTAAACGTGAATATGTTGAAGCGGCTCGAGCGATTGGATCATCCAACAAAAGAATTATTTTTAAACATATTCTGCCAAATGCGATTACTCCGATCGTGACGTTTTCACCTTTTGATATTGCAATTAATATTTCAACGTTAGCTTTTTTAGATTATTTAGGTTTAGGGTTAAGAGCGCCAACACCAAGTTGGGGTGAATTGCTACAGCAAGCACAAAAATATTTTACCACTGCTGAGTGGTTGGTTTGGTATCCCGCTGTTGCGCTGATTTTAACTTTAACATTGCTCATTAATATAGGATTAGCAGTTCGCGATGCGTTCGATGCTAAGTCATCAGTTGGATAGTCCCAGGGTAGATTACAACAAACCATATTTATTGGTCACGATGGCTGGTCGTGGCCAGCGCTTTAAAGATGCTGGCTATAAAGAGCCTAAACCTTTTGTTCCTGTTTTGGGTAAGCCCATTATTCAAAGATTACTTGATTTGTTTCCAATAGATTGGCCATCAGTGTTTGTTTTTAACAATGTCGATTATGAAAAAAAGCATTTAGATCAAGTTAGAGAATTTCGTAAAGCCCATCAATTTGAAAATTCTCATGTGCAATTAACATCTATTGATGTGAACACTTCAGGTCCAATGAAAACAGTTATGGCTGGCGTTGAGCTTGTTGCTGATCAGGCCCCTGTGATGGTCACTTACTGTGATTATGGTATGGTTTGGAATCCTCAAGAATTTTTAGATTTTACGAAACATAATGATTCAGATATTATTTTTATAAGTTATAAAGGTTTTCATGCGCATTATTTGAGTTCCAATATGTATTGTTACACTAAAACAGATGGCATTCGTGTTTTAGATATTAAAGAAAAAGAATCATTTTCTCCAAATCGTGAAGATGATTATGCTTCAACAGGTGCATATTTTTTTAAATCAGCAGCATTATTAAAGCAGGCCTTAGCTGAGCAAAAGCTGCAGGGGTTAAACTGGCATGGGGAATATTTCACTTCGCTTGCTATTAAATCCTTGATGAATGTGCGCCAAGATTTAAAAATTCATGTTTATGAAATTAATAAGTTTTTTCAATGGGGTACGCCCGAGGATTTAAAAGCTTTTGAGTATTGGGCAGAGGTCGATTATGCAAATTTTAAAAAATAAATATGTCATTGGTTTTATTATATTAGTGTCACTACTTGCATTTTTAGATTGGATTATTTTTGGCAGGTCACCAGTCAAAGAACTCACCACAGTTAAAGAAGTTGTTGGACAAAAAATTCAAGAGGTCGCAAATGTTGATCTAAATAGTGCTGGATCAGCTGCGCAAACAGAAAATCGAGAACAATCCGAGATAACTAATAACTTCAACAAAATGGACAATCAGGCTTTTAAAAATTGGCTAGATGCTGAGGCTCAAATAATGAATAATTTTAACGTCAATGCTGAAGCTTTAACTGAAAAATATAAACAAATTGCAGAGCAAATGACACTTGAGCAGTTTTCGGAATTAGCTAAAGTTGTTCAATCTGATGAACCAAATGCAAATAAAAAAGTTCTTTCCGCATACTTGCTTGCATTTGCTGGATATGGATCAATAGCTGATTTATCAAAAACAATTTTAAGTCCATTAAATGTTCAAGGTAATCCCAATGAGCCTCACTCAACGGCTGAAGTTCAGCAAACTCGCGAAAGAGCCATGAGAGTATTGTTAATTGATCGATTTTTTAATTTAGCTCAAGGATCAAATAAGTCTGAAGCTGAAAATGCGAAACAGGAATTAAAAAAACTTATTTCAAGTATAAGTGATTTGTATTTAAGAAATTACGCTCAGAGTAAATTTAACGAATTATCAAAGTAAATTATTTAAACTGTTGCACGCATCTTTAAACTAAGGTCAAATTTTCTTGTCACGAGGAGGGGTGTGATGATGAAAAAAACATCGATGTTTTTTGTTGCTTTGCTATCTGCATTTTTCGTTTTAAGTACACAATCAGTAAATGCGCAGATTGGTATCAGTCCAATACCACCAAAGCAAGATCCAAAAGAGGGTTGCATATCGGCAGCTGATATGACAGAGATTGCTAATTATTTTAAGCAATTTAAAAATTTAGCTGGACAAGAATATTGTCATGACGAATCACAAACGTCTTACTTGCTAGCTGGTTTAAATTATATTCGTAAAGTACAGTTTAGTGAATCAATGGTGAATAGCCCTGATGAATTATTTACAGGTAAATTCGCTAAAGATTGGTTTGGCTATTTCACAAAAAGAATTAACAAAATTCAAATCGAGTCTAATTGTCCAACTGGAGTAATAGCATTTGTGTATGCAGGTTTTATGGCTGATTCGACAATGCATGCGTGCCCAATGGCTTTGACTAATGCCTTTACAGCTTTAGATTTAGCCAGTGTGTTTTTACATGAAGCTCGACATCTAGATGGGTTTCCTCATGTTGTTTGTGCTGAAGGTCCTCGTGCCGGATTACAAGGTGCTTGTGATAAAAAAATATCAGACGGTGGATCATACGCTGTGACTGTTGAGACTTATACTCAATTAGGCCAATACGGTAAAGATATTCATCCAGCATTCAGAGCAATTGCTCAAGCCTCTGCTTTGATATATGGTGCTGAAGCATTTCAGCAAAAGGTCAAAATAAATACTGAAGAAGCGTTTCTAGCATTAACTTCAGATAAGAAAATATACAAAATAGATTCAACTTTAAGTAAAGCCCCTCAAATAATGGGTTCTACGGTTGATTTGGGACATTTTATTAAATCTAAAATGGGTCTTGTGATTATGCCGACTGATAAAACAAAACAAATGGTTCGTGTATTCCCAACAGGTGAAACGCAGAGCATGGCTAATGAATACAATACAAGCATTGTTTCTGACCGCCAAAACGTTGTTGATTATTATTTTGCATGGACATGGAACGCTCGTATTGAAAAAAATAAAGTTCGTTTTTTCTGTGACAAACGCGAAAAACCAACTCAAAGCACTGATGTAAGTTTTCCGTCGCAAGTTGAGGCTCAGAGCATTGTTTACCCTGAAGGATATACTCCAAATCAGAATTTTGCATACGTTGCAACATCGCAAGGTTTGTATAAATTTTCGTGTGAATCTGGCAAAGGACAAATCGTAGCTGCTCAAAATACTATTGATTCAGATATTAAAAGAATACACAGAGCAAATAATGTGATTTTGGCTTTAACAAAAACTGGTGAAGTTTTAAACTTATCAAATCAAGCTCAGAGAATTGATTTAGGATTATCTAATATTGTAGATATAACCTCATATTCACGAGCAACATTTTTTGATAAATAATCAAAAATAGCTCATAACTAAAAACATAGCTTGAAGGCTCTCATGGACGAGGGCCTTTTTTTATAGAATCGTTTGATCCTTTACAAAATCCTCATAAAATTTTGCAAATTGATTTTGATCAGGCAGAGTTACAAGCATCACATCACTTAGAATTTGTTGTAAAAACGGATGAATATCTTCTAAAAGATCGCCATCAACAAAAGACATCGACCATTTTTCAAAATATCGTTTTAGTGAGTGCCATTCGCCGACAATACGTAATTTAGTATGTCTACGATCTTGAATGATTCGGCCGATAACTTCTTTAACGTTTTTTTGCGAGCCTTCCAAGAACTGTATGAAAAAACCATCACGATATATAAGCATACCCGTTACGCTTAAATTTGAATTTCTTTGACGTGCAGAAAATAATATATTTTCAAGGTCGGTATAGCTGAGATCAGGACATGCTTCGCTGACATAGACTAATTGAAATATGTCAGTTGAATCATCTTTATGTTGAGAATTCGATGGTTTTGAGTTTGTCAAAAATTATTCCATTTCTTCTAGATAAGTATATCCAGATAGACCTTCTTCGTAATGCTTAAGTAGTGATTTAGCCTCTTGTTTAGAAATATTACCTGCCGCGATTGATTCTTCGGTGTATTGGCGAACTTTATCAACCATTTCAGCGCGACCATATTGGACGTAACTTAAAACTTCAGTCACAGTATCACCCGGAATATAATGATCAACAGTGTATCCTGATTCGTGTATTGAAATGTGAACAGCGTCTGTATCGCCAAAGAGATTATGTAAATCGCCTAAAATTTCTTGATAAGCACCAGTTAAAAATACAGCTAAAAAATAAGGAGCATCGCCTTCTTTGAAAGGGTGTATTCTTAAAGTTTTTTTGAACTCGCCAGTTTCAGTATCGATAAACTTTTCAATTTTACCATCAGAATCGCAAGTCAAATCCGCAAGAGTAGCTTCATGGTAGGGCTCTTGTTCTAAATTGTGAATAGGCATAACTGGAAACAGTTGGCCAACGGCCCAAGAATCAGGAACAGATTGAAATACTGAAAAATTACAGAAATAAGTATCACCTAATTCTTCACGTAATTGCTCGACAATATCTTCACAATCTGGCGTGATGCGAGCGATTTCTAACATTTTAGTTGCGATCGTAAAGTGCATACTTTCACACCAAGCACGTTGAGTTAAGTTTAACACGCCATAAGTGAATAAATTAAGAACTTCGCTTTTTGATTGCATTAAATCGTTGAAGCACTCGTTGATATTATCCGGATTGAGTTTTTCAAAAATATACTGCATGTCTTGCATGATAGCAGGATCTTTTTTTACAGCTGGAACTGGCGGTTGTTGGCGATACAAATTGTTAACGCCCATAACATTGAAAACTAAAACAGAGTGATGCGCTACAAGTGATCGACCTGATTCAGTAATAATATTTGGATGCGGAATATTTTTTTCATCGCATAAAGTTTGAATTGTTGAAACCACATCGTTAGCATATTCTTGTTCAGAGTAATTGATTGATGAATCAGAGCTACCAGAACCGTCATAGTCTACACCTAAACCACCACCAACATCGATGTATTTTAAATTAGCACCTAAGCTGTGAAGTTCTGTGTAGAATCTAGCGGCTTCTTTGAGAGAAGACTTAATACTTTGAATTGAAGGGACTTGAGAACCAATGTGGTAGTGTAAAAGTTCAAGACATTCTAACATGTCTTGTTTGCGAAGCGTTTCAACACCTTCAACGATTTCAGCTGCCGTTAAACCAAATTTAGATTTAGCACCTGCTGAATCAACCCATTTACCAGCGCCTTGTGTGTTTAGTTTAGCGCGGAAACCAATTTTTGGTCTGATCGATAATTTTTTAGCTGATTCGACTATGATTTTAATTTCATCTTTGCGATCAACAACGATAATAATGTCACGTCCAAGTTTTTGTGCAAGCAATGCTGTTTCAATATATTCAGCATCTTTAAAACCGTTACAAACAATAACAGCATCTGAAGTGTTCATCAAAGAAAGAACAACAAGCAGTTCTGGTTTTGAACCACACTCTAATCCTAATTTACAGTTTTTGCCAAAACGCACAAGTTCTTCAACGAGATGACGTTGTTGATTAACTTTGATTGGGAAAACACCACAGTATTGGCCTTTATAATTGTGATCGACAAAAGCTTTTTGAAAACAAGAGTGTAATAATTGAACGCGCTGATTGATAATATCAGGAAAGCGAATCATGATTGGTACTCGGATTCCGCGATCTTGTAATTCCTGAGTTAATTCATAAAGATCAACGCCTGGTCCTTTTTCACCCTTTGGGGTGACGACCACATGTCCTTGGGAATTCACACGAAAATAACCATTGCCCCAGTTGTTGATCCCGTAAAGCGCAGCGCTTTGTTCAGGACTCCATGAGGCTGATTTTAAGTGAGCAAAAGTTTGACTAGATTCCATGAAACTCCCCCAAAAAAAAATAATAAGATTTTTATACAGATTTTTTCAGGGGGTGCAATTTATTTTACGATCAGGTTTAAAATTTTTCCTGCTTTGTAAATGACTTTGGCAGGGGTTTGTCCATTGATGGCTGCTGATACAGTTACAACCTTTAAAGCTTCAGATACCGCTTTGGCTTCATCAGCGTCAGGAGCTATTTCGATCGTTCCGCGCATTTTGCCATTAACTTGTACCCCCATTGTGACTGTGTCATCTTGGCAGAGTACTGGATCAAATTTCGGCCATGGAGCTGTCACAACCAAACCTGATCCACCCATGCGACTCCAAAGTTCTTCAGCCAAATGCGGAGCAAATGGTTGTAAAATTTGCGCAAGTGGAAGAAGTGCTTTCTTAGATTTACACTCAAATTTGTAGAGTTCATTAACTAGAATCATCATTTGGCTGATCGAAGTGTTAAAGCTTAAATTCTCAATATCTTCGGTCACTTTTTTGATGGTTTTGTGAACAGCTTTTTCAACTTCTTTTGGTAAATCAGAATTATCAGCATGAGTTTCACCAGTTTGTTCATTAACGACTAAACGAAACAAGCGATCTAAAAATCTTTTTACGCCATCAATGCCTGATGAAGACCAAGGCTTATCCTTGTCTAAAGGGCCTAAAAAGCTTACGAAGCAGCGTAGTGCATCAACACCGTAATCTTTTGCAACCTCGTCAGCTGGTATGACATTGCCCCTAGATTTTGACATTTTTTCGCCATCTGGGCCTAAGATCATCCCTTGGTGAGCAAGCTTTTTAAAAGGCTCGTCAACAGGCGAAAGACCAACATCAAAAAGAACTTTTGTCCAAAAGCGTGAATAAAGTAAATGACCCACAGTGTGCTCAGGTCCGCCAACATAAAGATCCACAGGCATCCAGTATTTCGCAGCTTCTTGTGAAAATGGAGCTTTTTCATTAAGGGGATCTGTGTATCTTAAGAAATACCACGATGAACCAGCGGCACCTGGCATAGTGTCAGTTTCACGTTTACCACCACGATATGAAACCCAATCTTTGTTGTTTGATAATGGCGCTTCACCTGAATCACTTGGTTCGTAATTGGCCACTTGAGGTAAAACAACAGGTAATTCGTCGACTGGAACTGCGCAAAGTTCACCGCTCTCGTTTTTGTAAATTGGAAACGGTTCGCCCCAGTATCTTTGACGAGAGAAAAGCCAATCACGCAATTTGTATTGAACTTGTTTTTGACCAAGTTTTTGCGAAACTAAGTGATCAATCATTTTTGGAATCGCTTGTGACTTCATTAGGCCGTTTAGGAAATCAGAATTGCAAAGTTGGCCTTCACCCGTGAATGGTAAATCAGTTTCAGATTCAAGAACACGAACGATTGGTAATTGAAATTGTGTTGCAAATTCAAAATCACGCTCATCATGCCCTGGCACAGCCATTATGGCACCTGTGCCGTAATCCATCATGACGTAATCAGCAATCCAAATTGGAATTTCTTTTTGAGTAACAGGGTTAATCGCGTAGCCACCAGTGAAAACTCCAGTTTTTTCAGTGTTGGCTTTACGGTCCACTTCTGATTTTTTGGCACTGGCTTCGATGTAATCGGCAACAGTTTTAGCTTGTCCTTGCGAAGTTATTTTTTTAACCAAAGGATGTTCTGGTGCAAGAACCATAAAGGTTACGCCAAAAATTGTATCTGGGCGAGTTGTGAAAATCTCAAAATTTTCATTCGCAAGACTTTTGATATTAAATTTGACTGTAGCACCTTCTGATTTACCGATCCAGTTACGTTGAGCTTCTTTAGTGCGTTCTGGCCAATCAAGTTGATCAAGATCATTAAGTAATCTTTCTGCGTAATCTGTTATTTTGAGCATCCATTGCTTCATTGGAACACGAATAACAGGATGTCCGCCTCGCTCAGATTTACCATCGACAACTTCGTCGTTGGCCAAAACGGTTTTCAATGCTGGACACCAATTCACCGGCACTTCTTTTTGGTAAGCTAAACCTTTTTCAAATAATTTTTGAAAAATAAATTGAGTCCACTTGTAATACTGTGGTTCACAAGTTGAAATTTCGCGTGACCAATCAAAGCTGAATCCATAGCGTTGCAATGTTGCTCGAAAACTCTCGATTGCTTTTTGTGTTGTTATTGATGGATGTACTCCTGTTTGTATAGCGTACTGTTCAGCGGGTAATCCAAAAGCATCATAACCCATAGGGTGTAACACGTTAAAACCCTGAGCGCGTTTATATCGAGATACAATATCAGTCGGTGTGTAAGAAGCAATATGACCCATATGTAAGCCAGAGCCCGATGGATACGGAAACATATCTAAAGCGTAGTATTTAGGTTTTGTCGATTGGTTATCAGCTTTGTAAGCTTGCTTATCCATCCAAACTTTTTGCCATTTTGATTCAATATCAACGTGCTTCATGAGTGTCCTTTAAAAGCTAAGTGTTTATTCGAAGTTTGATTTTAAACGGATCGAGTGCAATTAGCAAATGACAATAAAATGCAGCATTAAGATTTATAGTTCTAGTTTTTAACTGAGTAAAGTGGCAATTCTAGAACAAATGTTGTATTCGATGCTTTTGGATAATAATACAAATGACCACCATGGTCTGATGCGATTCCTTGCGAAATACTTAAACCTAAGCCTGTACCTTTGCCGATGTCTTTTGTTGTATAAAATGGCTGCATAATTTTTGTAATGATATCTTCAGGGATACCATTACCTGAATCTATAATTCGTATCTTTACAAGACCATTATCATCTTGCGCAATAACCTTGATCCAAGGCTGTTCCTGATGCTCAATCGCATCCATGGAATTTGATAGCAGATTCATGAAAATTTGTGCTAATTGAGTTGGACGGCAATGAATTTTGTAATCCTCTGAAATTTCGGTAGAGACATGAATGTTTTTAAATTTGAGCTTTTCATAACACAGCTCTAGAGTCTCATCTAGAATATCTTTAAGGGGTGCTAATTGCATAGGATCTTTATCTGAATCTCTTGAGAATGTGCGTAAACCTTTGATTATTTTTGCGATTCGATTTGCTGTGTTTTCAATTTTGTTAACATCTTCAATAATTTTTTCATTGTTTTGGTTCGCTGGCTCTAATCGCTTTTTGATATGATTTGATTTCATAAGAATGATACTTAAGGGATTGTTAATTTCATGAGCGATGCCGCTTGCCATTTCCCCAAGGGAAGACATTTTAGCTGAAGTGATAAGTGTGGCGCGTTGATCTCTAATTGTATCAACAAATATTTTTAAAAAAACACCTGTGATTGCATATGCACCTAAAAAATTAATAATCGAATATAATTTAGTATGTGGTGTGTTTCGTACGTATTCAGTGGGCACAAAAGATGCGCCAAATAACTCGGTTACGACGAGCAGGATGACCGGCAGTAGCGTAGAAATAAGTATTTTGATTGTATCTGTTATTTCAAATAAAATGAGAGCTATTATGATTGAAGGTATATAATAATACTCTGTTTTGATAGAGTGGCCAAAGCCTAAGCTTGTAGCGTAAATATAAAAGTCACAGCTTATAATAAAGAGCAAGCGAGATTGCGAATGAAATCCTTTCTTTTCTAGTAAATAAGTTGCGGGTGTTAATACAAAAATACCTAAGGTAACAGCTGCCGCAGACACGTAGGATTCTTCATAAATATACAGAAACACATATCCGATTATACAGATTAGAACTGAAATTAAAAATTTGTTAAATAACTTTGTCGACTTGGAATAAAGTAAGTTATTTGTGTTTTTGATTGTATTCAACATATATAAATTTAGTACAACGTCTAGGTTGTGTCTCTTATCGAGAATCATGTTATAAAGTGTAAAACTATTAGTCTAGTTTTTAATTTTTTTTTATCAAGATCTAATCAAAAAATTAAACTTGCCGATAGGTTTCCTATATGAAAAAGGATCCAAAGCAGAGAGTCATAGTTGTCTTGGATGAAGATCCCGACACACTTGAATTAGCCGTTGAACCCCTTCGTTGGGAAGGTTATGACGTGCATGGATTTACTTCTGCTAAAGAAGCAAGCGAGTCACTTAAAACACTGAGGCCACAGCTTGTCGTCATTGATCCAGATTTTTCATCCGGACAAGGTGAAGAGTACTTGGCTAATTTTTTTTCGACGCAGCAGAAAACACCAGTTATTGTTATGTCTTCGCAAGCAACAACAGAGCGAACAACTCAGTATTTAGATATGGGTGCGTGTGATTTTATTAGCTCACCTTTCGTACCTTTAGAGTTTTTAGCTCGTGTTAGAACGCAGCTTAGATTTCGTGATATCCAAGATGAATTAATTGTAGCTAATCAAAAGTTACAAGAGCTTGTTGAAATAGATGATCTCACCGGGCTTTTTAACACACGTTCGCTTTATTCAAAATTGGAGTTTGAGTTAGAAAGAGCTGCCAGATTTCACCGTCCACTTACAGTCATCATGATAGACATGGACAAGTTTAAAAATGTTAATGATGGTCATGATCATTTATTTGGAAGCTTTGTTTTATCGGAAGTTGGTAAAATTATTCGTCAAAACACTCGAACCGTCGATATTCCTGCTCGTTATGGTGGTGACGAATTTTTAATCGTTTTATCAGAGGTTCCGTTGAGTGGTGTTGAGCACTTTTGTGAGAAATTAAGACAAAAAATTGAGCAAACAACATTTTCTCAAGGGCCAGATTCGATAAAATTAACTCTCTCTTTGGGTTATGCAACATATGATTCATCGGCACAAGAGCAAATTCAGGCTAAAGAGCTAGTTCGTCGCGCAGATGTAGCACTTTATGAAGCTAAAAGATCTGGGCGAAACTGTGTTATTGCTTACAATGAAAAATTTGACCGATTACATAAAATAGAAAAATCTCCAGTCATGGAAATTCTTGAGAGAAAAAGAAAGACAGCTTAGCTTTTTTATGACATAGAATGACTATGTCAAATCATCAAACAAAAGCCGCTAAAATATCCCTTATAGTTAGTTTTTGTGTTCTTGCTTTAAAATTTACTGCATATTTTCAAACTAATTCGACTGCCATATTGTCAGACGCATTGGAAACAATAACTAATGTTGTTACGGCGATCGTAGGCTTGATCGTTTTAAAATATGCACTAGAACCAGCAGATGAAAACCATCCTTATGGTCATGGCAAGTTAGAGTATTTTTCAGCAGCCTTTGAGGGCGGAATTATTTTATTTGCAGCTTTTGCAATTATTTTTGAATCCATAAGAACAATCATTGACGGTTATGATGTTAAAAATATTACTATTGGTATCTCTTATGTAGTTGCGGCATCGTTAATTAACTTTTTCGTTGGATTGTATTTAGTTAATGTTGGTAAAAAACAAAATTCAGAAACATTAAAAGCTGGTGGTATGCATTTACTGGCTGATGTCAAAACTACAGCAGGGGTTGTTGTTGGACTTGTTTTGTATAAAGTCACTGGTCTTGAATGGATTGATCCTGCAATCGGTATATTGGTCGGGCTGTGGTTAGGGCATGAGTCATCACAAATTATTAAAAGAAATATTGGCGGTTTGTTAGATGAAACAGATTTAGAGAGTGTGGCTGACTTAGCTAAAAATATTTCTAATCATGTTAAGCCTGGTATCATTGATATTCACAATTTAAGGATTATTCGGTCGGGATCTTTTCATCATATTGATGCGCATATTGTAGTTCCTGAATTCTGGAATATTAAAATTATTCATGATTTGGCGCATGATTTTGAAAAGGCAGTTGTTAAAGATTATAAATTCGAAGGTGAGTTTGCATTTCATACAGACCCTTGCCATCAGCATTATTGCAAAAACTGTGATATTGCGAATTGTCCCGTACGTAAATCAGAATTCAAAGAGAAACGTGATCTTAGTGCTCAACACATGATAAAAGGTCCTCAATACACTGACTAGAATGATAGAAAAAATTATATGACAGAAAATCAAAGTTCAAAACCAAAAAAAGAAGATTATTTTAAATACACAACTGAGTTGCACCGACCAGAAATCAATTTAACGAGAACATTACCAGTGCAAACAGCCTATTCACGAGCGCTTGATAACGATTATAAAGATTTTGCTTTTAACGAAGAAAGAGCCCCTCTCAATAAAGGATTGTGGCGTAAAAATGTTTTTCAAGTTGGTGAAGATGTTCCATTAGATCTCGAATTAGGAACTGGTGCAGGTTTACATTTTGCTCATCATGCGTTGAAGTACCCAGAGCGATGTTTAGTCGGTTTAGAGTTAAAGTATAAACCTTTGATACAGTCGATTCGCAGAGCACGCATTGCTGGCTCTAAAAACGCAGCCATATGTCGATACCATGCATTTAATTTAGATTTATTATTTGCAAAAAATGAGATTAACAATGTTTATATTCATTTTCCAGATCCTTGGACATCTCCCAACAAGCCTAAAAACAGAGTTGTTAACCGTATTATTTTAAAATGGATTTATGAAATGCAAAAACCTGGATCTTTTTTGGAATTTAAAACAGATTCTCGAGAGTATTTTTTATGGGCATTAGAGGAAATCAAAGCATCTCCGTATAAAGTTGAATTTCAAACTTTGAATTTATATGCTGAAAATAATCAATATAGAGCAAATAATTTTGCGACAACTTTTGAGAAAATATTTGTTAGACAAAATATTGAGATCAACTACATTAAATTAGTGAAATAAAACTTAATTACCAGTAGCGGGTTTTGACAGTTACGTTTTCAGTGAGTTCAATTTGACAGCTGAGACGGCACCCTTCGGGTACATTATTTCTCTGCATTGTTTTTTGCTCAAATTCATTTGGTGCGTCACATGGTTCAATTTGAACGTAACATTTAGAACAGATGCCTTCACCGCGGCAAGATGATGCTACAGGCAAGCCATTATGAATGAGAACATCCATTAAATTCATTCCTTGCGAAGTTTCGAGAATAAGATTCTTTTGTGGAATATGAACTTTTATCATATAATCACATTATGTCTGATCATGATCGTCATCTCAAATTTATTCTCTGCGGGGCTAGTCGTGGACTAGGATGGCAAACATATTTAAAATTAGCCAAGCGTTATCCAGAAGCACAGTTTTTACTTGTGTCACGTAAAATTGAAACTCAATTAGAGAACTTATTACCCCAAACTGAAATTTTTAAACATGACTTTTCAAAGACTGAGTTAAGTTTGGAATTTAAAAGTAAAATTGAAACTTTTAACCCAACGCATTTTTTATATATAGCTGGCGGCGGGCCTCATGGGTTGTTTGAATCTAAAAAATGGTCTGATCATCAATGGGCTATGAATGTTTGTTATTCAACGCCGGCACAAATCATTCATTATTTATTGCAGAACAAAAATGTATTTAATCAACTTTTGCGAATTGTGCTAGTTGGTTCAGCTATTGCTGAAGATAAACCTGATCCGCTGGCAAGTTCATATGCTGCTGCTAAACATGCTTTGCGTGGCCTGATCTCATCTATCCAGCAAGAATCACCGAATTACTCAGAATTAATAAAATTGTTTTCTCCAGGTTATATTCAGACAGATTTGCTTCCAGCGCATAGCTGGCCACGTCAACATGGCTTGGCACAGTCTGCTGAAAATGTAGCCGATGATTTGATTGGTTTTATAGATTAAGCCATAAGCGTTATATCTTTTGTCTGTTAAAGTGAGTTAAAAAAAATTATAGTAATCAATGATTAATTAAGTGAGGTTTTATGAGTGTTTCCAATGTCGAAAACGTTATTATTATCGGTTCAGGCCCGGCGGGATTAACATCTGCAATATACACAGCAAGAGCTAATTTAAACCCGTTAATGATAGAGGGCGAAGAGGCTGGTGGTCAGTTAATGATTACAACTGAAGTTGAAAATTTTCCTGGTTTTGAACACGGTATTACAGGACCAGAACTTATTGCTGTTATGAGAAAACAAGCTGAAAGATTTGGAACACGTTTTATAACTCGTAATGTGACTCGCGTGGATTTTTCGACAAGACCTTATAAAGTTTTTGTTGGAGATAAAGAATACTTAGCTAAATCAATTATTATTTCAACAGGGGCGAGTGCTAAACTACTTGGGTTGCCATCTGAAAAGCAATACATGAGTCGTGGTGTGTCTGCATGCGCTACATGTGATGGTGCATTTTTTAGAAATGTTGAAGTTGCAGTTGTTGGTGGTGGTGATACGGCTATGGAAGAAGCTAATTTCTTAACTCGCTTCGCTAGTAAGGTTTACATTATACATCGTAGTGATGCTTTCAAGGCTTCTAAAATTATGCTTGAGCGCGCTCAAAAGAATCCTAAAATTGAATTCATTACTCACGCCGCAGTCGATGAAGTTCTTGGAGACGGCAAGTCTATGAATGCTATTAAACTTAAATCTACAAAAACGAATGAGACCTGGACGAAGAGCCTGCAAGGTCTGTTTATTGCTATCGGACATCAGCCCAATACAAAGCTTTTTAATGGACTGATTACGACAAATGATGTGGGATATATTCAGACAGTTCCTGGAACTTCAAAAACAAACATTGAGGGCGTTTTTGCTGCTGGCGATGTTCAAGATCCGATTTACCGACAAGCAATAACAGCAGCTGGATCTGGTTGTATGGCTGCGATTGATTGCGAAAGATGGCTTGAGGCACAACACGCCTAAAAGCGAGATAAGAGTTCTTGCGAGGATTTAATAAAAGGATTTATGACGAAAAAGTTTAGCACCTCTGATTTAATACGTAAAATTGAAAAACTGACTAGACAGCGTATTGCAGGTCAAGAGGTTGTGGCATTAGATCAATTCAGAGATGCGGCTAAAAAAATAAATCCAACAACGATTCTAGTAATCGAAGATGAAGAAACACAAAGGAATTCTCTTAAAAGAATCTTAGAGTCTGATGGATACCAAGTTAAGCTAGCCGAAGACTCTGCACAGCTTTCGTCACTTTTAGAAGAAGATTTTGAGATTAATTTTATTATTATGGATGTTGGTTTACCTTGGGTTAACGGTTTTGAGTTAGCTCAAATGCTAAAAGAACATCCGGACCTTAAGCATATCCCATTAATATTTTTGTCAGCCACTGCAGAACACGAAGATCTTCAAAAGGGTCGTGATGTTGGTGCTGCTGATTATATTAAAAAACCATTTGATATTGAAAAATTAAAACTACGTATAAAAGAGCTTATTGAAGCGCCAAAATAGTAGATTAGCCTGTTTTCTTCTTTTTTTGTTGGTTTATGTAATCATTAAGTAAATCTTTCAATCTTTGTTTTTGAACTGGATTTACATTTACAAATGTAATTCGTTGCGAGTATCCATCGTTTTGAACGACTGTGGCTTTCACTTGCACTCGAGAGTTTAGCGAGTTTGTTGGTTGTCGATTGACAACGACAAGATCAAAACTATCATCATAAAAATCATTTGGTATATTATCTTCTAGTAGAGTTCCGCTCAGTGAAATGTTCTTAGAAAAACTTCTGAATGTTTTATTGCGCTTATTGATGAGTAAAATTTCAATTTTAAATTCGTGACGTTCGCTACGGTTTCTGTAAGGTGTATTAATGTCTTTGAAATTAATATTTTTGATATTCACAACATGATCAGTTTTTTTAATTTGATCACTTGTGTAGTCGTTAATCTGTGTTTCTGGTTTTATTGGTGCAAGCTTTAAATCATGAGATGTTGTTGCTTGAGTGATGTTATCTACTGCTACTGTTTTAGTATGTTCTAATTGTAATGATAGCTTATTAGCTGATTTTGTCATAGTGTTATCAATTAATACGAAACCTTCTTGATCTTTGTTTGTATTATTTGATTTTGAACTTAAACTGTCATTTTGAAATTGGTTAATAGCCTGTTGAGCGGTCTGAGTATTCATTTGAATTGCCACAGACAAGGTTTTTTGATCACTTTCTAAGTACTCTTGTAGAGGTTGCCAGTTATTCCAACCTGTAGTCCAAAGAAAATAACGACCAAGTTCTGATTTGGGAAGTCTTAAAATAGCTGCTTCTAACTCTTGAGTTGATATAGGTTGGGACTGAATTTTAGTTAGATTGTCTAAAAGAATCCAATTTTTCATACTATTCTTCTGTTCGGTAATTCTACTGAAATTTAAAGTCTAATTTTTGAGAGCATAAACAAAATAACTTTTCTGGATTATGGTCTAGTCACTTTTCATAATTAAATCGAGTAAGATAAGCATATGAAAAATAAATCCTATTTAATTTTATTATCAATTATTTTTGTTAGCTTATCGAGTTTTGCCAATGAAATATATGGCTTGCTTATGATTGTCAAAGGCGAAGTGAAAATCACAAAGTCAGATAATCAAACAACTGATGCAAAAATAGGTGGTAAAGTTTTTGTACAAGATACAATAGTAACTGGCAAAGACTCTCGTGCGAAAATTGTAATGTCTGATCGCAATATTATTAACGTATTGCCAGATACTAAACTTAGAATTTCATCATATTTAAATAACGGAAGCGAAAAAAATGTCCGTTTAGATCTTATCGAAGGAAAAGTTAGAAACAACGTTGAGCAAAAATATGATAACGATAAAAATAAATTCGAAGTTGTCACTCCATCTGCAGTTGCAGGAGTGCGCGGGACACAGTTTATAACAAGCTTTGATAAAGGAACATTTAAAACTGCAATTATTACATTAAAAGGTGAAGTTTCATTTCGAGGTATCGATTTAAAAACTAATGCACCTACAGAAGCAGTTGTTGTTAAAAAAGGTGAAACATCAAGTTTAGATCAAAGCTCAGTTCAGCCAGAGGCACCTAAAAAAGTTCCTCCTGTTGAATTCAAAAGAATTGAGAATGAATCAGTTATCAAAAAAGAATCGCCAAATGGTGCTGATGGATCAGGAAGAAACGCAAACCAACCTCCACCACCTAAGCAATCACAAGTTAAAAATGAAATTAAACAAATTATTTCAAACATTGATACGCAAGACAATGCTATTAGTGACACAAAAAAACAAATTATTAACAAGCCGGCTAAAGTAAAAATTGAGCCTCAACAGCAGTAGAAGTAATATGAAACAAATTAAATTTCATCTTTTAGCATTAGGACTTACTGTTCACTTGAGTTTGAATATAAATGCTCAAGAGCTTGCTTTAAACACTGAATCTACTCAGCAAAATCATTCTTATTCGGTATTTGACACTGACTCAATCGATTTTAAAAGAGCTGTACAGTCGTTTAACTCGAAACAATATGAATCATCCCTTTATATTTTGCAAAAAATTAAAGATCGAGAAGACTATAAAATTGCGTATAATTATTTATCTGGTTTGAATTATTACAAAATTCAGAACTATGAACTAGCAGAAAAACACATGAGTGAAGTGGTAAAAGATTTCCAGTGTAAAGAAATTGCTAATGCTTATTTTTATATTGGATTAGCACAGTTTCAAAAAGGTTTGTACGAAACTGCTGTGAATAGTTTTGAATTAGCTATAGATACTTCAACAGATTCATCTATAGATCGTAAATCTGAAATTATGATTGAAAAAGCATTGCAAATTCAAAATCAAATTGAAAGAGATAAAATTAAATGGACTTTAGGATTTGGTTTAGGTTTTCAATCAGATTCTAATGTGCTTAACGCTGCAGAATCAGATAAATCCTATAGAGGCCATATCATAAACTGGAATGGCTTTATTTCATACAAAGCTTTTGCTGATAAAGATAGTCTGTTTGAACCTATGTTTTACTATTCGGATATGTTGACATATAATTCAGATTTCAAAGATGATTCGGATTTAAAAAAGAGTGATGCGACACAAATTTTGTTGTCATTCCCATTTCGGGTTAACTACAATTCTTTCGTTAGTAAATCATCTCTTAATTTAGGATACTATTTATTGCCAAATGATTCTAACCAAAAAAACTTAGCGATTTCTTTATTCTTTTTTAGGCAGGATGTTGCTATTCCTGTTAATAAAAATTTAGAAACGAATATTAAGGTCATAATCGGACGAGATCAATCTGAATTAAGTTATTCAGATGCGGCTGATAATCAAGACTCTATTAAATTTGAACTTGGAACTGGTTTTAATTATCAACTATTGAGTTTTAGTGGTCACAGCATAAATGGTCTTATTGGTTACATTATTAATAGTGCACAAGGAGACAATGCTAAATATAATAAATATTATGCTGAAATTGATTATTCAATGCCATCTCTGCGTGAAACAGAATCAAATTTTAAAGCTGAATACTCCGCAGCTAATTACTTCAAATCAAGCACAGATCGCAAAGACAACAGCTTAGGATTAACATACTCTATTACCAAAGATGTTACTGAAAATTCAAATTTAGGATTGTCGTTGTCTCAATCCTACAATTACTCAACAATTTCCGCTAATAAATACAATGACACGGTTATTGGATTACAATGGGTATCCATTTTTAAATTTTAGAATTTATTTCGATTTATATTCATAAACTCCATCCCAGTTATCCGGAGGTGGATTGTTAATCATATTTTGTGATCTTTCGATATACATTTTATTCAGATAATTTTCAGGCATTTCAGAAGCTAATTCTTGAAAAATAGTAAGGGCCTCAGTAAACTTTTTCTGTTGATAAAGATCTAATCCGTTATCGAAGTTTTTATACCAAGTTGTATTTTTATCAGAGTTTAACTCATCGATTAATACGTATATCTTAACCGGCAATTTTTTGCCTTTTACTCTGACAATATCTGCTTGTTGAGCAATAAATTTACCTTTAACTGATTGATAAGTTGACTCAGATATTAGAATGGTTGATCCGTAATTTTTAGTGAGACCCTCAAGCCTTGATGCTAAGTTAACCTCATCTCCAATGACAGTATAACTTTGAATTTGATCAGAACCAATGTTTCCAGCAACCATTGTTCCTGTATTGAGGCCGATTCCAATGTTAATTTCCGGCCAATTTCTTTTTTTAAACTCAATATTCAATTCATTTAATTGCTTGACACATTTGATAGCTGCACGACAGGCTTTTTCGGCATGATCAGAGTAATTAATTGGAGCTCCAAATAGTGCCATGATAGCATCGCCCATAAATTTATCGATAGTGCCTTTTTCGTCAAAAATAATTTTCGACATAGGTGTAAAATAGCGATTAAGCATAAATGATAACTCTTGAGGATCCATTTTTTCCGAAAAATCAGTAAAACTTCGAATGTCAGAAAAATATACAGTCATATTTAACTTTTGACCTTTGAGCTGTAAATTATCCTGATTTTTTAAAATTTCATTTACAATTTCTTTTGAGACGTATTTGGAAAACGTATTTTTAATTTGTTGCGATTTTCGTGTTTCGAAGAAATAAATATAAATGACGTAAACAAGATATGTTAATAAATTACAAATAATAAAATAAGATAAATATTCAAAATAATATCCTGTTTTAAATAGAGACTTGCTCGTTAAATATAGAGAGTAATTGAATATTACTAAGAATAAACTTGCAATGGTCAAATTTGTCCATAAGAAAAATCCAGTATAAATTCCTACTACTAAAATCATTGAGACGTAAAATAATCTATTTTCATGTAAATAATTTTTAATAAATTTTTGACGGTTTAAGTTATCCAAAACAGAAAGATGTATTTCAGGGCCAGGTAAGACAGGATCAACTGGAGTATTTCTTATATCATTTATACCAGTTGCTGTAGCACCCATTATAGCAATTTTATTTTTAATGAATTCTTTTTTAGGTAGTACGATGTCTTGATCTCGATAGTGAACGGTAATATCTTTAAGTTCTTTGTGTAAAAGCTCACGAGCTGATACATATGGTAGCGATTGTTTAGGTCCATAATAGTTAATAATTAATCGCCCATTAGCATCAACTGGTAATTGTTGAATAATTTTTTCAGTATCACCTGAAACATCTTTAATAAGAACACTTTCTACAAATTTTTCATTTTTAACCGTTTTAAGTTTAAAGTATGCTTGATAGTTGTTTGCGGATAGATAACTTTGTAAAGCGAGTGAAGGAATATAGCTACTACCGAGTTTGTTTCCAGTTCTATAGATTAAAGGATATTTACGAATCACACCGTCATTTTCATAGTCGACCACAAAGCTTGCTGTGTTGCTTAAATCCTCTTGCAGCATCTGTATGTTTGGCGTCCATACTAGAAATTGTGGTATTAATAGTTTGTTGATGCTGCCTTTAAAAAATGCTATTTTTTTTTCTAAATCAAGTTGATCAAAAATTGAAATTGTTGAAAATGATTTTTGATAATCATTTGCTAAAGTAATTGTATGTTGCTTGTAATAATGATCATTTTCAGTTAGCCAATTTTGGCAATATCCATAAATTCTTTTGATTTTATCTGTTTTTAAATTGTTCAATTGATATTGATTAAATTCGGCAATATTTTTTTTATTATATTTTTCTAAGTAATAAAAATCTGTTTCTCGTTCGATTAAATCAAATATTTTTAAAAAGGGGCTTTTAAAATTAAGCTCTTCATATTGAATGTTGTCATCATCGACAACTAGATCAAATTTTAGTTTCACGATTGTTTCACCACCATTTTTAAGAAATGCTTCGTTGTAGCAATAATCCTGGTAGGGTTCGCTGTAAGATGTTAGTTTTGAGTCACTGAAAGTCCCAAGAATTATCTTGCTATTGTTTTTTAAAAAAATATCTTTAAGATTTTGATCAGCTTTTTGACTTTCAGATTCTGAAAAAATCATATCAAAAGCAATAGACCTAGCACCAAGTTCGATTGCATTTTGAGTGATTTGTGCAATAACATCTCTTGGCCAAGGCCATCGACCAATTTCTTGTACCGACTCTTCATCAACAGCTATTAGAAACGCTGTGCTATCTTTGACGATTTCTTTTTTTGAATGAAAAAACGCATCATAAATTTGATTATTTAAATTTAAAATATAATAAAAAATGGATTTATCAGGTTTTTTTTCGAAATCCTGAACATATCCTGAGTAAAAATAAAACGTAGAAGCATAGATTAAGATCAAACAAATACTTAAAATCGCTCCGAAAAACTTAATTTTCATGCTTTGATTTATCGGTATTTGTTTTAAGGACGTGTATAAAACTTTGGGCTAGTAAAAATATAACCTAGACCTTTAAGCAGCTGACAAAGTGGCTTTGACCGTAATCTTTCAGTTGAGGTTTTTGTTTGCGGCACTCTTCACTGGCCATTGGGCATCGAGGATTAAAATAACATCCTTCAGGTGGGGCAATCGGAGACGGCACATCGCCTGTTAAAATAATTCTCTCAGCACGAGGTTTAGGATCAGGGATTGGGATCGCCGATAGTAAAGCCTTTGTGTAAGGATGTTTAGGGTTTTTATAGAGTTCATCTGAATCTGCTAATTCAACAATTTGGCCAAGATACATAACAGCAACTTTTGTTGAAACGTGCTCAACAACTTTAAGATCATGTGCAATGAACACATATGTTAAGCCAAGCTTCTGTTGTAGTTCCATTAACAAGTTAATCACTTGCGCTTGAATTGAAACATCAAGTGCAGATACAGGCTCATCGCAGATAATGATTTCAGGATTAACAGCTAGTGCGCGAGCTATACCAACACGTTGACGTTGACCACCCGAGAACTCGTGTGGGTAGCGAGTTAAATGTTCCGGACGTAAACCAACTAAATCAATTAATTCACGTACGCGGGTTTTACGTTCAGCATCACTATTGTATAAATTATGAATGACAAGGGGCTCTTCTAAAATTGCACCGATTGTCATGCGTGGATTTAAAGAAGCATATGGATCTTGAAAAATAATCTGCATGCTTTTACGAAGATCACGCATGCGATTGTTGTCAACACGAGTGATATCTTCACCTTTAAAATAAACTTGACCACTTGAAGGTTCGATTAAACGAATTAAGCAGCGACCGAGTGTTGATTTACCGCAGCCAGATTCACCTACAAGACCAAGAGTTTCCCCTTTTTTAAGTTCAAAAGAAATATTTTGTACGGCTTTGACTGAAGCCACTTGCTTTGAGAAAAGTCCGCCATAAATAGGAAAGTGCTTAACAAGATTATCAACTTTAAGTAACGGTTGTTGTTCCATGATTTAAGTTATCCTTTACTCAGCAGATTTAACGGGATTAAAACAAGCGACTCTGTGAACGCCACGCAAATTTTCTAGATTTGGTTCAGCACGTTTACATTCATCAGTCACAAACTTGCAGCGATCTTGAAAACGACAGCCTTGCGGTAATTTATATAAATTAGGAACTAAACCTGGAATGGTATTCAATTGTTTGAGTCGAGATCCTGTTTCAAAATGTGGAATAGAATCTAATAATCCTTTTGTGTATGGATGTTTTGGTCGGTAGAAGATATCTTCTACTGTGCCGTACTCAACAATTTTACCTGCGTACATAACTAAAACATCTTGGCACATTTCAGCGACAACGCCCAAGTCATGCGTAATTAAAATCATTCCGGCTTGAAATTCTTTTTGAACTTTGCGCATAAGATCCAAAATCTGAGCTTGAATTGTGACATCAAGAGCAGTTGTTGGTTCGTCAGCAATTAACACTTGTGGATTACAGCTCATGGCCATTGCGATCATCACGCGTTGGCGCATGCCGCCTGATAATTGATGCGGATACTCATGATATCTTTTTTCAGGAGCTGGAATACCAACAAGTCTCAACATGTCGATAGCTTTATTTTTGATTTGATCGTTCGTCAGTCCTTTTTGATGTAAGCGGATGCTTTCTTCAACTTGATCGCCAATCGTGTAAACTGGATTAAGAGAAGTCATCGGCTCTTGGAAAATCATCGCGAGCTGATTGCCTAAGATTTCACGCATTTGGGCATCAGTTTTTTTAAGTAAACTTTCACCTTTGAATAAGACATCGCCCGAAACGATTTCGCCAGGTTTTTGGATTAGGCGCATAATCGAAAGTGCCGTTTGTGATTTTCCACAACCAGATTCACCAACAATTCCTAAAGTTTGACCTTTTTTAACGCGAAAAGAGATGTCATCAACCGGAAATAGGACGCCATCATCGGTTTTGTAACGAGTTCGTAAATTTTGGACTTCGAGTAATGTTTCAGACATTCCATGTTTATACTGAATTGCTTGATATTCAGCAATTGGAAAACTTAAAAATTAGAGTTAAAATCTTAGTTATGCGTATACATCAAAATCCTGCTTATAAGTACATTGAATCTTGTTACGGTCCCGAAAACACATCGATGCAATTATCCAGACAATTTGCTGAGCAAATTGGCTTGGGTAGTATATCTGTTTCGCAAACTGAAGCTCATTTGATGAGCTTTTTGGCGGCAATGATTCGACCGCAAAAAATCGTCGAAATCGGAACGCTAACGGGCTTGTCTTGTCAGTACTTTCTTCAATCATTACATGGTGATGGATCTGTATACACATTAGAAAAGTCTAAAGAGCATGTTGAATTATCCCAGCTAGTCCTAAAACCATGGATAGACCAAGGTCGATGTCACATTATCGAGGGTGATGCTCGCGAAAACTTAGCTAAGCTACAAGGTCCGTTTGATGTGATTTTCATCGATGGCAATAAAGCGGCTTACGGTGATTATTGGAATTGGGCTAAAACCAACATCAGAGTTGGTGGCATAATTTTGATTGATAATGTCTTTCTGTCAGGAGCTGTTTGGTCAAAACCTGGAGAGGCTACAACAACGGGCCAAAAATTTAGTCCTAAGCAAGTCGGTGTTATGAAAGAAATGACCCGCCAGGTTTTAGAGGATGCGGCTTTTAAAAGTACTTTTATTCCAACAGAAGAAGGCTTGTTGCTCGCTTTTAAAATATAAAAATACAGATAAATCTCAATTTGAGAAAAGATCGGGTTTGAGTTGGTACTCTATTTGTTTGGATATTGTTAGGTTGTCTCCATAACGAGTTTAGAGGTTAAGATGCGCACTCTGACTGTCAAATTTTGTCTTTTGCTTATATCGTTAACAATGACGGTACTCGCGCAGGCTTATGAAAGTGACACTCACTTAAGATTAACTTATCACCTGGCGCGGGCAGTTGGCATAAATGATGAGGTTGCGAAATTCATAGCCATTGGTAATCAGTACATCGACTCTAATGTTATTAGTTCTGCCATGCTCTTTCCGTCGCAAAGACAGTTATTTCATTTTCCAGGAGATCTTGATCCAGTTAACATTGAAGGTCATGGTGCTGTTTCAATTTATGCACAAATTGCTGGAGAGTCCAAATTATCACTTGCAACGCGTAATCATGCTTTGGGAAGCTACTTAATTTATGTTGGTCTTGTTAAAGGCGATCTTTTATTAGTTTCTTTAGGATTACATATAAAAATGGATACGTATGGTCATGCTGGCTTTTCTAATTTGTTAGGGCATTTGGATCGTGGACATAATCCCGACCGTGCTTTTTTAGAGCCAAAAAAATATGAAGAAATGATACGGTCTATTGTGCAAACATTAGCTCAAGTTAGAATGGTTTTACCAGGATCAGCTTTAGACTCAGAGTCAGCGCTTAAGTATTTGAACAAGCACAAACAAGCGACATTTATGCATAATCAAGAGATAGATTCTCGAATATTTAGCGATCCTACAGTTGTAGCTGAAATTATTCTAGCAGACACAGAATTACAAAAAATTTATCGCGAAGATGTTTATAAGAGATATGAGTATAAAAAAATTGCCCTCGAGAAAGTCTATACAAAATTTAAAATGAAGAGGATGCTTAAAGACAAATATTCATTTGATAAAATTTTTTCAGAAGATCTTTTACATGATAATAATTTAGATGCAACCGATGTTATAAAATTCATTTTATCAAAAGAATTAAGAACTGATGGCTATACGATTGACACAGAAAAATCAGTTTTTCATATTCAAAAAATTTTAGGTTACTCTGATCAAAACTTATTTTTGATGAAATTTAACCTCGAGCGAAAAAGAGCTGACAATCGCTTAAGGCAGTATTTTTTTATGTTAGATCGTTTAAATTCAAATGTGCAACTAACGCAAGAAGAAGAAGCAAAGCTTAATCAAGAAAGAGATTTTTTGATTAAACTTATCGTACATCCTGATTTGACTGCCGATGCAAGAGAATCTTTTATTAAAAGCCGAGCTATGGATTTGGCAATAGAGCGTACAGTTGAAGAGATAGCATTCAATTTGACTAAAGATTTAATTCCTGTAGATCCTCGTAAATATAGTGAATATGCAAAGCAAAATTTTGAAGGTGAATCCGATACGCGACAATTTGAAGTCAGATACAAAGACGAGCTTTATCGACGTAAATTTGAGATTGATTGGAATTCTAATTGGATCCTAAAGCCTAAAGGTGGTTTGGTTGTTTTATTTAAAGTGACAGCAGATAAGTTTAAGATCGTGCTCAAAAAAGTTGTCACGCCCAAACAAGTTGCTGAATGGCAAAAACGTGCAGAAAAAGCTGCTGAGACAATGTTTCCTCATGCAAGTATTAGAGAAAAATCTCAGATGATTGATTTCACAGCAAAAGTAAAAATGAAAGCTTTATGGGAGCTTACAAAATTTTTATCGCCATCACTTATTCCATATTTCGGCTTGAAATACATACAAAAGAAAACAACGATAGCTAAAGCTTATGCAAAAAATCATGAGGTTGAAAATATGATTCATGCATCAGCGTCAGGTCGATATAAAACAGATATTATTACTCCATCAAAAGCTATTGTCGAAAATATCAATCGAATTAAGGACACATTTTATCAGTGTAAATCATTATTTTAAGAGTTACTTCGTAAAAAATCTTCAAGCCCAGGTCGATACTCGCTTGGAAAGTCTCTTAGTCCATTAAGATGTCCTGCCTCTGGCAAAGAAAGTTTTTTCCATTGTAAATTTTGATGTGGTTCGAAAACTTTATCTATATGTTCTGGCGATATAAGCTTATCTCTCCATCCTCTAATGCTTAGTAGTGGAAAATTTTGTGGAAATGTTTGTAAATCTAGATGTAAATCTTTATGTAATTTCGGGCTCCAGCCAAACGCGATAATCGGAGTTTGAATAATTCTCACAGGCAGCGATTTTATCCCTAGTTGCTCTTGAGCCAATTTATACGAAGAGTATATAAAATCTGATCCAGGTCCGCTATCGCAAATCATAGCTTTGATGTCGAAATGCCCCGTTCGCATGCGACGCGCGATAGCTTCAATGGCGCATCCTGCGACATTGGAAAATGCAAAAACAATTTTATTTTCATATTCAGACATAAGATTAAGATGAGTTTCGATTTGATCAGCTAAAGCATGTTTCATCCCAAATTGTTTTGATATGTGTGAGTACGGTACAAAATAATGCTCTTTTGGTGAATCTTTAAGATTAAAGACATAAGCATCAAAACCTAATTCATTGACGAGTTCAATATGTCGTTTTAATGCTTTTTTGTGACCCTGAAAAAAATGAACAAAGAAAATCAGTCGATCTGATTTTCTTTGTTCAGATTTGAATAATTCACCATCGTCAGGGTAAATCATTAATGTTTTTGATTTTGTGTTTTTGATGGCCACAATTCGGTCCAGTGAGGTTTGTTAAAACTTTCAGAGGCATTCGCCGTTTCTTCAATCGTTGATTTATTGACTATGACTTTTTCAAGAGCAGTTTCTGAAAGAACTTTACCGCACGCTTCAATGACGGCCTCAAAATCTATATTATGATAGTGATAAATTTCCGAAGGTCGTCCGCATTTTGAGTGTTTACGAACAGCACATGATTCTTGTCGAACACCAACAATTGAACCTAAATTATCAAGTAATCCAGCTTCACCGTCGTGAACACTGACAATCGGAATACGACGACCAGATGCCATCACTAAATCAGCTGAGCCAACTTCGCTTTGGCGATTTAAATAAAGATCTGCATTGATTCCAAGCTCATTACGTAAGTAATTGTAATCGTTTTCATGAGCTAAGATCCCACAGAGTAGATCAGGTGAAGTGACAACGATAACGTTAGCATATATGCCACGCGATAATAAATTTTCAGAAGCTTTTATAGCTTCAGTTGTTAATGAACCCATAGCAAAAATGTTGATAACATTATCACCAGGTTCGTAACCAGCATAGCCACGATAATCAATCAGGTAATAAGCACCTTTTAAAACTTCTTCTCGAATAAGAGCGTGAATTTCGTTTTCAGAGATAGCTGCGATTTCAGCTTCGTTTGTTCCACCATTTATCGGATATTCTTCACGAGCTAATTTAATATTTTGCTCTGTTTTAAAACGCAATTGTTTATTTAAAAACTTCATCATATCTTTTTGTTCAGCACCGCGAGTAACTAAACGAAGTAATGTGCCATTGCGACCAACATTATCATTCATAAGATGTCTTCTGAATGTATCACATAAAATCCAATCCAACTCGATACAGAAGAATGGCTCCCAAGTGATTTGATTAGGTATTTGAAAATCTGATTTCCAGCCGTGTTGTGCACCTTCTGGCGAAAGTGTAACTCCTGACGGCGTGCCGACGCAGATAAAACTCGATTTCCAGTATAAGTTATAAAAGTACTGATCCATAGCACGCTTTATAAAAAAATCATAAATTGTCATAAGAGGCATTATTGGTACACCTAGAGTGTCTTTAATTCTGCCAAATGAGCCTACGCAAGACATCACATTGCCTTCGGCTATTTCAAAACGTAGAAAACGATCAGAAACATCTTCACCTGGAACTAAATCAGGTAGTTTTGTATCTTTTACGCCTAGGTCTGCTTCAACGTCGGTTACAACTGGAGCACCAAAAATTTTACCATCCATAGCTGGATTCAAATTCGTTGAAGTTCCTACGTCAGGTGCCATAGTCATAAACAGTTCACCAGCTGTTTTCCATTTTTTTTCAGTCTCCGTAAGCTTGGCTAGATCGGCATTAGCAATACGTGTTAATTTTGCAG